>Ga0307514_10001728_pt1 | contig 25035 bp, 21 predicted proteins | sample 16_EM_MG_FD_203088 | JGI IMG/M metagenome (GOLD analysis project Ga0307514, IMG submission 203088) | Populus trichocarpa ectomycorrhiza microbial communities from riparian zone in the Pacific Northwest, United States - 16_EM | ecosystem: Host-associated > Plants > Roots > Unclassified | place... | reverse complement strand
GAATACACGATCCTTCCAGACCTTATGACCAGACTCCAATCGGATACGATGGGGTGGCTCGACCTCGTCGCTGATCGTTCCCAGTTCCTCCCATGTCCATGAGAGAGCGTATTCTCTATTCGATAGCATACCCAGGAGGGCTTCCTTTTCCTTCGGCCATAATATGCTCCCTATCCGTAGCTCTAGTAATCTCTCAGCTGTCAACCTTCCGCCTCTTGCTCCGTGGGAGAATTTGGGAATAAACGACTCGTCCCAGGGGTCTGGTATTGGTACGGCCCGAGCGATAGCTCTTCCTCTCCAGTCGAGTCCGGCATCTGGTATACTTCCGTCCGACAAGGGAACAGGCTTCACTTTCTGGGCAACACATTTGTAGCGGGCGCGCACCCAGGCTGCTTTGGTGTTTTCGTCTAGGTTGCACTTCGCCGAATCAAGGTACGAGGAAAAGGGTTGTATTTGACTAAGTTCCGGAGCAATGCTATTTTTAGAAACCCACGCCAAAGCCGTGGATTCTCTCCCGGTTACCCTCCTTTCCTTCACCAGAGCCTCTTCTCCCATCGACCACCCTTCTGCTACCATCCTCCTACCCAACTCTCCGACTACCAGTCCTTCCTCCTCTTCCCACTCATCCTCCCAATTCACGCTTCTTCCCATTACCTTCCTTACCTTCTTCGATAGCCCCCTGTTTTTGACTGACTGTTTTCCTTCCTTTTTGAACGTTTCCTGCTCTTTCCCGCCGTATAATCCTTCCACTTTCCCTGCAAGCGCCCTCTTCCTATCAACCAACTCCTTCTCTTTTCCTTTTCTACCCTTCGAGATCTTCTCATTCCCATCTTTCCTCCCAGAACTCTCCAACTTCTTTCCTTCGTAGTGCCAGGCCCTATCCTTCCTAGTTGCCCTTACTTTAACTAGGCGTATAAGTTTCCCGAGCTGCTGGCGAATCTGTCCCTCTTGTCTCCCGGAAAGGTAGTGACAAACGTCACCTGCTCTGACCCATCGACGGCTGAGATGGTGATCTTGCAACTGCCATCGTCCAGGTTCCTCTCACACTTCCGAGCGTATGTTTCCCAGGGGCGACCCAAGATAACCTGCTCGGATCCGGATCTTGCTAAAAAGTTAGGCATGGGAATGTTGATACCATGGACGTTGACGGGTACGGACTCTGCCACCTTCGACAAATCAGATCAATTGCCATCGGCAGTGATCATCTTCCAGTCGGCACGTTTCCACCCGATGTTCAACTCCCTGGCGACTGCTTCACTCATCACGCAGATCTCAGATCCGCCATCGATGAGCATGGGAAGTTCGTGTCCGTGTATCTTTCCGAGGACGGTTGGAGAGGCCCTGGCGTAGCGGAATTCGGTGTATCCTGCAAGATCTTTTAGGCCGGAGAAGGCAGAAACGTGAGCGATTCCGATTTTCTTTGGTGCAGCCGGGGTCCTGGCAGTAACTTGTTTGTCCTTGGGAACAGATACCGTTTTAGCCTTTGGTAGGAGTCGGAAGGTCAATTCGCCGGTCTCTTTCTCCTGACAGGCTAGGATAGTGTAATCGAGTTGGCTGCTTCCGAGGACTTCGTAGTTTCCAGTATCCAGGGCCGGTGCTTTCTTTCGCGGCACTTTCGGAGCCTTTGCGGTCTTTGGAGTCGTGTTTTCGATGGGGTCCGCCTTGACCGGTTGCTTGCTGAATGCTACCGCTTTCCTGATATTTCGCATTTCCTGGTTACTAGCACTCGTCGAGACCTCCGGGACCTCTTCCTTGATACGTGCCCGCTTGTCATCACCCCTGGTCACCTTGTCCGTCCTCTTCCGTCTCTCGTCCACGAAGGCATATTCTGCCTGCGTGCGCACAACTGCCGACCTTTTTTCTCTCTCTTCCTCGTCTAAACGCGCGTCTCTCTCCTCCTCCGTCTCGTTCTCCTCCTCTTCCTCCGCACTGCTGTCACCTTGCCCCTCTTCTTGCTCTTCATCCTCGTCGCTCAACTCCTCGATACGGTCTTCGTTACCTTCTTCCTTACCTTCCTTACCTGTAGACCGACCAGAGTAGTACCCGTCGATTTCCGACAGCTGTCGGGCAATCCCTGAGCGAAACGCAGTCACCTGAGCACTGGCCCTCTGAAACAGCTGAGATCTTGCAACATGCTGCGGCTGAGGTGGCTGTGGTGCAGCCGTAGTGGCTACTCCTCCTCCCTGCTGCCCTTGCCGAGCTACCTCCCGGGCGTACTCCCGCATTGACAAAAACCTTCTCTCCGGTCGATATCCGGATATCTCACCTCCATTTCCTCCTCTTGGTCCTAAGGTTAGTCTTCCACGATCATTAAGGTGGACTATCCCTTTTTCCTGGTCGGTGTGCACATCGGGACAGAACGTGCGGATGTGTCCTAGCTCATCGCAATAGATACAGGGTCCTAATCCTTGCCGTGGATATTGCTGGTAATTGGGTCCCGGTCGGTAGTAAGCGGGTCCCGTGGGTGCATTCGGAGGTGGGAAGTTCATTGGTGTGTGCGGAGGTGGATGGTCGGCTTGGATGGCGTATGCCCTGGCAGTCTGGTAGCCTCCGTATCTGGGCTCATTCGCTTTGCTCAGCTGGAAGGTCCAAGCCTCGAAAGCCTTCATCATATTGTCCATCTTCGTGTCGATCGTATTTTCGGCCTTAGCGATGGGAATTTCCTCCGTGGCTTGCGCTGGTGCCGGGGTCTCTTCGTTAGGGATTGCCGGAAGGTTCACCACTACTGGCATCTGCGGGAGCGGAACTCCAGCTGGGATTGAGTAAGGAGAGACTCCCGGCGCCGTACGTGCTCCTTCCGAATCCAGGAGGGCGAGGGCATCGGCGGTCGCACATTTGTCAAGAACATGCTTTCGGAGTTTGTCGTATTTGAACGTCGAGGGGTCTCTGGGATCTAGTTCGGGTTTCATTACCGCTTTTGCTCTCAAATCTCTTGGGAGGGCTCCGAGCAACGTTTCCACTTGTGAGTACTCGGCCAAGGCTCCCTTGCTGATCATAATGCGGCTGATGTTGTCGTAGGCGAGGATAAAGGCTTTCAGGCCGACGTTCCCACGTTCGAGCTGGTCCCGGCATAGTCGCTCTAAGTACGACCTCGTGTACATGTAGACTCGGCTGTCGGCGTGCCGGAAGGCGTCCTTCAGCTCCTCTTTCAATTGCACCCAGTCCTTCATCAGATATCCGTTCATCATCTTGATAGTTTCCTGGATCGTTTCCGAGCAGTAGTACGGGAACGTTGCGATAACATCTTCGGCCGCCGGGTCGGTCCCGGTGCGAGAGGAGAGGCTCTCGTACGCCTCGATGAATTTTGTGACGTCTGCTCCTCCGAAGACTGGGGCGCCCATGGTGCCCGGGAGTGGCATCTGCTTCTTCTCCTTCGCGATGGCGAGGGCCAAGGACTCGATGAATTGCCTTTGATCGTGTGCATGATTGGGCGAGGCGTTGGCAGAAGGTCCAGAGCTGGTGGAGGATCCGGCCTGACTTGAGGGTCCAGCACTGGAGAAAGTGGTACGGCCACTGGGACCGGCGGCAGAAGTGGATCGGGAGTGTTCAGTTGACATCTTGTGTGTAGTGGTTTGGAGGTGGGATGGTGGATTAGGTGGTGAATTGGCAGTAATTGGTGATCTAAGGTCAATTGCTAGTTTGTGAGTTTTGGAAGGGGGTTTAGGTCAATTGACGCTCTTTTTGAGGTGAGCTCTTTGTTTCATTCCTTTCTTAGTCCGGCTTCACCACCTCTCACGGTCATCTCCCTTAGCTTCCTGGCAAGTCGTCTATCGTGTTCTATCCCCGGCGACTTCCCCCCTACGACTAGTAGTATCCTCATTAGCACTTCTCACAATCTTACCGGCATCGTTGATTCATTTTCTTAGTATTCCTTCGGATCAGTGTCTTCCTTAGTACGGGGTTGGCGTCCTTCTTTCGCTTGTGTTTTCTTGTCCCGGTATTAGGTCGGTGCCTTTCGTCCGGTGTTAGTTCGGCGCCATTTCCTTAGTGTTCGTCCCGTTATTAGGTCGGTGCCTTTCGTCCGGTGTTAGTTCAGCGCCACTTCCTCGGTGTTCGTCCCGGTATTAGGTCGGTGCCTTTTTCTCGGTGTTGGTCCCGGTATGAGGTCGGTGCCTGTCGCCACGGTATGAGGTCGGTGCCTTTCGTCCCGGTGTTAGGTCGGTGCCTTTTGTCCCGCCTGCGAGGTTGGTGCCTGTCATCCCGGTATAAGGTCGGTGCGTTTCGTCCCGGTGTTAGGTCGGTGCCTTTCGTCCCGTCTGCGAGGTCGGTGCCTTTCGTCCCAGTATGAGGTCGGTGCCTTTCATCCGGTGTTAGTTTGGCGCCATTTCCTTAGTGTTCGTCCCGGTATAAGGTCGGTGCCCTTCTAGTTAGCGACGTCGATGTACCCAGCTTACCGCATCCGGCGTTCCAATCCGACACTGTTAGTATCGTCCACTAGTTGCTTCTCTCGATATTTGCCTGTATTAGCTAGTAGGGGTCTTTCCCACCATTCCGTACTCAGCTTTCCGAACCAGAGATCCGCGTTTAGGCTCCATTTGTGGTGAAACGGCGAAGCTAGAGGACAGAGAGCCCATTGTCGACACTCCGCTGCACCTCTTGCGGCATCCAAAATGGAATTTGTGAGAAAGAGCGGTTCTGGCTCGAGGAGCGTAGGAAGAGGGTGAGAAGGTATGATACTACACGGCTGCGAGGATCCACGCAATTGCGCGGATCCACACGAAGTCTCGGAAAGAGCGAGTGAGAGCAAAAGATGCGAAAGATGGAGTGTGTCAATCGTTGTATGATAAGATGGTATGAGATGAGATGATGCGAGACGAGATACAAGATGCGATGCAAGCCATCTACCCCGGGGTCTCCCGAATATATACCCCCCGTCACTCCGTCCATCTCCGCCACCCCTGATCCCCGTACGCCCCCATCGCCCAGTCCGTCTCCATCATCCCTGTATCTTTGTACACCCGCCGTAGCTCAGTCCTCCGCCAAGCTGAGTGGCGGTGGTGGTGAGAAACGGATTTTCCCGCCACAGCACCATGCATGGTATATGGTTCCTCTATGCAGGCTAGTGTTAGCAACGGTTCCGGACCGTCACTTCGGGTTCGGGTCCAGGTCCAATCCAAACCGTTGCCAAATTGGCAGTCCAGGTCGTCCATATACCCGAACTGCCCACTCGGATACAGTTCCATAGTAAACTCCCAACCCGTCTGAATTTGGTGGGTTGTCAGCGGGTCGCCCAGCGGGTCCATCTATAGATTCATATAAGGCTCTTGTATTTGCAGTGTGTTAATAGTATCTTATTAAAATCGCGTTTTCAGCAACGAATAATGCGCTTTTGCTTGTTGAGCAGTTTGCAATATCGATTAATTTGGTATCTGTGTTTCACCTTCAATATATGGTATTTTTGCCTATCAAGGCGGTCAATAATACAGTTATGCACGCGAAGATCTGTGCGTTGCCTTGATTACGAAATATGCAAGACCTAAAACTGTTGATGCTTCGTTGACGATCATTCTCAGGATGCTGCAGAGAGCATGTTGCTGTTGTTTTTGCCAGTAAAGGCTGCCAATATCTCATAAATGGATGACTACAACCAATCAGAACATAACTTACGCAAGATGCAAAGCTAAAAATCGTTGACACTCTGTTGACACTCATGCTAAGAATGGGGCGGTGACCATGTTGCAATCTCTTTTGCCAATAAAAGCTGCCAAGACGTCCATTATGAATAACAACGACCAAGTCAGTGGTGAATTACCGTACTTACAAGACCACAAATCGTTGACGCTCTGTTGACGTTCATTTTAATGTATTGTCCATTCAAAATCTGCTGCCGTTGATAATTGTTTTCTTCCTGATTTGACTTTATTGGTTGTCTTTCTGCGTGATTGAGACTCGGCCCTGTGGCAAAGCCGAGCGGTGTAATCATCTTGCACTGTTTACTCTCACACGACTAAAAATGATGGATCATGCCAAAAGATTCATTGCGCCTGCTATACATCAATTTATAAACCGACATTCACAAGCTACTTCGTACCATTCGCCCATAATATATCTGTAACTGTAACTCTTGGTCAAGTCACATAAAGCTGGTAAACCATTGACCCATTCTGTCCTACATTTTCTTCCCTCCTTTATTTATCCGCGTTTCTACTGCATTGACTGTCACCAACACCTTTTCAGCCTGTCTCTTTGACTTCCGTGGTGGCCGAACCAATCCAGGCACATTTGGCGCGGCACTGAAATTCTGCTGCTCTGGGCATTCCGGATCCTCGATGCCATTGTTGTGCTCTATATCTGATTCATCGTCCGCTGCGCAATCCTCTTTGCTGTCTTTTGGATTTTGCAAGTCGCCATTCCAGTTTAGCCAATCATCGATGTCCGAAATGCTTTCAGGTGCACTATCCTTGTCGCTTTCGACTGGATGACGGTTGATTCTCCCGATTTGGCGGAAATTTATGATTTGAGTTCGTCCTCCAGGGAGGTTCTTTGCAGACAAAGCCGGTGGCAAAGGTGATCTTTCTGACAATTTGGATGCAGCAGTACCATCATGTTGAAAGAGTGACCAAGAGGCTTTGACGATCTCTTCTGTGTCTGAAACGTACCCAACGGCTGTCATCTGTTTGTTTTGAGCGCGAGACTTCTTCTGTGTAGCATGTAGGTTCTGGCTGGGCTGCCACATCTCGAAAAAGTCGTGGACCTTGGCCATACGGTGCAATTTCCTTTCCTCCACCTCTTTCTTGATTTCCGAGTCGTTTTCAGTGTTCGTCGTATCCGATACTGTGTTATCACCTGCGAAAATCTCGTTATTGGCTCGAGGAAACTGCCTTACAACGACTTTTTTTGCGAAGGGTCTCGCCAGTGGTTTTTGACTGCCTCCAGCCAATATCATCTCACCCAAGGGAAAAACTGGCCTCCATTCCGACACCATGTGGTATGATAGAGAATATGTCGTGTGCCACATTCGAGAGATCGGGGTACTTTGAGTGCATTTCCTCCTGTTCACACCACCTGTCGGTTATGTCCTGTATCCAAAATGTACTGCTAATCGCCATTGGATCGGAGAGGTAATTATTCAGATTTGGATTAATTTGCCCCCAGTTCTTTGGTGCTTCAGGCGGCGAATTCAAATAGAGCCTGGCGGCCGTCAATAATTGTGCTGCACGATCGCTTCGTCCGGATGTCGTCTCGGCCACATTGTTAGGCGTTAAGTATTCTTCATTATTGCTGGACAAATCATATGGATGAAAGAATGATTGACAGGATCCAGAAGCCGTTGCAGAGGGGACAATATTGCTGCACTGGAAGCTTTCAAGTTTATTGACCGGCACATGTCGATGTTTAGCACAGTATTCATTCTCCATGTACTTCAGAAAGGCCTCTTGGTATTGGGTAGTATAGAATGTCTCGTCCTGAGGATTAATACCCATTCCCTTGTCCCACTCTCTGAACGATCGCAACTTCCAGAAAGGATCTAGGATATGTGCAGAAATGAAATGCATGCCCGTTGAAGGAGTAACTTCAGCGTGGTATTTGGACAACTTCTGTCAAGCTAACTTCACAGCGAAGAACATGTCTTCCTTCCATGGAGTCTTCTTCTTTGGCCAAGCACGCATCACGCCATCCATGTGATCGAACATGTCATTGTATACTGCGATGACGTGATGCAATGTGACTGAATGCCTCTTCGACATCCACAGGGTCCAATATCGAAATGGCCTCAATACTTCTGTGACATACTTAACAATCATCCATTCTTCTTGAGTTGTGAAAAGGGGCCGGTAATCAGTGTATTTTGGATTTGGAAGCCACTCGCGTGTGAATTCCCATACACGGTAGGCGTGCTCGAGCAACTCCAGTGTTGAGTTCCAATGTGTCTTCACATCCATAATTGGAAGTTTTGCAATGTGGACTTTCGCTTTTTGACCGTCAATAAACTCGTTTTGGCAACCAGGTGTCAACGTAATCAATACCCCAACCATTCTCTTCTATATAATGGTCAGTTTCAGTACTTTCAAAATATCATGAAATACGTACTTTCTCAATTATCTTGGATAAACCTGGTTTCATGGCTGACACCTTATTGATTCTAGCATTGCCCTCTTTTCGAAGTCTTTGACTGTTCCTGATGTCTATGCTTTCATTCGCTCCAAATTGCTGATCGTGCTCACGGGCTTCCCAAGATTTGGTGCGGCCTTTCACATCGAGACTGCTCATGAATGCACCTACATCCAGCTGTATGACGTGCGCCATGCATGGTATATGGTTCCTCAATGCAGGCCACTCGATTCCAGAGGCCTCAAGTGTTGATTGCAGCTTGCGTGTAATCAAGTAATGTGAGAAAGCATTATCAGTTGTAATTCCAAGCAAACTGCCGTTGGTAAGCTCAAAACGATCAAGTACATCTTTCAAATGTACGGCTAGCATTGCTCCAGTATGTTGGCCCTTGTCCTGTCATTCTTTATTTGCTTTCCAGAGCGGAAAAGAATTGGCGATCAACCTTATCGAAAGCAAGTTGAACTTCACGTAATGCTCAATTTCGATCCATATAGTAAGCAATGACTGACGTTATGCATAGTTTGTTCGTTGATGTCCATCCGTCTAAAGCTAAACTAACTTTATTTCGTGATGGCAACTGCTTCTTAATTGCATCCACAGTTAGTGCATATTCCCTCCGGGAAATGTTGCAAAGGGTCGCAGCAGATGGCAGCACTAGGTCATCACGTAATGCTGTATATAACTGTCGTAGCTCCAGATTTGATATAGTGTTCCACGGAATATGAGCCGAAACAAATCCTAACATCAGGTAGCAATTCCACATGTCTTGGTGAAATTTGGAAGTTTCAAAGTCCTTAGCTGCCAGTTTGGAACGTTTTGTCTGTCATTGTGGTCAATATGGAATACACTGAACGTCAAATATGATTTGACACTGTGAACATACTATTGTGTTTCCTCGACTTCCTTGCATCTTTAGGATGGCCAATGCCGTTTCATCGACCGTCAAACTGGTCAATTCAGTTACCTCGGACTCTGTTAATTTGTTTAACTTTGCGATGTGAGCTTTTGCCAGCAAGTGTTTCCCCATTGAGCTGGTCCCATGTTCTGATGGATGGGGTAGAACTTGATGACAAACGATACATATGATGCCAGGGCTGCCAGTCTCCTCAATTCCACAGTGTAAATAGAATCGCCATAAGGGCACATGTCAAGAATTATTCCAGGCAATAGGCAGTTTCAAGTCTACATTCGTTGAAGCCCAGCAACCATCAAATCCGATTTGCAAAGTAAGGTCGCTCAAATCACGAATAAAGACATGTTTGTTTTTGGAAGAGATCATAACCTCGAGCAAAGAGGTGTTCAAAGATTTGGAATTTGACATGCCGGTAGGAATTAGACAGCTGGGTAATGCAACTCGGAAGACTGCCGAAAGTAATGTTACAGTTGAGCAGACAGCAGGTTCTTAACTATTGACTCTACAACTACAAGCAAATAAATCAGATCTGTAAGACATTACATGCATAGTTGTGCAGTTGTATACAAGGACAGATTGCAAAGACTGACCGTGTAAAACTTGATTTAGAAACAGCACAATGCAGTACATTGCTGTGTAGCGTTCTGAGTCTCCACAACGATTGTTGACGCTCCATGGGCGCTTAATTGTAGGAGGCAGATGCGATATCGTCACTAGCATTTTAGCAAATAAAGGCTGCTGAAAGGTTTATTGTGGGTTATCTGCGTTCTATTGCCATTAGATTATCCAAGATGCAAGATCAACAATCGTTGACACTCTGTTGACGCTCATTTTTGAAGCATAGTGACGATGTCATGGAAAGCAGTTTTGCCTAGAAAGGCGGGCGACAGTTCGATGATGCCTTAATGTCGCTGCACAGCCCTTGCATTTTCCAGGATGCAAGGCCAAAAGTCATTGACGCTCTGTTGACGTTCATTTTTAGGACATAATAGCGATGTTGTCGCAACTCCTTTCGCCTAGAAAGGAGGCCGATAGTTTGATTATGGATCAATGTCGTTGCTCAGCCCTTGCATTTTCCACTATGCAAGGCCAAAAGTTGTTGCCGCTCCGTTGACACTCATTTTCAGGACATAGTAGTGATGTTGTCGCAACTCTTTTCACCTAGAAAGGAGGCCAATAGTTCGATTATGGTTAAATGTTGCCGCACAGCCTTCTCATTTTCCAAGATGCGAGGCCAAAAATCGTTGATGCTCCGTTGACGCTCATTTTTAGGACATAGTAGTGATGTTGTCACAACTCTTTTCGCCTAGACAGGCGGCCGAGAGTTTGATTATGGATTAATGTTGCCGCACAGCCCTCGCATTTTGTATGATGCAATGCAAAAAATTGTTGATGCTCCGTTGACATTTTGTTGACACTCAATTTTAGAATATAGCAATGAGTGTGTTTTCTGCCTTTTTCGATATAATGCTAACCAGTACATTCACTTTGGAAGGATATGACAATGCAGCCCTTTGATTGCAGAATGTGTAAGACTAAAAATCATTGACACTCTGTTGACACTCACATTAATTACATCGAAACAGCCTTTGTACAGTCAATAATTGTATGCAACTACTGATATACGCATTATTGACATCCAATAATGCGTTTGTATGTATTATCGTTTGCATCCAAGATTTTTGTTACCTCTCAATTTCTGATCAACTGCTATCCACGCTATCTGAGTGAGTAATGATGTGGACCTATTACATTCCCAGGCTTTCGGCCCGCAATTTGTGGCATGAAGATCATTTCACTAGTTTTTGGTAAATATAGCTCAAGTTCCTCACCTTTCCTTATCCAGCTCCTTCTTCTCGATTTCCATGACGTACCATAAGCAGTTTCAATTATCTCAACCATCTGCATGAGGTCTGTGCGGAGAGTTCTGCAGTTGGATACATGAATGAATATGGCATGACCATCGTCGTTGAGACAGATTCGTCTTGAGCACTGACCGCTCTTTCTATGACCCGTATGACATCACTCACATAAATTTTGTTACTGTATTTCGTCACTAATTTAGCTTTTGCTTTGTCGCTTAACAGTCACCTGCAGATAAAAATCGAATGTTTTGGCCGTTTTTCTGCGTGATTTGGATTCTGGAACTTTCACATGGTGCGTTCGACCCTTCCACATGCACTGACAAATTATCATGTCTCACAATTTGGTCACAGAAATCAAGAAAAAGCTGACCCGTAGGAAAATTGGTAAACAAATTGCTTTTCACAAAGATATGACGTCAAAAATTACAGTTTGCTTATCTATTCCTCCGCAGACACAGGAGCCATCACCATGTATTGGTCTGAATCCGAAATCTATATGGTGATTAGCAGGAGGCTATATGCAGGGGTAAAAGCTTACTGGTTCATCAGGCTTTGCTTTCAGCAAATGTGGCGTATCGTGCTCTGCGGCGGGCTCAAGAGCGGATATGCTCGTGTTCAACTGCGGCTGTATTGAACCTAACCTCATCGGACTACTTCCTGGTCGAGAAGCCCCTTGCGGTCTTGGCGATATTCCGGGGACAATCTCAAGACACTTCATACGCTCTACAAATGTTGCCGGTGCAGGTGCCGAAGTTTCATCATCCGTTTGAGGTTGAACGACGGCCAGAACCATCAATTCGGATGTGTCATACTTCTTATCTCTTCCATGGAAGTAGTCAGCTGCATCCTCCCATCCCGGTTGTGTCAATTCATCAAGCTTCATCTGCTTCTGTCGAAACCTCCCTATGCGCTGCTGTACCGTTTTAGTGATTGTGCCCATCACCCAGCCAGGTTCTTCATCTTCGCTCAGCTTGCCCTGCTCTGTCTCTTCATCATCCTCATCTTCTCCATCCTCCCCCTCGTCAGAACTTGCAAGATCACTTAGACTGTCTCCAATAGCAACCATCATCTTGTCAAAAAAGTCTTTTCGGGCTCTCTGTTCGTCAATCCCGCGATTTCAGCATGCTTCATAGCTTCCTGCTCTTGCTGAACCGCTGCCTCTGCGTCTTGAACTCGCTTTGTTGCCACAGCGGTTTCTCTCTCAACATAATTCTCAATCCATTGCTCTTTTTCTTCATTGCTTAAGAAGTGCGTTTCTCGTCGTTTCTCCGCCGCAAGCTTCTTTTTGGATCTTAAGCTGTGCAAAGCCCCAAGGGCTCGGACTCGTTCTGCCGCCAAGCCGCTCTTGCCTTCATCCACTTGATGATGTCGTTAGGTAGACCGCTTCCTCAATTTGCCGTATCTGCCTGTCGGAAGTGGCGAAATGTTCTTTTTCAGAGCCTTGACCATTGTAGTTTGCATTGACTTTGTTGTTGGGCGAGATGTTGGATGTCGCAAGATATGGACAATATGAAGGCAAGCTGCGTCTTTTATGTCAAGGTTAGTACATTTGCTCATCAAGAACAAAGCAAAACCTCACTTTTGACAGTCAATAAAACGGGAATAATTAGGCTAACTGTACAACATGAATTGATTGTTAGCGTCAGTTTCATGTATTATCCCGGGGATTCTTTGAGACAAACATCAGCCTACGTCTTTACCCTCAAACAATGGCCTTTTTATAGCTGACAATCATGCGATTTCGGCTGTCATACACCGCAATTTATCCCTGCGAATGAACAAACAACAATGGACCGACATATTGCACATCTCGGGGCTGTGGGAAACCCCTGCAACTTGCAGCTATGTGCAGCAGGATTCATCTTGAGTATAACGCACATGTTTGCTACTAATTATTCGATTCTGACATGAAGCTAACTATATAATCCTCAGGACTTCCCACTTCTTTTCGTTATCATCTTCCTCTCCTATTCCACACCAGCTAATCATGGATACACAACCACCTCAGCCAGTTCCAAGCGGATCCGAATCCAGCCGATTGGCTGGTGCTTCATCAAATACGTCACTCAGCGGCACACAGCAAGAACGCAGACACCAGTTAGTCCACCGGGACACTGCCAATGCAGCCACCAAAAATATAACCCAGGATGCAAATTTAAAAATTGTCCATATGACTGGAAGCAGCACAAATAAGAAACAGCATGCAGTTGGATGTGAGTATATCCATACCGTGGTCAATAGCCATCAATTGACCGTATACTATGTAGTGGGTGTACGCTGAGAGCTACGTGACCAATTTATCGCTGCCCGTAACAGGAAACATCCATGGTCGACTAAGGCATTTGTCCGCATAGTCCGCAAAATCGAGCATCATGATGTCGTCAGCTCTGGGTTTTGTGCAGACGAATTTCGTGATAAAGGTCCCAGGGAGTGGACAAAACAGGCGTTAATCACCTTAGAGGAGGCCACGGAAGCGTATATGGTAGAAGTAAAAGCTGCATCTCATTGTTTGAAGCAGCAACTAATTTCTTGTAGGTATTCAACATGTCTGCTACAATGCCAAGGCAAGGAGGTTGTGTACAGCTGAAACAGTCCGACCTGTGCCTGGCCTTGAACATGGCCAAAATGGTCAAAGGAGGGTTTTTGCGCGCCGCAATAGAAGAAACACAATACCTAATTAAGAAACCTCGTGCTGAGGTCCAAGAAGAGAAGAAGTGGGGTGTTGAGTTTCCTGGGCATAACAAGGTGAAGGCTGCGATAGAAAGACACCCAGCTATGCTTCGTCAGAACCAAACGCCTGGGTCCCTTGCTTGCCCAAACGGCACCGCAAACAATCCCCAGACTCGCTGGAGACGTAAAGGAACAGGTGCACCTCCGGCCAACCGACATAGAAAGCAGACTCCAGAGCCGACTCCAGAGCTGATGCCATCTCTGCAAGGAACACCACCCACCTCAACCGGTAACACTTCCAGAGCTCAACGTCTCGAAATCGTCAATTTGCCGGCCAGATATGCGTATTCACATTGATCTGTTCTATGTGCTGAATCATTTACCCTCGATGGATCTGCCCAGGATAGCGAGTACGATACAGATTATGGTCCAGATATGCTGCCTGATGAAGGAACATCCCCTGGTTAGTACACTATCTGCTGTGTGGTAATGCAGCTAAAATTCATTTTGAAGACCAGAGCAGCCTATTGAGTGAACCTGGCAGTGATGACTAGCATTGATCGAATGGCACGGCATTTTGGAGATTAATATTATCCTGATTTCGCGGATACTGTAAAGTATATTTTAAAGGATATATTTATATGTATTATTACAGAACAATATAGTGATCAAGAAAAAGTGAATGTAAACATTAGAAAGGCTGCCAAATCAACGTGAATGATAGACTACGCCAAATTAAATCATTGCATGATGTCGATACATCTCTGGCAAAATGAGCATCAACGGAGCACCAACGATTCTTGGTCATGTATCTTGGGTAATCTGTGGTCCGATAGGTTGCAAATTGTCATAAACAAAGTATTGGCTGCCTTTATTGGCAAAAGAGACAGTAAAGTGCTCGCTGCCCCATCATGAAAATCAGCGTCAACGGAGTGTCAACGATTCTTGGTCATGTATGGTGGGTAATCTGCAGGACGATAGGTTGCACGTAGTTATAACCGCAGTATTGGCTGCTTATATAGGCAAAGGAGATAGTAACACACTCCCTGCCCCATCATGAAAATGAGTGTCAACAGAGCGTCAACGATTCTTGGTCACGTCTTATGGGTAATCTTGTGGGCGATAGGTTGCACATAGTCATAAACGAACTATTGGCTGCCTTTATAGGCAAAAGAGAAAGTGAAATGCTCCCTGCCCCATCATGAAAATGAGCGTCAACGATTGTTTGGCCTTCCATTATGGTTAATTACAGTGCAATGTGGCCGTTATTGCCTATATACATGGTTTTGACTGTTTTGGTAAGCTAAAGGGCTCACGGGTACTTAGCCGTAGCTCTGTGAATAAAATGAGTTGTTACTGTCCCAGAGGATGTGGCGGGAATATTCTGTAAATATTTGCCCACAAAGGCTGCCACTACGTGGTTTATGGATGCTTGTGATTAAGCGCCACTCATACTACCGAAGATGCAAGACCCAATATCGTTGACGCTCTGTTGACACTCATTTTGAGGATGTGGTAGGGCGCGTGTGTCTATTTGTTTTGATCATTGAGGCAGTCAATACATTGAAAATGGACTGTGATGTACTGATGTCAATATTTTACGATCAACAGTAACATGTCTGAATGTGACCATAAATGTGAAATCCGAAACGCAGAACCGGAAATTGGCACCGACGGATCTAGCCAAACTCTGCGAAACCCGTGGGTCGATGGGTACAGGTCCCCCTTTGAACCGCCAAGAGTCAGCGGGTCGGGTGTTTGGACTGGTCTGGAACCGAACCGACCCGTTTTTCCAGTCCAAACCCAGACCACTAGCGGGTTCCCCGGACCCGTTGCTAACACTAGTGGTAATACCAAGCAAACGGCCGTCAGTAAGCTCAAAACAATCAGTGTAAGGGCACGTACGCCAGCGTTCGGCCTCGTAGGCATACGGATGGTAATTATAGGAATACGGTTGCAAACGTGGATGCGAGTGATAGTAGGTGTAGATGTATAGTAAGATTATCGCTAGAGATCTAAGGCTCGTGGCAAGCCGACTATATAGAATGGCCGTTACCCGGCCCCGGGTCACGTGTCGCCATTACATTATCCCCCTCTTTAGGCGCAGACCTCCTGGGCTGCATAAACCGTACAAGAGAAAGAAAAGGAAAGGAAAGGGAAGGAAGCATTATACATTCCTGCCGCGTACGTACTCGTACGAAATCATAAGTCCCGCTACCGATTGGTACCACTCAGGGCGACCTCTCGGCGGATCCGGCGCACGGGGAAACTCCACCTCCACTTGACTGACTCTGAAGGTGGTAAAAACCCGTGCCGACGCCATTTGTACCGGGCCGAGATCCAATAAAGTAATGAAGTATGGAGAAGAGAAGAGAAGAGAAGAAACAGAAGAAAGGAACGCTCAATTGATCACTTTTCCTCCGGTCCCGAGTTCCGAAACTCTATTGACCCATTTCCTCCGCTTCCGAGTCTCGGACCTCAATTCCTCCTTATTCCACTCCCAAACTCATCCGGCATCCAACGTGCCATCCAGTACCGCACTCGTGGTTGATATCTCGGTGTGGTCCTTGGTCGGAATTATCAGGGTGGTAGAGCTTCCGCTCATGACTTGGCATCGATGGGAGCCTCCGCTGCTGGCATCGTTCATAGCCATCAGTAATCGTCAATCGTATACGTCAATCGTGTAGTCTCGTTTCATTCGTCGACATCTAACAAGTGAGCTTCTCTAAAGATGGTTATACTTACCAAGTTCAAGTGCACTTGCGCTCTCCCGAGCCTTCGTGCAGTGCTCCGTAGAATATCTCTTGCAGCGGTAGTTATCGGTAAGTGGCATTGACTCGTAGATGCTGCTTGACTAGGTGTCGTCTTTGGAAGTCCGCTTCGGTGACCATCCGGTCGACTTTGTCGTTGCGCTCTCGATAGGCGGCTTCAGTAGAATCTTAGTCGACTCTCAGTAGACTTCTCGCGTCCACTTCATGGTAGACTTGTCGGTGTGTGTCTCGGTAGACTGCCTCCAGGTGGGCTATTGACTTGTCGGTAGGACTTGATCGTGTAGACACGGCTATCTCCCTCTTTGAAAATTCGTTGCTCTGTCGACGACTTCTCCATCATATCGATTGTCGATTGCAATTGTGGCTCGGTAGCAGTGTAACTTGGATCTCCGAATTAGGATTCATTGGTAATTCGGGATTGTAATTGTAATCTCTCTGATTTGACTCATAATTCAGTTCGGCTCTCGCTTCGTCTGTAGACTTCCGGTCATAAGATCCCGGCCATCTCGCATGTGTGCTCATACAAGTTGAGTCTAGGCATAGACCATCATCGGGATTGATCGGTGAAATAGTCAATCATCACATGGCCCTCATCTTGACTTTGGTTAATGATGTAAGCTTCCGCTCCTGGCATCGTCATGCCGTCAGTTCTCATATGTGACTCGCTGGTGACCATTCGAGGGTGGTGGAATGCGCCAATTGCATCGGGCCGTGACAGGAGCGCGATTCTGCTCTTGGAAAGCCGCTTTGTACATTGCATATGCAGTTCTCGGCATCTCTTGATTCGGCATCCGGCAGGGTCTCGGTGGACCGTTTCTGGGTGAAAGTCATTCGGATGATGGCTTCGGTGCGTTCTTGGTTGAAATCTCTGTGGCCATCTTGGTAGGCAGCTTCGGTATAATAGTCGTTGGCTTCTCGGTAGTCATTTGGTAGGCCTCGGGTATAATCATTCGGTATTCAGTTCGGTATTCAGTTCGGTATTCAGTTCGGTATTCAGTTCGGTATTCAGTTCGGTATTCAGTTCGGTATTCAGTTCGGTATTCAGTTCGGTATTCAGTTCGGTATTCAGTTCGGTATTCAGTTCGGTATTCGGTTCGGTCTTCAGTTCGGTATTCAGTTCGGTATGCCGTTCGGCGAAAGTTTTTTTGATCCTTCGGTACGGCATTCGGTAAGCATCTTGGTCAGTGGCTTGGTACGGTAGGGCTCCTGGTAATCCTCTCATTTCCATGTGAAGTCCTTCGGCAGTGATATCCGTCGCTGTGAGATCTCCGTGATCATGGCTTGGTAGTTATCTCGGCTGTCTCTCGTGATGCCATTCCGTAAACCATTCGGTACGCTTGGTGGTCATTTTCGATCTCGTTCGGTGGCCCAATTCGGTTGTCATATTAGAGTTATTCGGTATCTCGTTCGGAACTGTTTCGGTAGTCGTATTTGCACTCGTTCGGCATCGATCAGGCTCGTGTGACTTATCATCTCTCTCTGGTGCATTCACAGGTATACTCAATGTCCGTCGTATCCTAGGTGCATTTATTGTCTCTAATCGCGGGGTGTGCTCGCTGGCTCTCTTCTTGGTCGTCGTTCTCTGAGTCCACTAGTCGATTCATCTCCAGGTGCACTTGCTGCTGCTAGCCTTCTCAATTGGTGAATGTATCTCACAGTGCTTCGTTCCTGCACGTCTAGTACGGTAATTGTTGCGGTCGGGGTTGCGATTCCGGTACGGTCATCCCCCTGTTTTGAAAGTTGTTCCTCCGCCGGTGACTAATCTCATTCTGCTTCATAGGGAATATCGATTGGAAGGGCATGATTCGGTGCTGATTCCGAAGTCGATTTGTAGTCGTCAATTGTCATTGTAGTTGAGTAGCTCGGGATCGCCGAGTCTGAGTCGGGATCTCATTCGGGATAGTATTCTCGGTAATATAACTTCGTAACAAATTCGGGATTGTATTCGGTATTGTATTTGGCATTGTAATCGGCATTATAATCGGCATTGTAATCGGCGTTGTATTTGGCATTGTACTCGGCCATACGGCACTTGATTTGGTCTCTTGAATAGTAGTCGGGATTGTACTCGGTACGGCAAGGCCGCCGGTACGTATATCTGCATCTCTGCACACAATTGCTAGTCTCGTAGATTGTCATTGTCATCGAAAGTAAGTATATTCGATAGGGTAGAATTCCATATAACTTTGTGTATATTGCCATACTCAAAAGATTGATTGTCATCCGTCTCTGAGCATTGATGCATCTATGGGATGTGCATATCGGCGCTCGTAAGTCTAATTCTCATTGTCTCAACGATAGCTCATTTCTCAATAAAGTAGCCTTCCGCAGGACCGTCATCTCTTGTATCTGGGACATTATCTCGTGCCCGGGCTTTCCAATCGTAGTTTTTAAGTATTCGGCGCTTCTAAGTGCGCTTCACCGCAATGAATTGTCATTCGTCCGTGGGGATTTTCTCCAAACTGCAGACCCGCACAGAGTTGTACGGCTCTGAATCTGCTGGCTCCATCCATGTTAGTTAAAAGAATCAAGAGAAAGGATGGAAGCGGTGGAAGGGAAATCCAGGAGGCCTTGTCATTAACGGTTCGCTCACAAGGAGCCATGCCCCGCCGTCCAGTCACTCCCTTCGTGTCTCGGCGAGCCGGTAGCAGTCATTCCGGATTTCCATGTAGACCCCCTTCTGCCGCAACTACCGCCGCTGCTCCTTGCTCGCCGATTCAGCCTGAGAGGGTTACCACTTCTGCTGGCTCACAATGCCGCATCCATAGGTCCCTATACCGCAGCTCCCAGCAAACTGGTGCAAACCCCAGACTGTTGGGTGAATGCCATGGTAACCGCTTTCTAGCCAGCAGTCATCATGTGGTCCCTGAGTTGGTATCCCCGGGAGAGGTATGTCCTACGACGGTCCAGAAGCTTGATGCTTATGGAGAAGGACTCCTCACCGGGTCTATCTCGGTAGCATTTCTCGCGCTACAGACATATTTCCGCTGCACGTAAGCATCCACATATCAACTTGCTCTTAGGCAGTCCATCAAGGAGGCTGCGAGAGAAGTATATTAGTTGTTTGATGGTAGGATCGGCACAGTGACCGATTGACCATTACCGGGTTTGGGCCCTAAACCGCGGCAGTTTAGTACTACATACATCGAGATAGGCACATCCAGCAGATCCATTCGTAATTCTGAGTCCATTCCATATCACCATACGAACTGATAATGTATTCCGTTTAATAATACTAATTTTGCTGGTATAGATATATATTGACTGAGTGCCGTGGAATGTGTCCCGGCCTAGAAGATGAAACTCGTATTGTCCATATCTCATCGATTGATTGGATCCTCCAATTAGTGTCCTGAAAGTGGTGCCTCTGGAGGTGATAGTCTCGTATTATAATGTCGTCTCTCCCGTAGCAAATATAGACAATCTTGGTTGCCTTTGTTGACTCCCATGCAGTCATAGCCGTGGTGGTGCCGGAAGTCCAGAGCTTATTCGGTCCATAGGTAATGATAGTCATGTGCAGCCTCCGTTGCCGATAATGTAATTGCAGTCGAAACTCATTGATATGGTAGGTGGACTTCGATTGTCCGTAATAATCGTACTCTGGGAGGTCATTGTAGTCATCTTGGTAATCGTAGTCGGTCTGCGGAATTGTGTAGGTCTCGACCGTAAATGCAGTTCTCGCTGCGCAATATATCGCCGCTATAGTTCACCTCAATCGAGGGAAAGCTTCTCATTGTAAATGTGGTTTAATCGTAGGGTGTCTTCTCCGTAAGTTCACTTCGCTCGTGCAAACGTTCGTGGCGGTAAGAGTGCTTTATCCGTAGGCTGATCCTTGTCCGTAGGTGGGTTTCGTTTATGGTAATGTCTATCTTCGTAGGCATGCTTCTCTCGAGTAGTGTATCCGTAGGTTGGCCGTAGAATGCTTCTGCCAGTGGGCTTCTTCGAGGTTGTTAGAACTGTAGGTGTACACGCCAATTGAAGTAGGTGCACTTCACTCGAGTAGAAGGAATGTAGTTGTAACTGTGCTGACTCGTGAATCGTCTCTCGACTTCGCCTTTGGTTCTCAACATGGCCGCATTCAGGGGTATGATCACTCCGTCAGTTGCAGCATCTCGAGGTGATGATGGTGCTCAATTGACTCGTAGGAATGGTGTTCAAACTCAATTAGATCGATCGTATTCGATTTCTCTCGTTGGCAGGGTCGGATAGTTGTGTCTTGTACTCGTAATACTCGTGGTAATTGCCGTTATTGCCGGTGATATGCCTCGTGTGCCAATTCGTCTCTGAACTCTACTCCGCTGCTGTCAGGTGGCTCAATTGAATGATGGAACGATCAATGCTTCATGCTTCCCAGCAATGATGCTTTGATATCTCGTCTGGAGGACAGTGTTCTCAATTGTTGACTCAATGGTGTCGCGCGTCGGAAAAGGGGTAAACTCGCGAACTACCACGAGCGAAACGTATCCGTTTACTGAAAAAGCGATAATAGTGTAAGGGCATGTAAGCCAGCGTTCGGCCTCGTAGGCATACGGATGGTAATTATAGGAATACGGTTGCAAACGTGGATGCGAGTGATAGTAGGTGTAGATGTATAGTAAGATTATCGCTAGAGATCTAGGGCTCGTGGCGAGCCGACTATATAGAATGGCCGTTACCCGGCCCTGGGTCACGTGTCGCCATTACAATCAGGCACATCCTTCAATTGTAAGGCTAGCCTTGCTCCAGTATGTTGGCCCCTGACCTATCATCCTTAATTAGCTTTTGAAAGCAGAAAAGAACAGACGAGCAACCTCATCGAAGCAAGTTGAACTTCTTGCAATGCACACTTTCGATCCATATAGTAAGCAGTGACCGACGTTATGGCTAGTTTTTTCGTTGCTGTCCATCCGTCCAAAGCTAAACTAACTTTATTCTGTGATGGCAACAGCTTCTTAATTGCATCCATGGTCAGTGCATATTCCCTCCAGCAAATGTTGCTAAGGGTCATAGCGGACGGCAGCACTAGGTCGTCGCATAATGCCTTATATGACCATGGTAGCTCCAGATTTGATATAGCGTTCCATGGAATGTGAGCTGAAAGAAATTCTAACATGAGATAGCAATTCTATGTGTCTTGGTGAAATTTGGAAGTTTCAAAGTCCTTAGCTGCCAGTTTGAAATGTTTTGTCTGTCATTTCGGTCAATATGGAATAACGTGGATGTCAAATATGATTTGGCTCTGTGAACTGACTATTGTGATTCCTCGACTTCCTTGTCTCTTCAGGATGGTCAAAGCTGTTTCATCGACCGTCGAACAAGTCAATTCAGGAACCTCTGACTCTGTTGATTTGTTTAACTTTGCGATGTGAGCTTTTGCCAGCAAGTGTTTCCCCATTGAGCTGGTCCCATGTTCTGATGGATGGGGTAGAACTTGATGACAATCGATACTTATGATGCCAGAGCTGCTGGTCTCCTCAATTCCAAAGTGTAAATAGAATCGCCACGAAGGCACATGTCAGAATCATTCCAGGCAATAGGCCGCTTCGAGCCTACATTCATTGAAGCCCACCAAGTATTGAAGATGATTTGTAAAGTAAGGTTGCTCAAATCATGAATAAAGACACGTTCCTTTTTGGAAGAGATCATAACCTCGAGCAAAGAGGTGTTCAAAGATTTTGAATTCGACATGACAGTAAGAATTAGAAAGCTGGGTAATCAGACTCAAAAGACTGCGGAAAGTAATTTTATCGTACAGTAGACTGCTGGTTTTTAACTATTGACTCTACAGCTACAAGCAAAAAAATTTGATCTGTAGGACATTGCATGCATATTTGTGAAGATGTATACATGGACAGATTGTAAAGACTGACCGTGTGAAACTCAATTTAGGAACAGCGCAATGCAGTTCATTGCTGTGTAGTGTTCTGAGCCTCTACAAAAATTGTTGATGCTCCGTGGGCACTCAATTGTAGGAGCAGGATGCCATATCTTCACTAGCATTTTTGCCAAGAAAGACTGCCGATAGTTTCATTGTGGGTTATCTGCGCTCTGTTGCCGTTAGATTATCCAAGATGCAAGATCAAAAATCGTTGACGCTCCATTGACACTCATTTTGGGACATGGATACAAACTTGTTGCAAGGATTGTGCCTAGTAAGTAGTGTTAGCAACGGGTCCGGGTAACCCGCCAGCAGTCTGGGTTTGTACTGGGTAAACGGTTCGGTTCGGTTCCAGACCGGTCCAAAAAACCGAACCGCTCTGTCTTGGCGTGGTTGGTATCCGGACCGGACATAAACCCACGGTTTTTTGGCCGGGTTAAATATACTGCAGAGCCTCATTTTCACCAACTCAGTACTTTGGCTCCAATTAAGTATTCAAGTTGAGATCGTATCACAATATAATATATACGTAAAAGATGCAGTTTTAGATGCTCTTTCACCTCCCATTCACCAAGTTGAGATCCAATCACAATTCGTTGAGTCGCTGTGAAATAACACCGAAAATCAAGTGATGTTTGAAGCGACTCAATGAATAGTGATCGGATCGCAAATTGGAGAATGGGAGGTGAAAGAGCATCTAAAACTGCATCTTTTATATATATATCATATTGTGATAGGATCACAACTCAAATACTTAATTTGAGCCAAAGATCTGAGTTTGCGAAAATGTGGAACTGCCCAAAAAACCATGGGTTCGGTGCGGTTCGGTTGTTTGATTGGGTAAAATCCATTGCAACGGTTCCAGTTCGGTTCCAACCCGGACCCGGAACTGAACTGCCAGTTTGGAACCATTGCTAACACTACTAGTAAGGTTGCCGGTAGTTGGATTATGGATGAATAACGTTGCACAGCCCCTTGATTTTCCAAGATGCAAGGCCTAAAATCCTTGACGTTCAGTTGATGCTCATTTTTAGAGCATAGTGACGATGTTGTCAAAAACATTTTTACCTAGAAAGACGGCCGATAGTTCAATTATGGCTTAATGTTGCCGCACAGTCCTTGCATTTTCCAGGATGCAAGGCCAAAAGTCGTTGACGCTCCATTGATGCTCATTTTTAGCACATTGTAGCGATGTTGTCGCAACTATTTTCGCCTAGAAAGGCGGCTGATAGTTTGATTATGGCTTAATGTCGCCACACAGCCGTTGCATTTTCCAAGATGCAAGGCCACAAATCATTGACACTCCGTTGACGCTCGTTCTTAGGACATAATAGTGATCTTGTCGCGACGATTTTTGCCTAGAAAGGCGGCCAATAGTGTGATTATGAGTTAATGTCACCACGGAGCCCTCTGGATTTTTCATGATGCAATGCGAAAAATCATTGACACTCCGTTGCATCTGTTGACGCTTATTTTTGATATGTTGCAACAAACATGTCATTTGCCTTTTTCGCTATAATGCCGACCAATACATTCACTTTTGAAGGATGTGATAAAGCCATCCATTGATTGCCAAATCTGTAAGACTAAAAATCGTTGACACTCTGTTGATGCTCACATTAATCACATCGAAATAGCCTTTGTACAGTCAATAACTGTATGCAACAAATCATATACACATTATCAACTTCCAATACTGCGTTTCTATGTATTATTGTCTGTATCCAGGAGGTTTGTTACCTCTCAATTTCTGATCAACTGCTATCCACGCTATCAGAGTGAGAGATGATGTGGCCTTATTACATACCTGCGCTTTGGGCTGGCAATTTACGGCATGTAGATGATTTCACTAGTTTTTGGTAAATATAGCTCGACTTCCTCACCTTTCCTTATTCAGCTTCTTCTCCTCGATTTCCATGACGCACCATAAGCAATTTCAAATATCTCAACCATGCGCACGCGGTCTGTGCAGAGAGTTATGCAGTTGGATACATGGATGAATGTGGAATGACAGTCGTTGTTTAGACAGATACGTCATCAGCACTGACCGCACATTCTATGACACATATGACATCACACACCTGAATTTTGTTAGTATATTTCGACACTAATATAGCTTTTACATTGTCGCTTAATAGTCACTTGCAGATAGAAATCGAATGTGTTGACTGTTTTTCCTCGTCATTTGGATTCTAGAACCTCGACATGCATCAGCAAAATGTATTTTAGTCACTGGAAGCCTCCAGGAGTGTCTGAGTGGATGTGGAGTGTAAACTTGGATGCGTCAATTTGAGGAGAGTATCAGACCCTGGGAGGGCATTCCGGCAAGTCATCAGAGGAACTGGGATCGCTGATGACTGGTACAGGAGTACCATTGGAGTGATTGTGATAAGTTTGGGAACACCTGGGAGCGCTGGAGAGAACTTTGGGTGCACCTGGGAGCACATGGGAGTGCCAGCGACAACTCTGGAAGCACCGGCGACAAGCCTGGGAACACCGATGACAAGCCTGGAAGCACCTGGGAGCACCTCGAAACACTGTAAAGCAGGCTGGGAAAACGACGTCTTCTTTCGGAACATTGCTGCTACGCCTGGATATCATAGCTACTACTTATCGTTAGTGTTAGCAACGGTTCCGGACCGTCACTTCGGGGCCGGGTCTGGATCCAAACCGAACCGTTGCCAAATTGGCGGTCCGGGTCGTCACTAAACCCGAACTGCCCACTCGGGTACGGTCCCATCGTAAACTCCCAACCCGTCTGAATTGGGCGGGTTGTCAGTGGGTCGCACAGCGGGTCCATCTATAGATTCATATAAGGCTCTTGTATTTGCAGTGTGTTAATAGTATCTTATCAAAATGAAGTTTTCAGCAACCATTAATGAGCTTTTGCTTGTTGAGCAGTTTGCA
>Ga0307514_10001727_pt1 | contig 25039 bp, 22 predicted proteins | sample 16_EM_MG_FD_203088 | JGI IMG/M metagenome (GOLD analysis project Ga0307514, IMG submission 203088) | Populus trichocarpa ectomycorrhiza microbial communities from riparian zone in the Pacific Northwest, United States - 16_EM | ecosystem: Host-associated > Plants > Roots > Unclassified | place... | reverse complement strand
AGACCAGCAAGGCGCACTGGGGGCCATCATGTCCAGCGAGGACCACAAAGTCCTGTACCGCAGCGATACCAAGGCGGCACTCTCGGTTGTCGGTGGCCGCTACCAGGTCGTCCAACCCCAGGCCGTACTGGAGTTCTACCGGGACCTGAGCGAAGTGTCCGGCTTTGAACTGGAAACCGCCGGGGTCCTCAAAGGTGGCAAGAAGTTCTGGGCCTTGGCCCGCACCGGCAAGGAATCAGCCCTCAAAGGTGGAGACACCGTCAAAGGCTACATCCTGCTGGCGACTTCCTGCGATGGCACCTTGGCAACCACGGCCACGCCGACCACCATCCGGGTCGTTTGCAACAATACCCTGGCCGTGGCCCTGAACGGAGCCACCCAGGCCATCAAGGTCCCGCACAGCACCAGCTTTGACGCCCAGGCCGTCAAACAGCAGCTAGGCATCGCCGTCTCGCAATGGGACGGCTTCATGTACCGCATGAAAACCCTCTCCGAGCGCAAAGTCAAAACCCATGAGTCCCTGAATTACTTCCTCAAGGTCCTGTGCCAGACCGACCGCCAGGTCGATTCGGCCCAGGGCCTGACGAACGAGCGGGCACTCAAGCGGGTGCAGGCTCTGTATGACGGACAGGGCAGGGGCTCGGAACTGGCCTCGGCCAGCGGTACTGCCTGGGGCTTGCTCAATGCGGTCACCGAGTTCGTGGACCACGAGAAACGGGCCAAGAGCCAGGAATACCGTCTGGACAGTGCCTGGTTCGGCCAAGGCGCCAACCTCAAGCAGCGCGCGCTGGAGCATGCATTGCAACTGGCTAGTTGAAGCAGTGGCGCTTCCTGTGTTTTCTCAACAGTGAGGAGATCCATGCCATGGCCAGCCACCACGATTGGATTGTCGACATCGCCGTGCAACACGATGCGCTCAAGCCGTTCGCTCCAGAGAACGGTCAGCCCTTGTGTTTCGCGATTGGGGATGCGGTGGTCTACACGAACGAGGTCGGCTTGCAATTCCGGCGCCGTGTCACCGGGTTCTACCGGCCTGCCGGGTTGTGCGGACTGTACGCGCTCGGTGCGCGCTATCTGCTGAATTCGTCTTCGCCCTGGATGCCGGTTTCTGAATCCAGCCTACGCCCTGACGAGTCGGCCTGAGGGTGTGGTCCATCGCCCGGCGCTCTGCGGCGGTGACCCACATATGCAGGCACACGCAAACATATCTTGATGATCAAAAGGAATCCCCATGCTTCCCCACACCGAACCTGACAAACAATTCCCAACCACCCGACCCCGACCGGCCCTCAAACTGGTCAAAACCCAGGACCTGAGCCGTGCGCAATGGCTGTCCGTCCGCAAGGGCGGTATCGGCAGTTCCGATGCCGGTGCTGCCGTCGGTCTCAATCCCTATAAATCCCAGCTCCAACTCTGGATGGAGAAGACCGGTCGGGATGGCAATCTGCCCAAGACCGACCCTAACGACGAAACCAGTCCGTTGTACTGGGGCACCTTGCTGGAACCCATCGTGGCGGCGCACTACACAAAGCGCACCGGCAACCGGGTCCGGCGTATCAATGCGGTACTGCAGCACCCCAAGGAGTCCTGGATGCTGGCCAACCTGGACCGGGAGGTCATTGGTGCGCCGGATGTGCAGATACTGGAATGCAAAACCGCCGGCATCAATGGTGCCCGGCTCTGGCAGGAGGGTGTACCCGAGTACGTCCAACTCCAGGTCCTGCACCAGCTGGCCGTTACTGGCAAGCTGGCGGCGGATGTGGCCGTACTCATCTGCGGCCAGGAACTGCAGATCCACCGGATCGGAAGAGACGAAGCCATGATCACTCGGCTGATCCAGCTGGAGCGCCAGTTCTGGGGCTATGTGGAGCGGGACGAGGCACCACCGGCCGATGGCTCCGATTCTGCCGACGTGGCACTGCGTTGCCTGTATCCGCAGGACCACGGCCAGACCCTGGACCTGTCAGACGACTTGGCCATGGGCGCGGTGTTCTCCGATCTGCTGGCCGTGCGGCAGCAACTGGATGCCAACACCCAGTTGGAAGCCCAACTCAAGCAGCACATCCAGCAGCGTATGGGGGACGCCACCAAGCTGGTCTTTGAAACCGGTGATGTGACCTGGAAACGCAGCAAGGACAGCCAGGGTCTGGATGTGGCCAGCCTGCTGGCCGCACAACCTGAACTGCTGCAGCGCTATCGCCTGGTCAAACCTGGCTCTCGGCGCTTTCTGGTCAACGGCTAGCGGCATATGGCTGTACGGCTTGATGCCGTAGCCATAGCACTCCTATCGGTCGTCCTTGAGGTCTGTTCTTCGGCTTCCGCCACTGCCTGGCAGACCTGTCTTGTTCCCATCGTGTCTTACTTGTTTCAACACATTACCCCCTAGAAAGGAAACACCATGCTCAAAGGTTTGGCGTTAACGCCCCCGGTGATTGGCCGGATCTCCATCGGCAAAGTTGTAGAAAAGTCCGGCAAACGTGTTCCAGAAAAGGACGATGAATTCACCGTCACCAGCCAGGTGCAGAGCCGGGACGGATGGGTGCCACACCCGGTAGATGAAACTTTGCGCAAGGCCAGTGCAAACGCTGGTGGCAAGCTGCGCGCCATTCCCATTCGTCTGCTGTTCGATGACCCAGATCTGAACCTGCGGGCGAACTACACCATGTTTGACCGGCATACCGGCCGGCCTGTGTGTGTCGGCAATGGTGAAACCTGTAGGCGGGTCACTGCGGAGGGCATGCAGACCTTGCCATGTCCGTCGCCGGAGGCCTGTGCCGTAGGCCAAGGTGGCTACTGCAAACCGCATGGTCGGCTGAATGTGCGTATTGGCGAGGAGGACGAACTGGGCAGCTTTGTGTTCCGCACCACCGGGTTCAACAGTATCCGGACCCTGTCTGCCCGGCTGCAGTATTTCCATGCGGTGTCAGGCGGTTTGCTATCCACCTTGCCGCTGGAGTTGCGGCTGCGTGGCAAGTCCACTACGCAGTCGCACCGGTCGGCGATTTACTACGTGGATCTGACCGTGCAGACGGGAATCGCGATGACCGATGCAATTGCCAGTGCCAAAACGGAGCATGTGGCCCGCCAAGCTGCTGGCTTTGATCAAGCTGCTTTGGATGCGGCTGCGCGCCAGGGCTTGGCCCATGGGGCGTTTGAGGAGTCCGAAGAAGAGGGCGCTAGCGTGGTGGCGGAGTTCTATCCGCAAGCAGTGGATGGGAATGGGGCGCAGGATGAACCTGGCAGTGGTGGGTTGGCCTTGGTGCCGATGCCAAGATCAGCACGGACCGCCATCAAACCTCGACTGACCGATAAGCTGGAAGAAAAAGCCGTGTTGCTCACGGGGCGGGGAACCCGCTCGGACTCCCCGTTGCGGGCGGGATGACCATGGCCGGGATTCAACACAGCTTTGTTCGCGGGATCCGGTTTGACACAGATGTGGAATACCGGGTGCGGAGCCGGTCGGGATCCCGGTATTGCATGCTGCCGCTCAAGTTGCCTGTTCGGCTTGCCTTGGCAGGTTCGGCCGATGGTAGCTTGTTGAGCGCCATACAGTGCACTGCCCTGGTTTGCCAGAAGCCGTTCAGCCAGGTCCTGCGCTGGTATTTCGCGCAGGGTTTGACGGAGCTCGACAGCTTGAGTGCGACTGAAAATCTTCAATTTGACGGGCATGATGTTCAATTTGAAGCCATCCGCTCCAGCCAGGTGAAAACCGCAGCGGAGTTGGCCTTGCAATCCATCTGGGAAGGTGACATATGCATGGTCCAACTGGCTTCTCGCCACGGCAGTCGATGGGCCACCGTGGTCGGGGTGGAGTGGACAGCACGTGGGGCAGTGTCTGGCCAGGCGCGAGCACTGTTGCTGCTTGATCCGCAGGCGATGGAGCCCTGGGCTTGCGGGTACAACGCACGGCTGGAACTGTGGCATGAACCCAAGCGTGCAACCGGTGTCGGCGCCGATGCCCAGGCCACGGCGAAACTCCGGCATCTGAGCGGAGAGATTTGCCCTGTACGTATACAGCAGCTCATTCGCGTAGGGCTGTCACCACCATGAAGGGAGGCGCGTTATCTCGGTCCCCTTTAGCTGAGGTAACGCGTGTCTTCGTGCAGCAGGGGATCGAACAGTAATCGGGGATCTACCTTCAGCGCATCGGCAATGCGCTGGATGTTGCGTATGCCCAGGTTTCGACGTTTGCGTTCAATGCCTGAGATATAGGTTCTGTCCAAGTCGCACAAGTCAGCCAGATCTTCTTGAGAGAGCTGTCGATACTTGCGCAGTAGCCGCATGTTGGCGGCAAATAGCGCCAGCAAACGGTCGTCGTCCGCAAGGGTGGGGACAGAGCCTCGGCCGCGGGGACTCAGCGCTGGCTTGATGGCTGAGGGGGCGGCCGCTGCGGTCGCCCCTCGTTTGGTGGGCTTTGCCGCTGTTTTAGCTGGCGTCTTTCCGGGGATGGATGTCGAGGTCTTTGGTGTCACCCCGGCATGGTGAATAATGGTGGACTTTAAGACTACGGACTATCAGTCACATGGAATTTCAATCTGGTATTTGGGAGGTTGGCATCACCGCAATTTGAAGTGTTTTCGGGTTGCTTGCGTTATGCAGCCCCGTCATGTGGTTCTCCAAACATGCGCCTTTGTGGCGTATTTTTTGGACAGGTAATGTGACTCTTAGTCAACAAATATAAATGCAATCGAGGGAAATCCAATGCAAATCGATTCGACCGCGGCGCGCTACGTTTTGTGGCCCGCGCTCATCTTGCTGTCGGCGTGTTCCCAGAGTCCGCAGGACCGTCTTGAGGAACTGGGACGGTGCTACACGGCGGGTCTGCTCCTGCACGACGGTGTTCTGCTTCGCGGGGTGGAGGTCGAACTGGCGAAGGGCACACGCGACTTGAAGAACGGTATCAGTCCCACCGAACTCGCCATGCTCATCCCTGAACGGATCCATGACGAACTGTACCCAACGGGCTCCTCGACCGATCCGGCTTATGTGACCCGCAAGCTAACCCAATGGGCCGACACCAGTGTCTGCCAAGGTCTGAAACAACAGGCCATTGATGCAGACAAGCCGTAGGCGATGGCGAACGCGAGGGGGCCGGTGCCGGTGATGCCGAAGGTCTCAGCGGCAGTTCTGCTGTCAGCAAGCCTTGTCTGGTCCCCTTCCACTTTTCCTCCCACTTCACGATCCACGAACGATCCATTTCCATGAGCACACCCAACCACTATGAAACACTCGGGATTCGTCCCAATGCCTCTGCCGAAGAAATAGAGCTGGCCTTCAAAGGCCGACGCTCCCAGTACCACCCAGACCGGTACAGCCAGGGTGAGCTTGAGACCGTCCAGTGGGCCACGCAGCAGATGCAGCTTGTGAATGTGGCCTACCAAGTCTTGTCCAACCCAGGCACACGGGCAGCCCATGACCAGACGTTGCAGCAGGCCCACCATCAATCGCCGGAACCACCTGGCACCAGCCCATCCCAGCGGGATGCCGCTGGGCTGAGTTTGAGGCAGTCCCTGGTCCAAGCTTTCTCGCATCCCGGTGGTTTTGAGCGGATTTACTTTTCGCCCAACATTCCTCTCAAGAAGCTCAGCGGGGCCGTGGAGAACTATGGGGCGGAATTGCGCCCGGTGGATGTCGTGGTCCTGGTCGACGACACCATATTCGGCGGTGGTGGTGACGGGGTGATGGTGACGGAGGACGCGCTCTATCTGAAAGTCATGGGCAGCGACCGGCGCATGTTCCCGATGCCAGCCCTGCAGGCCCTGCAAACCACCAAAAAAGCGCTGTACCTGGATGGCCGAAAGCTGATCCAGCTAAACATGCCTGATGCCAAGGGGGTGGACGCAGTGTTTGCGCGGATTCGGGCTTTTGCCATCGAGAAGTACGGCGCCGTGCAACAGGCGGGCCCAAGCGCTTCGCGCGACCAAACATCGGAGGCTTCCGATGCCTCCGATGCCTCCGATGCGACGGGCTCGTCGGCTTCAAAAGAGGCCCCTACGCCGCAGCAGCTCTTTGCAATCACCAAGGCGAAATTCGGCGAGCTGTACCGTGCCTTGCACCTGGAGGACTCCGAGAACGAGACATTCTTCGCGGCCGTGGCGCTGGCGTATTTCGAAACAAGGCAGGCCAGCTTGTCTGGCGGCACCTTTGGGCACCGCGCGTTCGGCGAGTTGGGTATGGTTTATTTGCTGACCTGCAACATCCTTGAGGTGATGCAGGGCGACGGAGAGCCCGATACCGATTTGTTGCAGGGAGTGCCAGACACACAGAGCGATGGGGAGTTTCTGTGCTTGCTGCGCATTCAGCTGGAACACCTGGATGAACAAACCAAGCCAGCACGGGCCAAGCGCAGCGCCGACCGGTATTTCAGCGGAGGCTGAGAGGGGAGCGGTTCACGTCCTTGGCGCGTGGATCCATTTTTAAATTAACCAGAGGAAATTCAAATGAGTAAGAAACAAACCATCATCACCATCTACCTGGTCATCGGGCTGTTGTTTGGACTGTATCAGTGGTTTTTGGGGCCCATGGCCTACAAAGGCCTCATGTACAACTTGGGCCGAGGGCTGGTCTGGCCGGCGCTGATGTTTCCGGCGTTCGGTCATGCCATCGGGGCCATTGTGATCGTGGTGCTGGTCATTGTGGTGTTGGTGCTTTGAAGTCGTCTTCATCCGAGGCTGCGCAATACCCAAATACCCCGCTACGACCCAGCCACGACAGCGACACGCCATTGGCATCCACCAAGCTACGGAAGAAGCAACACATGAAAACGACCAAGATCCTCTTGTACCTGTCCCTGTACGCCGGGACTTGGGCCACCGCTCACGCCACGGAGGCTATCGCAGGCGTGCTGGAAACAGGCGCACCGTACTCAGCCCTGTTCAGCGCCAGCCCCGAGTCGGGTGATCTGATCGGCTACGCGTTCAAAAACGAGTCTGCCGCAGGCAAAACCATCCTGAGAAACTGCCTACCCGGTCCCGTCTGCAAGATTGAGAAATCCACCACGCGCCCAATGGACAGCGCCCCACCGCTGAAAACCCAGAACGAACCCTCTGGCTGGATCGAGATCACCATGGCCCAAAACGCAGCCATGGAGACAACGGTATTTGGCCATGACAAAACCATGAAAACGCGCTACGGCGTCTTGAGTGTGCGAGAGGACGACAACACTCTGCTGTTCAAAGGCAAACCCGTGAGCCCGGACATCGAAGGCAACAACAGCTTGAGCATCGTTGCCAGCTATGAGCTGGGCAAGAACGACGTGTTTTTGCTGGAAAGCGCGGGCGGTACCGCATGCCCGGCGCTGTATCGCTTTGTGCGCATCAATGGCTCCGGGCTGCATGCCACGTCGGAGTTTGGGACTTGCTCGGACATTATTTATCCGACGAGTGATTTGAAGGAGAGCGTGACGGTGGCCGTGGTTGGGTTTGCGGGAAGCGGGGAATCTGCTGCGGCGCAGAGGAGGGCGGCTATGACGAAGACGGTTTACAAATACTTGAATGGGCAGATCTGGGTAAACGGGAAGCCGCTTCCATGAATCCATGAACATGGCGAAATTCTGGGGTATTTGACCTGCGCTGACGCGGCCCGATAAAACAGCCTCTTGCGAAAGCAAGGGGCTGTTTGGGGCTTTTTTTTCACTATGACTGTTGGTGCCAACGCTAAATTGACCCGCCGCACCCCCGCCTTGGTCAAAATCGGAGTGGCAGCAATATCCATGTCACCAGGGGTGTGCGGGGTACGTCTGACACTCGAACAAGCGCCATGATAATAGTTTTTAACAAACGTTTATATTGAATTTATAGTCTTTCATGATGAAGTATGATAGTCGGACTGGCGAAAGTCGCCAGTCAATCAACCTTGCTGCTGGTGAGTCACGCCAGTCGCCGTTTTGCCTATGCGTGGACTACTGCACTCCGAGGGCTATCGCCCGCTCTTCTCAGGTCACGAGACCTTCGCGCTGCGTCAGTTATGGCTGAAAAAGGCGGTTGACGCTGTGAGCCATAGCGTGAATTCGGTCCGGGTGGCCTCCGGTGGCGCAGGCCGTGGCCGAACCAAGAATGTGTTTAGCGAAGACTCCGCGATCGTCATGCTTGGCGTGGGCAAAAACATGGTGGGGTCGATCAGGCATTGGGCGACAGCGTGCGATGTGCTTGCCGACGTCGATGGTCTTCCCGCGCCCACGGCGTTTGGTGGCCGCGTATTTGGCGATGGTGGTCTTGATCCGTACAGCGAACATCCTTCCACGCTTTGGTTGGTGCATTGGAAGCTTGCCGGTGGTTGGGCCGTGCAGCGCACGCATCGGAGCACAACTTGGTATTGGGTGTTCAACCACATCCATGAACAGAGTTTCAGCGCCAAGACCCTGCTCAAGTCCCTGGACGAGTACGCTCGCGAACGGGGCGGGCGGCTGTCCGCAGCCACGCTCAAGCGTGACATTGAGGTCTGCTTGCGCTGCTATGTGGATCGGTCAGAGACCAACTCGGTGGATGACTTTGCTGATTCCATGCTTGGGGAGCTAGGCCTCATCTCGGTGCAGTCTCGTGATGAGTACGCGTTGAGGCGAGGTCCCAAATCCACTCTGTCTGACGGCGCATTTCTGTATGCATTGACGGAGTACTGGCAGACTTTCGCACCGGAGCAGAGCACCCTGTCGTTTGAAACGATTGCGTATGAGATTGGTTCCCCCGGCAGGGTGTTCAAGCTTGATGAAGATTCCGTGGCTGCGCGGCTGATCGCCCTTGATTCTTTAACAAAGGGAGCGTTTCAGTGGTCTGACTCGGCAGGCCTGCGCCAACTGATCAGGATAAAGCCCTTGAATCTGGACACGGCACTGGAGTTCGCATATGCCCACTAAGAAAACTCCAAACGTGCCGGCGCCAAAGAATGGATCGACAAAAGTGCACGCCGCGGCAGCTGCTCCTCGCTCCGCGGTGAAGTCCCAACCGCTGCTCTCCGACCACGTCAGCCTAAGCCGTCAATTTCAACGCGCTGTTCGTCTCGACACCGATTACGGGAGCGTCGAGGCATTGCGCGGATACATATGCCAAGGAACTGCCCGCAACGTTCTCGAAGCTACGGCTCGCCACGTGCTTCAAACACCTCAGCGTGCATTCATCTGGACAGGGCCTTTTGGAGGGGGTAAATCCTCGCTGGCCGTCGCTCTTTGCAGCCTGGTGGCGCCGAACAAGGCGGTGCGCCGCGCTGCGATGGATGTCCTCGAGCTGGGTGAGGCGCCGCAGTCCGACATCGTGCGCGTCTTCTCTGCTGTGAAGGAAGGTTGGCTGGTTCTGCCAGTCGTGGGACACCGTGGAAGCGTCGTGGATGCTGTAGTTTCGTGCCTGGACGAACGGGCGGGCACCAATGTTTTGCGGTCTACCAAGTCTGGAACGCGGCAGCGCATCGCGCTTCTCTTCAAGGCGCTGGCGGAGCAGGCAGAGGAGCGTCCGGGCAACGGTGTTCTTTTGGTCATTGACGAGCTCGGGAAATTTTTGGAGGCGGCATCGGCTGACGGAGACGACATCTACTTCTACCAGGAGCTTGCAGATCTTGCAGGGCGCTGCAAAGGCCGTCTCATCGTAGTTGGTATCCTGCATCAATCGTTCGAGCAGTACGCGCATCGCTTAGGTTCGGAATTGCGCGATGAGTGGCGCAAGGTTCAGGGGCGATATATCGACATTCCACTCGTGGCGGCGTCTGACGAAGTGGTAGAACTGACCGGTCGAGCCATTCATACAACAGCAGCGCATCCTGAGTCAATCGCCATTGCAAGGCAACTGGCCCAGTCGATTCGACACCATCGTCCGGGCCTCGGCGCAGATTTTGCTGAACGGCTGGACCGTTGCTGGCCGCTGCATCCTGTCACTGCGGCATTGCTAGGGCCTGTCTCAAAGCGACGCTTTGGTCAGAATGAACGAAGCACTTTTGGATTTCTAGCTTCTGTGGAGGCGCGTAGCTTCCGGGAATTTCTGCAGACCGTTCACTTTGGTTCAGGAAAGACTTATACGCCGGCCGCGTACTGGGACTACTTGCGCACAAACCTGGAGCCCAGCATCCTCGCATCGACGGACAGCCATCGCTGGTCACAAAGCGTGGAAGCGGTTGAGCGCACAGAGCATAAGAATCAAGGTGGCTCACAACACGTTCAGCTGGTTAAGACGATTGCATTGATCGATCTCTTCAGGAACGGGTCCGGCCTTGTTGCGGACGAGGTGGTACTCAGTGCATCCGTTCGTGCCGACGACGGCACCGCATTGCCAGCCGATAAGTTGCAAGAACTGCTGCAGGATCTGCGCCGCTGGGCTCTGGTCACTTTCAAGCGTCACCAGGGATCGTGGGCAATCTCAGAGGGCAGCGATTTTGATTTGGATGCGGCACTCGCGGAAGCTCTTGGCACCATTGATGAGCCGGACCTTTCTCAGTTGACCACGCTCGTGCAACTGCAGCCGGTGCTCGCCAAGCGCCACTATTGCGAAACTGGCACGTTGCGCTGGATGGTGCCTCTGATAACTCATTCCAACCAGTTTGTCGACGGACTGGTGCGGGCGGGATCCGTGTGCGGCGAACCGGGCACTTCGTTGGGTCGCAGTAGCGCGTTTGGATCGTTTCTGTTGGTTCTTCCAGCTCGTGGCCAGACAGTGCGCCAGGCTGGCAATCTTGTTCGCAAGCTGGATTGGCGGGCTGATGTGGAACGCCCGATTTTGGTGGGAGTTCCCCGCAACGGTGAAGCGATTCGCGAGCTTGGCCGCGAGCTGATGGCCTACGATCGCATTCGACGATTGCGCTCGGAACTTGAGAATGACGCCGTGGCACGAAGGGAGCTCGAAGCGAGAACTACTGACGTGCGAACGCGACTGGAGGAAGAGCTCCGAGACGCGTTGCAGAGGATCCACTGGATCAACGGTGAATCGATGGGGCTTGCGATCTCCGACCACGACGCACCGTTGAGTCTGGCGCATCTCGCATCGTCGTTTGCCGACGTTGTTTTCTCAAAGAGCCCGCAGTTATTCAGTGAGCTGATTAACCGAGACGCTCCTTCGTCAAATAGCACCAAGGCGCGAAAAGATTTGTTGTATGTGATGCTAGCGAAGCCAGATCACAGGCGGCTAGGGTTGGAAGGCTACCCCGCGGAGGCTGGTCTGTACCACAACATCCTGGAGGCCAGCGGGCTGCATCGACCGGCGGTGGGGGAGAAGCGAAGCGACGAGGCGGCACGTTTCGCTTTCTCCGCACCAGTGGAAGACAATGTGGCCGCGCGCGCAAGCAGCTTTGCGCCCCTCTGGTCGGCCGCGGTGGATCTCGTAGTCGGCTCGACAGCTGCTGTTCCGTTGAACGATCTGTATCGACTTTGGCAGGCGCCACCGTATGGCGTGCGAGGGGGGGTACTGCCGGTCCTATGGCTGGCATTTTCTCTGGCAAACCAGCATCGCATGGCAATTTACAAAGATGGGATGTTCGTTCCCCAGATTCGACCTGTAGATATCGACGAAGCGTTGCAGGATCCGAGTCGTTTCGCTATACGGCATGTCCAGATCAACGATCACAGGCGAGACATCCTCAAAGGCGTAGCGACGCATCTTCGCAGTCTCGGCCGCGCGGTGGAAGCCGAACCACTGGAAGCCGCACGAGGTCTTGTGACGCTTGTGTTTGATCTGCCGCTGTGGTCGCGCCGTACGCAACTGCTAAGCGAGCTGACACGCGCCGTGCGCGATACCTTGGCGAAGGCGAATGATCCGCATCGGGTGTTGTTCGTGGACTTGCCGGTGTTGTTCGGCGATTTACCTGTTCCGAAGTTTCTCGATGCTATGGGGTTGGCTCTGCAGGAGATGCAGTCGGCTTATCCGCAAATGCTTTCTCGTGTGCTGAGTCGAACGCTGGAGACACTGGATGCCTCGTTCTCATCTGAGATAGACATTGAGTCGGTCCGCCACAGGTCTCAGACCGTGACTGGAATTTCCGGGGACTTCAGGCTTGATGCCTTTGCGGGAAGGTTGGCTACGCTGAGCCGGGACCCTGAGGCTGTTGAAAGCCTCTTGAGTTTGGCCGTCAACAAGCCTCCAAAGGAGTGGTCCGACCAGGACATTGATGCCGCCTTGATCGAGCTTGCTCAGTTGGGATTGAAGTTCCGACAGGTGGAAGCCGTCAGCTCAGTTCAACAGCGCGATCCGACGCGGAGTGCAATCGCGGTGGTGTTCGGCACCGGTGTTCAGGGGAAGACCGTGTCGGAGAGCTTCGACGTGTCTGCCGCGGAAGACCAATTGATCCGGCGACTCTCGGACACGATCATGAAGCAATTTAAGAATGAAAAGCGTGAAATCGTGCTTGCGGCCCTCGCGCAAGCGGGCACAAAGCTGGTGGAAGCGGCTAGCGCTATAGAAGGGGTCTCATGATGACTACTGTTGCCACAACTGTTCAAGCCAAATCACCCGTGAAGCTTGCGGGGAGTCCGGTTCAACGTCATGTGCTGGGCTTGTCTGGTGGGCGTGATAGCGCGGCCCTCGCGGTCTACATGCGCCAGCATTATCCTGAACTCAAACTTGAATATTTCTTTACCGACACGGGCAAAGAGCTGCCGGAGGTCTATGAGTTCTTGGGGCGGCTTGAAGGCTTCCTAGGTCAGACAATTCTTCGTTTGAACCCTGATCGGGACTTCGACTTTTGGCTAAGGGAATACGGGCACTTCTTACCTTCGGCCAGTACAAGGTGGTGTACACGCCAACTGAAGCTGCTGCCATTCAGGCAGTGGCTACGACCTAGCCTCGCTGCAGGACACCGTATCACTAGTTATGTAGCCATTCGTGCGGACGAAGACTACCGACAAGGCTTTGAACCCACCCAAGAAAACCTCAAAGTCAACTATCCGTTCCGGGAGGCTGGCATCGATAAGCAGGGAGTGATAGAACTGCTCGAAGCCTCCGGTCTTGGTCTGCCCAAGTACTACGGTTGGCGTTCACGTAGCGGTTGTACGTTTTGCTTTTTCCAGCAGAAGATCGAGTGGGTCAATCTCAAGCGGAACCACCCGGACGCATTTGAGGAAGCCAAGCGGTATGAGAAGAGTGCACTGGAACATGGCTCACCTTTCACCTGGTCGCACGGCGAATCATTGTTTGACATTGAGAAGCCAGAGCGGATTGCCGAAATCGAAGCGGACTTTGTTGCGCGTAAAGCTCGGGAGAAAGCGCGCATGCCTGTCAACCCGCTAAGGCCGATAAAATTTGTTGAACCAACAGATATTGACGATTTGTTCGGCGAGGACGAGGGAGGCGGAGCGTGCCTAGTTTGTCATAAGTAGACACGGCTCCCATAGCTGGCTAAAAAGGAGAACAAGATGGCTGGAGGATTCCGAATAGCGGCGCGTGCGTTGCGTCAAATGGGCGCAGAGTTGATCACTTCTGACGACGTTGCCCTCAATGAGCTGATTAAGAATGCGTTCGACGCTCGGTCACCACGAGTCAAAGTGGCGATACAGTCTTTCGCCGACTTAGATGCCCTCGCACTGCTGGAAGAGCAGATTCGGAGCGAAAAGGTCTCGAAGCAAGAAGCGATCGAACGCGTCGATAAAGCCATTGCATCAGACCTGACAGTTGCGCAGCGCTCGCAACTCATCGAGCGCCTGCACTCGTTCTTGGATGATCGCACGGAGTTTGCAAATAACCTCAAAAAGTTTCGTGCGGAGCAATCGCTACATGTGTCTGATGACGGCATTGGAATGAGCGCCGAGGATCTATCCGACCGCTTTCTTGTCATTGGCACACCTGGCAAGCTGTTTGCCAAGCGCGCAGCTGCTCCCGTTGACTTGCCGATTCTAGGGGAAAAGGGAATTGGCCGTCTCTCAATGATGCGCTTGGGAAACCTCGCCACCGTTAAGTCAACCCAGAAAGGAAGTGACCGATGGAACAGCATTCATTTTCGATGGGATCGCTTTGATGATCCGAACCTCTTTCTCGACAAGGTCGACGTCGACGTAAAGGATGCTGGTGTGGCTGATGTGTCCAGACAAGGCACTGAAATCGAGATTACGGAACTGTCCGGGAATTGGACTCAGGAGAAGGTACAGCTGTTCATTCAGCGATACATGAGGAGACTGCAGAACCCATTTTCCAAAGAGGCTCGGCCCTATCCGGTCGACATCGTATTGAACGGCAAGCGTCAGCCGATAGCCTCGTTGCCACAGTGGCTCGAGCGCGTTGCGCAGTTCAAAGCGGAGATTACTTTTGACCCGAATGGCATCGACGGTACCAAGCAAATCCTGCGCAGGAGCCTTAAGTGGCGAGATTCAACTTCTCCGGAGACAAGGGCATGGGAGATGGGCGAGCTGACGCAACAACTGGCACTGCCTGCGGAGACGTTTATACGGCTAGGTCCTTTTGTCGCCAATTGCCTGTGGTTCAACCGCCAGATGCTGTCGGGAACCGTTGAGAGGACTCGTACCGAGATTGCCGAAGAACTGAACCAGTGGTGCGGCGGCTTTGCGCTTTACAGGGACAATTTCCGTGTTGGTAAGACAGGTGGAATGGAAGACGACTGGCTGGAGTGGGACAGCGGTGCCCTGAGAGCGAAGGGTTTCGCATTGAATCGCTACCAAACGATCGGTAGCGTCAGCATTTCCTCGGGCAACAACCCACGTTTGATCGATTCCGCAAATCGCGAACGTCTTGTCGCATGTCCCGAGCAAGCGTTGTTGAAGAGCCTATTGGGCGACATCATCGTGAAGGATCTTCGGCTTCACATAAATGCAATTCGGGAAGCAGAAGCGAAGATCGCCATTGCCGAAGAATCGACGACCGAATCTCTTAAAAAGTCCGAAGAGTCGTTGAAAAAGACCATTCGCGCTGTGGAGGAAATCGGCAAGCAACTCCCCAAAGAGCAACGGCACAAGATAGTAGAGATTCGGGAGACGCTTCAAGGCCAGGTCGAGTACGTGAAGACAATCAAGAACTCGCTCAATATGGCACGCGAGACGAAAGTGGAGCTACTTGAACTGGCCAATATCGGCTTGGTGGTGGAGATCGTCATCCATGAGCTCGCCAGACTGACAGAGCGAACGGGTGAACTACTTGTTGATCTGCAGAAAAAGGAAGGCAAGAGCGATGTCGTGAATGTGGTCGATAGCCTGCGCTCTCAAATTGTGGCAACGAACAAACGGATTCGCACCGTTGACGCGATGAGCCCATCCGGCAGGCATAGGAAGGAAAACTATGACGCTGTCGCGCAGACAAAGACAATCGTGTCAGGGTTCAAGAACAGATTCGAACGGCACGCCATCAGGGCCGAGGTCACGCTGGACGACGGGCCTGCTGAGAGGGCGCTGAACGTCTATATGGTCCGAGGTCTGATCGCACAGACGCTCGAGAACCTGTTGACGAATTCCGTTTACTGGCTGCAGCAAGGCGTGAAAGACGGCGAGAAGGAGCGACACATTTCGATAGAAATTGACTCGAAGGCGCTGACCGTTAGTGTTACAGACAACGGCCCTGGCGTCGATCCGAAATACGCCAAGGAAATTTTCAAGCCGTACTACACAACGCGAAGAAAAGGCAAAGGGTTGGGGCTATACATAGCCTCCGAGCTCGTCGATTACCACGGCGGTCGACTATACATGGATGATCATGCCGACGAAGACGGACGGCTCAGGACATTCACGATCGAATTGCCCAAGGAGGAGTAATGGATAACGCCGAACAACAAGAAAAAGCCGCTCCTGTGGCTGACACCAATACAGAGACATCGGCAACTACACTACTGGTAGCGGCGGATCTGGCAGCTACTGCAGTGGTGCGCGGCCCGATTAAGGTCCATGTCGTCGACGATGAGTTGGCAGGCCTTACGTTAGCGCATCTGAGCGCACGCTCCGAAATCTGCCCCGCACTGGCAGACATATCTAGCCCCGAGGTCGCGGAGTTGTGGCCGATCGTGGTCTCCGTCGATGGTACCTTTCAGCCGCTTGAGAAAGAGAATACGGATACGGTGCTGCAGTTTCTGGGCTCCACAAGATTCGTGCAGGAGATAGTGCTATCTGACAAGTTCCGGACCACGGCGTCGGCGCTGCTCATGGATCCGTTGGCGAACTTTCTTCAACAAGCGGACAACGTGCGAGTTCTCAAGGAACAAATCGAGTCCGCTTTTCCCCCGACAGAGTTTGAGACAACTTTTGCCAGTACAAGGCCAAGCGCGCCCGAAGATTTGCTGAAGTACGATTTTCTCATCTTGGACCTTGTCCTGAACAGAAGTACTGGGGCCGTGGACGAGATGGTGAACTACTTGCTGACAATGGCCGAGGCGAACTATCCGTCGCGGATTCCCGCCATCATCATCATGTCGAATAACGAGGAGCTGACCACCGAGTGTTTGCGCTTCAGCACAGAGTCGCGTATCAGTGCCGCAGGGCTACTTCTGCTCCCGAAGGCAAAAATTCGGGAGATGGGGTTTGGCAAGGAGGGGCTTGTGCTGTGCTACCAGCAGCTCGACAGGCAGCGCGGCGTGGCACACCATATGCGAGTGTTTATGCGGACTTGGATGGGTGCCCTCGAGGACGCGCGTAAGAAGGCCGACATTACGTTGTGGAATCTCGACGCCGCTGCCATGCAACAGATTCATCTCAGCGCGATAGCCGAGGACGACCCATATGATGAGCACCTCAATGAGTTGATGTCGCGGGAGTACTTATGGCATGTTGAGGCGTCGCCGGCGGTCGGAACAGCTCTTGAAGCATTGGACGCGTGTTTCTCCGATCAGCTCACGCCGGGCAGCAACCCTCCCACTATCGGCACGAGATTTATTGCACCACTCGTGAACCCCAAGGTTGGGCGTGACCTTGTATCGCATTTCACTTGGACCGGGTTTGCAGTGCCAAGTGCAGTCGACTCTATGTCGGCGCAGGAGGCGCTGGAAAACTTTAACAAGATTGTTCCGTTTGGAGCGGTGTTGGCGCCGGCCGAGTTGACGCCCGAGACTGAGTGTCTGGTTCATATCACGCAGCAGTGCGATCTCAACGCTGCAACCAGAACGAAGAATTTGGTCAAGCCTGTGCAGTCCGCGCAATTTGCAGTTGTGCTTCCGGTGGAAGTGGTGGAACACAAGATGCCTCCTCACGATACTGACAATGAAAGCCTGGTTGCGCGTGGGATGTCGATAGGTGGGAAAGAGTACGACTTCAAGCTTGCCAAGGGACGTCAGCTTGCGTTGCCCATTCGTAAGTTTATTGAGCACGCCAAGGCAGAAAAATTAAGCGTGGTTGGGCGCCTGCGGCACGACATTGCAACGCACTTCCTTTCGGCAACCGTAAACCATATGACGCGGTTCGCGTCGCTGAAAACGACGCGAGTGGAAGTTCGTAGCGCAAATGTGTTCCTTTACGGGAAGAAGTTCGCCAACAGTGCGCCAGTGATGCTGACGGAACCAGATGGTACGCCGGTGACCGTTCAAGTCGCGTTGCACAACAAGCTTCACTTCTTTCTGGATGGAACGAGTGTTCGAATTGCACTTTGGGTGAAGGATCAACTCGCCACGCATTACGCAGGCATGAAGTTTGATACCGCTGCCGTCTGCAATACGCTCAGCGTCGGTCTGAAGGACAAGACACCGCTGACGAACACGGTCGATTTCATTGCCAAAGCATTCGCACTCGACCAGCTGAAAGGAAATCTTTCGGCCGCGGGCGCGCCGGACCCCAAAGTGCACTTTGTCGTTGTTGAGATTCCTCAGGCAACTGCGGGCCCGGATAAGACAAACGCGGCGACTGCGGCAGCCTGACCGGAACATGGTCATTTTTTGAATTGTTCCGCATGACATCCACGTTTGATGGCCTAGTTGCCACCTGCTTGAAGGGCGGCGTAGACCAGTGCCGTCAAGCTCGATCCGGATCCGCTGAACGCTATGTCAAGGAAAAAGTGTCTGTTAGGGCGTCATATGTTGCAAGTCTCGCTGTCATAAACCGTTTCCACATGGCGGTGGCGCTAGGTGACCGCGAAACGCCGGGTGGACCGACGGCCGGGCTGGACTGAATCTGCATCCCGAATCTCTTCTTAAGATGCGGTAAAAGTACTTCGGGGATTCCCACCTGCCTCAAGTGGGGAGCATTGTGATGATGGATCGTTTGAATCCGCAAAAGCCCGTGCGATTCCTTGATCAACTCCAGTTCAAAAAAGTCTTCGCTAGGGTCCTGCAACTCGGCTCGAACTTGCACTTGAATGCGCGCTGGAGGTCCGTCGTCCTTCTTCGGGCTGTCGAACAGGAAATTTCGTTTTCTGCCGTCTCTGCCAACGCCAGTGATTTTGGTCAAGAAAGCCCGATTCGTTGTCGAGCGCCAGGTGTCGAAGTCCGTGGCCTGCGCGACGTCCCGTTCATATTTCGTGCTGAAGGCGATCACTGCGCCGATATTTGCAGGCGCCACGGCCTGCACGACTTCGAAGGCAGATCCGATTGTCTCCATGAATGTCCAGGTGCGGGTGGGGAACCAGTATTCGCGAATCAAATTGTCCAGGTTGACCTTGGCGTCAAACTTCCCTTGCAATGCGTGAATAATGGCCATCGGGCCAGTGGGGCTCGTACCATGGACAACGACTTCATAGACGTTGATGTTGGCATGCGGAATCCTTTGCCCTGACGCGAAGCTAGTCGCAGATTCAATAGTGTCCGCGCAGAACACACAGTCGTCTCTGAGAGGAAAACCACCCGGACGTTGAGCGTCAAGCGAGGGGACGATGTTTGGGTACGCAGCACGTCCTCCTGCACCCGAAACGACTTGTCCCGGATGAAAGGTGTGTTTGGTTGCGTGGAAAAGTGGCATTTTTAGTGGCAGGGGGACGGTAAGAGTCTCTAGGGTATTGCGCGCTCCGAAGCTATGAATAGTTCACCATGAACCTTGAGAGCTTCGGGGTCGGGCAAAAGGCCTTCGAGCCGAGGGAGGTGAAGCTTCGTTCCGGCTAGGCCAGCGTAGCTCCCGCTCATCAGCGCTGGTGAAAGCACCACCCGCATTGTGACGGGGTCAATCCGAAGTAGTGCAAGGTCAAAGAGTGTGTGGATGTCAGTTCTCAGGAGTAGGCCGTTTCGGACCGTATTGGTGTGAAGGCCTTTGAACGGCACGATGTGCGCAGCTTCCAAAGCGTCCTGCACATCACACTGGGTCACGGCACATTTACCTTCGTACGCCGCGATTAGGTCGCGTCGAAATTTCGGCTGACCCTGGCGGAGTGCAATCTGCCGCAGAGCGTTTATCCGGGCATCCTGAATGGAGCGCGCGTTAAATTCCTTGCTGCGCTCCGCTTCTTCCAGTAGTGTGAGCAAAACTGCCGTTGGCCCAGCGCCAAGAATCTGCAATGGACGCAGCTTGTCATCGCCTTGCACGGAGGCAAGTTCCCAGGTACCGTGCTTCTTGGGGTCGTAAAACACGTAGTGGCCCGAGGACTCCAGAAAGAGCAGATCGAACTCATCGCCGGTATCACATCGTCGGGGCTTCTTGTTGTGAAAATGGTTTGACCTAGCGGTAGCGTTCACGGTCAGCAGCTGCAGATCAGGAATGACATTGGAGATTTTGAAGTCAGGCCTGCGGGGAAGAATCCAATCCTGAATCTGTGCAGGTGTGGCACGTCCCGCAAGTGCCTTGATGGCCTCAACGACAAAATCTCGAGTCAGCATGTCGTACTTCGGCTTTGGAAAATGATTTCCGTCCTTGTCGACTATGTCGAAGTTCAGGCGTTGAAGAGTGCGGAAGCAAAGGGAGGCTTCGCCACCCTTGAATGCATAGGGATCGAAGGTCAGGCCGGACAACCCGTTTAATGCTAGTCCTACTACTCGCTTCGGGGCATAGCGCCGTCCTTCTAGAAGCAGGTCGTACTTTGTCGACTCGGCGAATCCGCCAGCTTCGCCGGCATCGATACGGCCTATCGCCTGCTCGATGTGAGCAGATTTGAGCTGCTTCATCAGCTCTCGCGTTTGCTGGGGACTGGTCATGCTTCCTCCGCTCGGGTATGGGGACGCCCAAATGTGCGGGTCACTTTGGCCGGAATCAGCCCTTTGCGGCGAGTTCTTCCAACCTCGCTGCTGCGTCCCTCTTACCCATTCCGCGCAATGCAGCGATAGCAGGCAAGTTGCCGCGGCGTGGCTTTGCCTTGTCCGACTCCCCGTTATAGACGGACAAGGCCGATACGCCTACCCATAACAACGATGATTGCTCTGGCCTGCACTGGCTGAGGAGATTCGCATCGAGATTCTGCGCCCGGCAGGCACAGTCACCGTGCGCTGGCCGTTGTCGGGGGCAGCCCAGTGCGCACAAGTGCTGCGTGAGTTGCTGCGGTGATCCGCATATGATCATGATTGACGAGGTCTGGCTGGCCACCGCACCGCTGGACATGCGGGCCGGAACCGACTCTGCATTGGCGCTTGTGATCACTGTCTTCGGCGCCGCACATCCCCACCACGCCTACCTGTTTGCCAACAAGCGCGCCAACCGTCTGAAGATCCTCGTGCACGACAGCATCGGCATCTGGCTGGCCGCGCGCCGATTGCACCACTGTATGTTAAGAAGCAGACAATGGGCATACTGCACTCACGGCCCAGTTCCCATCGGCCTGCTGTGTCTTCGTTGCAGTGCAACCTTCCGACAAAAAGTCCTCTATAACCTCGTCTACGTCCGAGCTTGGAATATCAGTGAGGGTTCGCTCAATCATCTCTTTCCTCTCGATTTCTCCCGTGCGGGCTGAATGACCTTGGCAACGATCGCCGCTCGCGCTGATTTAAGTGCCGGGCTATAGAGGAGGGTGGTGATCGATCCTGCCTGAAGAGAAAGCGCATTGGGACGCATCCATTCCTTGATAGCCGCTTCACCGTATGGGTCGACCGCTATGCCGTCTGGCTTCCAGAATCGTTTAATTTGCTGTTTATGCGAGGCCATAGATTGATTCCCAGTTGACACTATCTTAGTCCGAGATCTCTGACAGCTTTGGCCTTCGAGTCTTCTTTGGAGCTATCGTCGATAAACATTGTTATGGCTCCTGGCCCGGCATCAAAACCATTCTCAGCGAGCCATTTGTATATTCTTGACTGATTTTCCGGGCTCGCCTTCGTGCCGTCTGGTTTCCAGAAAAGGCGTAGAGCCGCTGAAGACGTGGTCCGAGCAAAGGACGCCTTTGTTAGATCTTTTAGCTCCTGTTTTGCGACTGCCGTTTTTTGTCCGGCGTCTTGTGCCACTCCCGCAATAGCACCGGGCATAGATCCAGCAAAAGCAAAGCCTTGAAGGTCGCTTTCTGCTGCAAACCATGTGTAACTCTCGACGGGTAGCAACTCATTTGTGCGAACGGCCGTCCTGATGGTTTCTCGCTGTGCGACCATCTGGGCTAAAAGCGCAGGAAGTGTCTTGTCGAACAGTACGCGCTTATCGAACGCGGCCGCGCCGCCCGCTGTTGCGGTTGTTAGGGCGGAGATGATAGTCTTTGTTGTGGTGACGGTCGAAACTGTCGATGCAGCACTTAATGCAAGGATTGCCCAGTCGGTACCGATTCCCACGCCGATCCCTTCGCGATAAAGAGATCGTTCAAAGTCTGCGAATTTTGAGTCCAGTTCCGCCATTCGAGCGTCGATTATTTCATTGCGCAATTGCTTCTTCTTAGCTGGATCACCTTCTTCGTTATAACGAACAATTGCCGAATCTCCAAGTTGGTATCCCGGATTTGGAAACATTGCAGTCGAGGTCGCAGCAGGCTCCGGAAAACCCCGTATGGACCCACAACCGTGTAATAGAAATACCGGCAAGATAACGAGGAACGCCCAACGGGAAGAGAATACTGCGATCTTGATAACCGCGTGCACAGACGTCGAGTGGTTTCGCCTGGCATCGTCAGGAAGTATGAAGGGAACATTCATGATGAAGCCTCTTTCTGAATCCTGTAATAGTCAGTACCGCGGTACAAATTTTCTCATTTGGCAAAACCAACATGACGCCTGCGATCGTGCTCGATGGTTTGAGTAGAAATAAAAATAGAAACGCCACGCTGTTTTCAGTGTTTAGTACTTGTTGTACTCCGCTCCGCCATGGAGGGCTAATTCCAGCATCGCCATAGAAAGATTGTCTACCGCTGTGTGGATGCGTATTTAAAAGAAGGTACGACGAAATCTTTCACTTCCACTATATGACTGCCGCTGGCACTTTGCATTCGTCAGATTGGGGATGCGAAAATCCTGTTTTCATGCTACGCATAGATAGCTTGTCAAATTGATTGCCAGAATCGATGGCGTGCTTTACGTGTATGAATGAATTCGCGGCTCCAAGGGAACATGAGGACTTTTCCTTTGATGAATTCAGTAAATCGTACCCGCGCTGGGATGTACGTCATCAATAATGATGACGAGTTGCTAGATATCCATATTGACGGTGACGTGAGGATAATTGAAGCTGACACGTTGCTCCAGTTAGCTGTGAGCAATGGATCAACGAAGCGGCCGAATCGTGTTGATATGGATTGACAGTTGAATGCAGTAAATGGAGGACCCGTTTGGTTGGAGTGTTTGGCGCGACGACTAGTTGGACCGAAACGTCTGTATTGGGGGACTGTATGGACCTATTTCACGTATCTAAGATCCGGACGAACCAGGACGATGCTAACGGCGTGGTCGTTAAATCTATTTATGCTCGCTTCGACCCTCGATACGCCGTGTATCGAACTAAGGAACGTGTCACCATACAGTTCGCTGATGATCCGGTTCTAGAAAGTGAGCAACGCGAGAAAATGGCTCGACTCTCGCCAATGCGCGGCGAAATCAATGGCCTGGTGGATGGCTGGCGGACAAGTCGCTATGCAAGATTTCAAAGCGCTGCACTGCGTTACGACCGTCGCGTAGCGGACGCGTTGATAGTCGCGCTGGAGGGTGACGTCGAATCAGCATTGAAAATTCTGCCGCAAATTCGCGACGACGTAGTTGCCGAGCGAAAATCGTTCGCACGCTTCATGTATTTGGCTTATGCAGCGGCGACTGCTGCATTGCTTGCCCTGCTCGCTGCATTGGCAACGAGCGATATGGCAAAAGGCCACACTTGGTTTGTTCCGTATGGTCCATATACCGCCAACACATGGCTGGCGGTTGCTGGAGGCACGCTTGGCGCGTTCTTCTCAATCGCACGAGGGATCAGTGGCCGAAGTATCCATACTGATCTTCAGATGATCGACAACATCATTGATGCCATCGTCCGTATTGTCATTGGAGCGATCGCGGCGGTAGTTCTTCAGGCGTTGCTAGATTCCAACCTCTTCTCCCTCCATCTAGGTAGTGCCGTACTGGGAGTCACAGATCAACCGATGGGCCCGGATGGGGGCAGTTTACGCATTACACCACCATTGGTGTTGCTTGTTGCAGCCTTCATCGCCGGTTTCAGTGAGCGCTTGATTCCGGACTTGCTCGACAGTGCCACCATGGCGGCCTCCGATAAACCGCAGACCGCGTCCCCCGCGCCAAAGTCTAATGAGAAAGATTTGAAGGGCCTTGAAGATGCGCGGGCATCTGAAACTCTGAGGGGCCTCGATGGGAATCCGCTCGATGTCCATCCGGACAAAGAAGAAATAGTCGATGGTTGTGATGTTGACGCTTCCAATGCTGATGTGTTACCGACACCAGATGATCGTCTGCCGGCCGCTTCCGGCGGTGTCGCCAGCGGCCGCTAATGGAGGGCAGGAGCCATGGTCTTCTCACTGATTTGGTTGCCAAGTGTTCTTGAGGCGGCCGGCCTGAAGGTCGCAGAGGTCGATGGATGGCGCAGCCGCGGACGTGCCGAGATGGCCGCCGTACGCGGTGTCATCTGTCACCATACCGCTGGGTCTGCGACTGGCAACATGCCAAGTCTGGATCTCCTGATAAAGGGGCGCTCCGATCTTTCAGGGCCGCTTGCACAACTCGGTCTGGGACGCGACGGGACTTTCTATGTTATTGCCGCGGGTAGAGCGAACCATGCGGGCGTTGGCCGATGGCGTGGAGTCGACACCGGAAATTCCAGCTTTATTGGGATCGAGGCAGAGAATACTGGCCGTTCCGATGATGCTTGGCCTTCTGTGCAGATGGACGCATATCACCGAGGGGTAGCCGCGATTCTTGCATACATCCGGGCTGACGCAAGCATGTGCTGTGCACACAAGGAATATGCGCTACCGGTAGGCCGAAAAAGTGACCCTCTATTTGAGATGGCACCATTCCGTGCCGCCGTACAAGCGATCCTTTATGGACAAGTTCTACCGCCACCGCTAATTCCAAATATCGACGCTAAGTCCCGTCCCACACTGCGAAGGGGCGACGAAGGTGATGCTGTTCGAGTTCTGCAGAAAAATTTTGGTCTGGAGATTGACGGCAGATTTGGGCCAGGGACTGAAGCCGCTGCACGTCAGTTTCAACGTGATCACCAGCTTGTCCCAGATGGTATTTTCGGGCCGAAGTCATGGGGGGCGCTAGATGTGACGCCAGCCCCCTTAGCCTCTGGCTTGGTTGCCATTGCTCCAATAGAAACTACACCTCCAGTTTCTCCTGGAGTGGGAGTAGTGTTCATAAATAATGCACTTCCTGCGTTGGAAGACGATGCGCATCAGGTCAGAATTCAAGGGAACAAGGCGCTGTCACCTGACGGTGAAGTGTTTGCTCAAGTTTTCCGAGGTGGTTTCTTTACTACAGGCCGTACTTCGCTAGCCAAATGGCTTGCGAGCTTTGACACTCCTCTTACTGATTTTGGTGAGTCTGCGGTCCGAGTCGTCCGCGCCATGTGCGTCAACGAGGGGGGACTGGAGGCTATCAATTCCTACGACGATAGCTTTCTGTCTGTCGGCATCTTTCAATGGACTGCCGGCGCGAACGACTCAGAAGGAGAGTTGCCGGTACTGCTTTCCCGTTTCAAGGCGGCCAGTCCAGAAGCCTACCAAGAATGCTTCGGCCGCTATAAGCTGGATGGTCGGGCGAGCAACGGTTCGTTTACAGGGCGTTTCGTTTTGGACGGTCACCAGTTGGACGCCACCGCTGAAAAAGCCCAACTGCGAGAGGCGACGTGGGCCTATCGGTTCTGGCGAGCGGGGCATCA
>Ga0307514_10001726_pt1 | contig 25054 bp, 35 predicted proteins | sample 16_EM_MG_FD_203088 | JGI IMG/M metagenome (GOLD analysis project Ga0307514, IMG submission 203088) | Populus trichocarpa ectomycorrhiza microbial communities from riparian zone in the Pacific Northwest, United States - 16_EM | ecosystem: Host-associated > Plants > Roots > Unclassified | place... | reverse complement strand
CAGTGAAGGCTTCACAAACAGAAGAGTCAAAATGGTCGAAGGAAATCCTTGAAGCTGGTCTACAAGACAACACATGGTTAGGAATCTGGAATTCCTTAAAGATAGGCAAAGACTATACAGGTCTAGAGCATTACGGCTTAGAGGGCGATATGGTAACTTACGAGCGGCGCTTATATATCCTCGATAATAATTCCTTGAAGTTGAGAGTCACTTACCAATGTCACGACGCAAAGGTAGCAGGTCATTTTGGTCGACACAAGACTTTGGAATTAATAAAGCGCGACTGCTACTGGCCTAACATGGAAGACTGGGTACGAAACTACATTCGCACGTGCGATGCTTGCCAAAGAAACAAGACAATTCGACATAAGAAATATGGCAAGCTCGTCCCACTTCCAATATCCTACCAACAATGGGAACAGATATCCATGGATTTCATAACTGATTCACCAACCGCAAAAGGGTACAATCAATATTGGGTAGTAGTAGATAGGTTTACCAAGATGGCACATTTTATTCCTCTCAAAAATCGAAAAGTGAAGGAACTGGCAGGAATCTTTGTGCGCGAGATATGGTGACTACATGGGTTACCGAAAAGGATAGTCTCAGATAGGGACACGGTCTTCATGAGTTCGTTTTGGCAGGAGGTAATGTGGTTGTTAGAAGTAGCACTGGACAAGTCGTCAGCTTATCACCCTCAAACTGACGGTCAAACAGAACCAGTTAACCAAGTTCTTGAGCATTACTTAAGAACTTACTGCACTTGGGATCAAGATAACTGGGTCAAGTTACTTCCATTTGCAGACTTCTGTTATAATAACACAATCCATTCTACTACAAAACTAACACCCTTCTTTGCCGCATACCAACAGCACCCATAAAACAACTTTAAGCATCCTGAAGAGGCCGACCCTGAATCGAACAATCCTGAAGCAGTCAAGACGGTCGAAACCCTGGAAGCTACGAGAAGTGCAATGAGGGAAAATATGGAGGCAGCGCAACACCGAATGGCCAGGTACTTCAACCTAAAGGTGGCAGAAAAGGAACCAACATTCAAAGTAGGAGATTGGGTAATGGTCAGTGCAAAAAACATCAAGACAAGACGTCCGACCAAGAAGCTGGATTATAAACTACGTGGGAAGTTCAGAATTAAAAGACTAATAGGTACGAATGCCTATGAGTTAGAACTTCCTCCAAGTACCGGCAAGATACACCCAGTTTTTCATATTAGTTTGTTGGAACCCTACCACTTGAACAATATGCCAGGCAGGCACTCGCCAACACCCCCACCTGTTGATTTGGAAGAGACGGAGTACCATGTAGAAAAAATAAGGACCAGTGAGTTGAGGAAGGGCCGGGTTTGGTATTTGGTTTCTTGCAAAGGTTATGGGCCAGACGATGATACTTGGGAGCCGTATGAGAATTTACAAGACGGTGCAGCTGCAACAGTGCTGAAGTTTCATCAGGACAACCCTAGGAAGCCGTGGGATCCGGCAGTTTTCATTTGAGATACTCTTTTTCCTATTGTAGGCGATAGTTTTTGATGAGGTCTCTTATATGATAATTGTTTTATATGTTGGTTCTTTTTCCTATATAATTGTCACATACCAATTGTCCCAGGGGTGAAAAGAGATGTCCGTATGCTAAGTTCGGCTGCATGATAAGGGGACACTAGTCCCAGGCCCCAATCAATGTTCTAAGTTTGAATTATTGATACCTGATGCTTGCGTGCTCAATTAGGTTCTTGAGGACAAGACCTTAAGGAGGGGGGCACTGTCACGGGGTGACACCCAGCCCTTCCCGAGGAACTTGTATCAATAAAGAACGACCCTGATAAACCTGGATAGGAATCAGGAAGACTTGAGAAAGTCTTGCGCATATTACTCAAGTTAAGAATACTTAAGTACTCCTAACTAGGACAACGCAGTCACTGAACAACCGTAGTGTTGTTGGGTTGGAACGAGACTCTAATAACATGTTCAGAGAGGTACCCTCTGTTATACGTGTGAGTTTCATCAGGTTCCGACTACTGGTTGTTGAGTTACATCAAGTTGAAAATACTTAGCACCAAAATTATATGGTGGCTATTACCCTGAACTTGCATAGGTTACCCTGGACTTACTACCCTTACCCTGAAGTTTGGTTGGCCCTTACCCTGAACTCAACTTGGGAGCTTAATAACTCAATGCGTGTCCCCCGGATTAAATCAAGATAATTACCATTGCGTCCGGCTCACCGAATACCCCTAGAATGAACCCTCAAAGTATGAATCCGAGAACATTTTTGTGGAAGCATAATTCCGTAAAAATAAATAAAAAAATCAACCACGTAGAGGGTAATTTAGACCTAAGTGGGTCTGGTGACACTATAAGGGGGCATGAGTTGAGCTGAGCTGAAAATCGGGTGTGGCGAAAAGTTAATTGGACAAAATTCGGTTCAAGTTAATTCTAGGACAGAATTACGCGCTGATTCCAAATCTGAACTCAGAATATTCTTATGATTTAAACCCGTGAAGTTATTGACCTGTTTTGGTGCGGGCTATAGGTCCCCAAAGCAGCAAGTCAGGCTTTTACATTTATCTCATGAAGTATGTTCCTGATTAAGATGAGCTAAGATTCTATTGTGAAGTACGCATCAAAGGCTTTCCAATGAGATGATAACTAAGTCATTCGGAGTTATATCCACGGAGTTATGAGCAGTTGAATTATAGGATCACCTATAATATCAATGGACACGAGACGCCAGTATGCGGAATTACCGAATACTTACTTTGATATCTCATGATGCTTGGCTAGCCGAGCCTAGACTCGTATCGAGGATTTGCTGATGTCTTGCAATAAAATAATGTGGGATCGCGTAGGACTTCCAAATTAATTCGTAACTACTTAACGATTGCAGAATGCTTAATGCAAGAACAGGATATTAGTTCTCAGTTAAGTCAAGTGTGTACAATGACTTCTTAGGTAGGGGTAACGCCGGTGACTGAGAATTAAACAAGATGGTGTGAAGTGACTATTATTGGAATTGAACGAACCGCGCGAATAAGAACACTATTCTCCAACCGCGCATTATAAATAGTTGAAAGTAGCTGAAGGTTGGGATCGCACCCACCACAAGTGTTAATCAAGTCTCGAGAAACACACCGCCTACAAAGTTCTAAGTTAACGTTGGAATACGGATTTCACCTAGTTAGGAAAATACTTGTTAAGTTCGACTTGTATTGAAATCGTACTGAACTTTATATCCTGAAAGACTTAACCTGAGTTGTGAGTTATTTCTGTTGTGGGATTAATATTCGGCCCCGCTATTTACCTGCGGAAGTTCAAGCATAAAGGGATAATAGTGGCCCCGTAACACCCAACATATAATATAATATATAGTGTATAGTATATAATATGTATATAATTATATTTCATATTATAGATATAGCTAGGATTTCTTTGTAGGTACTGTTTTTTAAAGAAAATGAATACCAGAGAATGGGTTCAGTAAAACGTCAGCATGTTAAAAATGAAGTGAAAATACAAAATGAGTACAAGATACCTATAAGAATTGGAAGAGTGTCTGGAGATATAATAGAGATAAGATGTATCGAACTTTATATGTTGTGAGTATACAAGGAAATAAAATACAGATAAGGAATGAACAATACAAATAACTAACTATAGGAAATGAGCTTACACAATAAACAATGTTGTAGATGAAAGAAAAAGAGTAGAGAGTATTTAGAATACGTAATAGCAGGTGTAGGTCGTAAGCAACGTATAGAGATTAGAAAAGAGTTATGGAGCTAGAATGCAGAAATGGTAGCAAGTTGGGGAACCATATAGTAAAAAGCCAATATTAGGAATATAAGAAAATAGTAAGCTAGAGTTAGCAAGGGAAATATGTTCAAGATATAGATATTAGACATGGGAAAAATAATATGCAGTGTTGGAGAGGTGAAAATAGGGAGTGTAGAGTTAATAGGGGAGAAGTATGAAGAGTATAAATATTTGATGTTGGGAAAATAACATATGATGTCAAGTAGTAGAGAATAGAATAAGTAGAGTTAAAGAGCTGAGTGAAAGGTATATTAATATTAGTGAGTAGGCAATTGGAAAAATAAAGTTAGAAGAGATGAAATACAAGAGCTGTAAATATTAGAGATTAGAAAAATAATATATGACATTAGGAAAAGAAGAATAAAATAAGTAGAGTTGAAGGAATAAGGTGAGACATGCGGAAATACTAGATATTGAGAAAATAATATGCAAAATTACAGAAGATAGCAATAGTAAGAACAGAATTGGGGAGATAGGATGTAGGATATTGCGTCTAGAAAGTGAGACTATGTCCTAATATATCTGGATCTTCAGTTCTTCTTTTGTATATCTAGTGCATTAACTGCATAAGATACAAATATATATTCTTGGTAATATATCCTAAGAATAGATAACTTGATTAGTACTTTCCTCTTTAATATAAGTAGTTTACTAGTATTTGCAAAACTACTATACTAGCCTAATACTTACTTAATACTAAAGAGTGATCTAAACTAGTAATATATACCATATACCTATAATAGCTAGAGTATTATAGTTTTGAAGATAATATACATTAGGAAAAAGATTATTTGGCTTGTAGTACTTCATATACTTTAGGTACTTTATATACTTCATATACTTCAAGTACTTCAGATACTTCATAATGTACCTGAAGCTAATCTAAAGCTGACAGAATACTAACCTGTAGCAAAGTATTGCAAAACTAAAGATCTTGAAGTACCTAAAGCAAAGTAATTTTCATAAAGTATTTGAAGTAACTATTGCAAAACTATATGTTTTCTGATGTAGTAACTTAGAAGAGTGCTTATATATTCTTAAGAATAATTTTCTTAAGTTACTAGTTACTTATTAATATCATACTACAAAAGTAGTAGATTATTTTACTTGAGATAAGACTTTGAAATTAATAAAGCATAACTATTACTAGCTTAATATTACAGACTAAGTATAAAACTCTATTTGTATCTAGTTAGAAAGTGATAAGCTTGACTTAGCATATAAAAGATATATAGTTTAATAAATATAATCTTTTTTATTATTATCTTATATCTATATTATCATGTCTGAGAATAATAATACTACTTCTAATATCTTATCTAATACTTTAGATATATTTATATACTATTAAAGTCTTAAAATACATAAGTTAAAAAACAATATATCTTAAAGAATAGAGATGCAAATTATAGATTAAGTTAATAGACTACATTTAGAAAAGATACTAAATTTTATTTCTCTTAGCTTATAGTATATTTATCTCTTATTAAAGAAGTCTCTAGATTTTAGTATGCTTCTCATATATCTAATATACTAATCTTTTACTTAGACTCTTATTAATCTATACTAAAATAAATACACTGTAAGTAGATTATAGTTTATATACAAGATTACTAACATAGATAATTTCTTCTAATAATATACTCTAATATAGACTTTGACAATACTTTGTATTTATTTTAATTAATCTTTCTACTAAAGTCTCATCTTATTTACTATAATATTATTTAGAACAAACATGGTACAAGGACAGTTTTTTTTTTCTCCTTTTACTTGCCTAACCTCATCTATAACATAGCTCGCTTCTTCCATATCAGGTGGCCGTTGAACCCCGACCCGTTACCCTGAATCTCTCCTCTACCTTTGTCGCCTGTAATGTCACGCGCAGTCTTTCCCAAACAACTGCATGATTTACGCACACTCCATCGACTCTCTCACACCTTAACCCCAATTCCATCACTTGCATACAAAACGTCAATTGCTAGCCAGCTACGATCCCCACTCGTATTTATGTCCTGCTCCCTCGTTTATACATCCTGCACTCCATTCACCAAATCCCCTATGCCCAGGCACACATGTTCATGAACATCTCTACACATCTGGTTGTAGTGTCGCTCTCTCATTGTTACATGGGTTTGCCCCCTAAACTCTGCCCTCTTGCCCATCCAGCGGACCCAAATCTCCCTTCTCGTGATCTGATCAAGAATTCCAAAACACACCAACTAAACTTGCAAGCCGAAAACTGACATCAAGCATCCCACATGTGTGCTCAAAATTTAACACAAAATCAAAAATCATCCATGAAGCACGTTCAAACCATCGCAATAATGTTAGCAAAAAGTAAAAAAACATCCCCACGACACAACCCTGAAACAGCGAAGGAAGTATAGCAATTATAAATGCAGCGTAGGCAACTGAATGAAGACACTCCCTGCATTAGTTTTGATTGTTTTTTTCTAAACATTTCTGTTGCCTGTATGCCCCTGTCTGTCATATCCTACGTAAACCCATTAACCATCCAACTTATCCCCGCCATTCGTCTCCCGTATTCTTTCTCCACACCCTGCATATCTAGGCCTTGCTCGCCCTCCCTCTACGCCTCCCTGTCTCTGGACTTCCACTTCCCGGTGGAGGGCGAGGAATGGTAGCAGTAGCAGCAGTAGCAACAGCACCATTTGCTCCTGCCCCTGCCTGCGCCTGCTGTACCAGCTGCTGCACCAACTCCTTCACGCCAGCATTAGGATCCGGCACTTGCTCACGACCGCTCTGTCCCTGCTCCGCTTGCCCACCCATGTTCGTATCTCCGTCTCTATCCGCACTATCTTCCCTTGCCTCTCCAGTCCCATTGCCCAGCCCTGCACCACTAGCTGGCGGCGGAACCGCACTATGCGCATACGCGCTTGTGTGTGGGTATGTATACCCCGCGGGATAATCATACCCCTGCTGCTGCTCCTGTCCTTGACCCTCGTGGTGTGATTGCTCCGGTTCTCCCTTGACTTTCGTCCCCTGATGCGCATGTTGTTGTGGGTGCCCTGCCAATTCTCTGCTTAGTTGCTCCAACAACCTTAGTTCCGTAGAAGCATCCCCATGCGAATGTGCGTGTGCCGAGGTGTCACTAATACTACTAGATCTGCCTTTCCTTCTGCTAGGGGCTACATATTGCGCCATAGCTGCACTATATATCTGGGCCATACTATCGCCGGGCAACGGGTCAGGGTGGGTAATTTCTTGGTATTGTTGGTGGGTAGCGCGTGGCGGTGACGTTTCTTGGGGTTGTTCAGAGTAGTGCCCTGGCGCTCCAGGTGTGTGTTGGGGGTAATACCATTGCCCGTTGACTAGGACGTAGCCGTGGCCGTGGGTTTGTTGTGGGTAAAGGTTCGAGGCTGCGTAGTTTGTAGTCCCATTAGGATGCTGCTGTTGTGGCTGTGCTGGGGGGTTGGGAGCTTTACGGCTTACGACTCCACCAACAATGGTCTGTTCGGCTGGGGTGTGGTGTTGAGTGATCTCCCCTGATGGACTGTGAAGTGCGCAATGCCGGTACTTGAGTATGACCGCTTCTTCCTGCTCCAGGAAACCTATCACAATTCGTCCCTGACACTCCACATGCTTGGTGCTTGGTGCGTCTGCGCTCTCACCGCTGGAAACCACCTTCGTTTGTTCTGGCAATGTCTTTGCCTCTTCCGAGCAAGTACACACAAATGTAATGTCCCAGTTACCACCCAACAACCCCTGGGTACCGCCATCGATATGATCTCCTGGTAGCACCGGAACCCTATTTGCAGCACTCATACCATACACAAACCCATCAACCCCCTGTACCACTTTGACTAGACTCATCGCGACCTGTGTCAAACAATTTTGGACATCCATGCTCTTTCGAGCCATGCTCACCAAAGCCTCCATCTCTTTATTCTCTTGCTTGTCCTCCCCATCTTGGCCACTGGCTACATCAACTTCGTTACGTAGAGTAAGCCGGAATAGTAGGTCACGAATAGGGACTGAACTGACACCAGGGGTGGTGGGCACAGTGATGGATTCTCGTGGGATTCTGAAGGACCATGGCAATGTGAAGCTGGTGTTGATAACGGGGGGTATAAACGATGCAGCGGATTTAGCGGTAATGTAACTGAGGTAGTATGTCAATGAACTTGCAGTGTCGTGCTTCGGCGGGAGTAGTTTCCTGGGCATGGGTGGTAATGGTGCAGGTGGAGTGGACTGATGTGGTGGAGCATAGTTCATTGGTGCTGTGGGGGGTTGTTGGATATGTGTTGCATATGCCTGCGGAACGATATGTGTGACCCCAGGAGAGGTCGTTTGATGCGCAAATTCTGGGACTGACATGAGGTGCGCTTGGTCATTCTGTGCTACTCCCCCTGGTGTCGGATTCTTCACCCTCGGACTCGGTCTCACACGTTTCGCTTTCGGCGAATTGACCTCTCCATCTGCAATATCGCGTCCTTCGCCGTTCGTGATGTCTACCGATTTCCTGCCCCGACTGGGTCTTCGCCGTTTCTGGGGCGAGGCGTGAGCAGGGCTAGTTGACTCCTGGGTGTGTGGAGGCGTTGTTTGGGGTTGTGATTGTAGAGAATGTTGCGCATCCTGGAGGCTTGGGTCGATGTTGCTATCGCTGCATTTTGGCGTTGTCCATCAGCATGGTGAGGAGACAGGAAGGACAACGGTAAAGTGGAAACAAGGAACGCATTGTAAAAGTAGCAAAGCAGGAGGAGAATCATACTTTTGCCCACTCATGGTTGGCAGAATTGGCCGAATGAAGCCTGCTCGTCACGGCAGTCTTGGTATTTTGACTATGACGCTGCTGCGTTCTTGTCGCTGTTTGGCAATCGAGGCCAAGAGTCTTGTGTCGCTTAGCAGCGGGTGCGAGCTCTAACCAGCGCCTGATTGTCTGTCTGGAGTGCTTTTATCTTGTCTGTCTAGAGAATGGGATTCCTGGGCAGCAATGAGTCGTGGCGTGTCCACGGTGTGCGCGCGCGTGCGAGGGAGTGTTGTGGTGTCCGCTCGGAGGGGGGGGAAGAAGGGCTTTTTCGGAATAAAATAAACTAGAGAAGTGCGAGGGGGGGAACTATTGCCAGACTACCTACGGCCAGCAGCACGAGAACACTCCTTTCGAGCTGTCATCCGTTTCTTCGGGTTCCGTGCCTTTTTTTTTTTTTTTTCTTATTTGTGTTTTCTGCAATTCACTTCAGATGGGCATGGGCCCCACCTAGCAGGTCTAGGTCTGTAGTGAAGAAGGCTGGGACGCCTGTATACCTATCGTGCCAACCTCTCGTTCTTTGTGCTCCTGCAACGATACCTGTGGCGTGGTGGTGGTTGTTCGGTAATCTGCCAAGAGCAATGCTGGGCGTCGTTGAATTGGGGGTGTTGCGATGGGTGGATTGTGTTATGTAAGTAGGCGCAGAGCCTCACGGTGAGGGTAAATCAGAGCAAGTAAAGTTACACTAAAGTCAGTCGTAGTCTTATGCCAAGCTCCTCCCTCTTAGGCTGTAAGACTCCTCCTATACGTGTCCAGTAGTTTGGCTGTGTGTCCAGTCGTACTGCTCTAGAGCTTTTGAGCGCCTTGATCTCGACTGGCAGCCACCTCATGAATCTGTCATGCCAAGCTTGGTCATTCTGCAAAGCAAGACGGCTACCTAATAGTGCTGATGACCTGTACATATGTGAACGGACGATCCACTGTCTGGGTCAGGAATTTGTCGCACATGCGAACCAGACTATGCGGCTCAGGATTGGTTGCACAAGCAGAGTACTGGCGTAGGTACATGTGGTTCGTACATAGAGCTTAGTAATCGTAATGATATGCCCCGCTAAATCACATTGTGCCATCTACCTAAGTCTTCCCTTGATTTCGGCAATATCCCTCACTGGGCCGTGTCTTGGCTTGGCTCAGCGTTCGGCATCCCGCAGCCATATGAATGCCCACCGCCCGCCCCTCCCCCTCCCCCTCCCCCTCCTGCCACCCGCTCGAAAACCCCCCTCCCCAAAAGCTGGTTTGAACCTCATCCCGAAGAGCCTCCAGGCCATGGTAGGATCTGAGTCGCAGATCCTCCTGTGCAGAGTCTGTGCCTTGGGTGCACTCGGTCTCGTTGCTTACCCAAAGCCAATGGGGGTGGGGCGGGAGTGTTACCTTCCAATGGGTATGGAGTACGGTACTCCATCGTTAGTCCGCCACCCCCCACACTACACCTACGAATGACCCTCGTGGATCCACTTATACCCACCAGAGTGCCCACCTCCTTTACGCCCCATTGCGATCGACATATTCCCGCTGCTACCATGTACCAGCTTCACACCCACACCCAACATTTACCCCGCATACCTCTTCCCTGAGGGGATGCCCGTAGGGTGCCAATGTACCCAAGTAACTATAGCTGCCCTCCAGATTGTAGTATATCTTGACAGCTGATCCCAACCACCACTGAATCAATCACAAGCTCACTTTCCTCTTTTGTATCCTAGTTTGATCACATCCTCACGAGTTGCAAACGAGGCTACATCTGCTTTCATTCACCTGTCCCACCAATGCCATCCTCTTCAAAATGTCTGCCTTCATCCCATCCCCCAATCCTCGACACCCACATCCACCTTTTTACCGCAGAACACTTCCCCCATCTGAACTGGCTCACACCTGATAGCCCATTGTATGCAAATCACAATACCCCGGAGTACATCAAATGCATCCCTCCCTCAATGAAACCTTATCATCGTGGTTTTGTGTTTGTAGAGACAGATTGCCGTTACACGGATCCTCCTGCGGATGCCAGCACCACAGATCTTCCCAAGGCATGGGGGCATGTCCTGGAGGAATATTCCCATGTTTATCACCTTTCCCGGTTCGACGAAGCACCAGTAGTGGGCCGGATTCCCGTGAGAGGAATAGTTCCATGGGCGCCTGTTCATCTGGGCTCTGTAATGCTGGACAGGTACTTAGAGCTGCTGAATGTTATTGGTGGAGTAACGCTGGAGGCACACACTGGGAGGGTCAAAAGGAGGAAGAGCATGTTGAAGGGTTTTAGGCAGCTACTACAAGATAAGCCAAGGGGGGCGATGCTTGCGGATGGGTTTGTGGAAGGGTTGAAGTGGATTGGAAGGAAGGGGCTGATTTTTGAGGTTGGCGTGGATACACGGAGCAGAGGGCTCTGGCAACTGGAGGAAGTCATTCAATTGCTGGAGAAGTTAGGCAATGAGGCACCTACACTCGTCATAAGTAAATCTTCTCCTTGTTACGCACAAATTTTTGTGAAACCTGCTGACCCTCCGTATCCCAGACCACCTCTGTAAGCCGAACCTCCACATCCCACCTACCGAATTGCCCTCTCACCCCACCTTCCTCACCTACTCCACCCTCCTCCAACAAATCTCCGCCCATCCCCGCACCATCATGAAACTCTCTGGAATCTTCTCCGAGCTTCCACCTCTGCCTCCCAACCTCATTCAACCCTGCTTTCCTACCACTTCCCACCTTCCACACACCCTTGAGCCTAATCCAGAGGATATAATATCCCACATCTATCCCTGGGTATCTCTCGCATTTGATTTATTTACGCCGGAGAGGATCATTTGGGGAAGTGATTGGCCCGTGTGTAATGTGAACTACCAAGGCTGCGAGATGAGGAAGAGTTGTTTGAGTACTAGCATTAGGAATGCAGATGCTTGGGGGGCGTGGGCGGGGCTGACGGATTGTGTTCTGGATAAGTTAGAGAAGGAGGGCAAGATAAATAGGGAGAATAGAAAGGGGGTTTGGGGAGGGAATGGCGCGAAAGTTTATGAGGTGGAGTGGTGGTAATGTTGAAGGGGGAGGTCGTGTAGGTGTGGAAGGAAGGTTGTTGTTCACAGGCGTATAACAGCGCTTAGTGTACTTCCTTAAGGTTCATATGATCACGGTAATGGATACTCATCATGCTAAGAGTTCCTACATACCCGCAATTCCCGCTCAGTCTTTTGTCATATAATTCCAAGTTAACTTGCGATACCATTTGTAGTGCGTCGAAGTGGAGCAATATAGTCTGGGGTATGACATACCATACAGTTTTTGGTGTGATTATACACCTTATATGTACTGTATATGAACCTGGTCTTTCTTTACCCCAGCGGGTTTTCAGGGTAAATTGGGCGGAAAACTGCTCCGTTATGGACTAATGTATCTGCTCAACACTAGTAAAAATCCCTTCATTTCAAAGTATTCGAGTAGAATAAGAGTGGTCAATAAGGTAGGTATATCCCCACCACCAAACAATCAAATCAAATACAGCAGTCATAATTCGTAAACGTAAATACCTTGAAATGCCGATATCCCAGGATCCCCAAAGTCCAATTAGCCTGTCCCGCGTGCCCTAGGAAATTGAGACAAGAAAGAGGCAGGTATAGACAAGATTTGAAAACAAAAAACGGTGAACTCGCAAATATACAAACTGGCAACTCCTCCCAAGTATTTTTCTTTTTAGCAAGCCTGCTCGTTCTACGCATTATTCTCCGCTAATATCTGGTCCCAGGACAATTCCCCAGCATAATTATGTAGTCGCTTGCCGCTCCTCGATTCATAAGCAAGTAAAGATAGCGTTGCAGAAGATTGAATTATTTCAAGACGTCCTCACACCATCCACAATCCAACAGCAGCCACGCCCATACCCAACCCCAATCCCAAGACCTCTGCCGCACCACCAGCCACCCCTGCACCCCCTGTTGCCCCTACTGGGGGTATGGTGCTCACCCCAGTCTGCTGCCCTAGTGTCTGTGTTGCATTGCCCCGTACTCCTACATCGCCTTCTGCAGCGCAATCCCACCCACCCCTCCCGATTTCTCTACACATCTCCACCTTCTCACAGCACGTCGCACTCTTTAACTTCCCGTCTATTCCCCCACAAACAACCCACCCCTGCAGAGCACACTTTTCGTTTGACAATAGCAATGGGCAGGTGGCCCCCATGTGTGAAGTGTTGCAGCACCCCCACCCAGCAACTCCGTTGATATCCTGCTTCTTCAAGCATGTAGCGTTGGTAGGGCAGCAAAAGGTGCTATTTTTGGTGTCTGGACAGGCAGTGGAACCAGTGGGGCATAGGGTACGGTTGGGTTGAAGGGTCGCAGCGAGAGGCATGGTGGAGAGGTAGTCACCTTTTGGATTGCCGGGTGTCGTTGCATGAGCGAAGCACAAGAGAAGGGAGAGTGTAGTCGCTACAGTTGCTGATCTGTGCATCTTTCTTTGATTATATGGGAACAATTATTTGGTGGCCGCTTTGAGGGAATGATCGTCGTTTGGGCCTTCTGGCTGGTAAAATAAGGTTCCGATGCTAGATCTGCGACAGATATTCGCGGGAATAGTGTCAGGAACAGGGTTATTACCGGTATATATTGAAGGTGATCTATGCGTGGTTATGATCGCAACAACAGTGCCGTTGGTCGAAGTGCATGCCAGATATGTATAAGGAGGGGGGGGTCGATAGCAATGTTGCATTTCAGAGATAGCTGTACAGGGAGGTCTAGATATATATTCGCACCGTCATTGCCTTTGACCATTAACTATACTTAAGTACTTGCTTGGCCATTGAGAAGGCTTGTGCAAATCAGCTACAGCCCAGTCAACCCATCGCCATTCGTTGCTTAAAATGAGGGTTTGAATTATTGCACTTGCTCACATGGGTATACATGTTCCACCAAAACGCCGAACAAGTGAGACACCAAAGCCGGCCGAAACAGTTGTTTGGTCACAACGAGGTCGCACCAATACATCAACACTGGTCCCATGAATCTAATCGCGTGCTGCCGTTTCCTGTGGTGTCATGGCCCATAGATCAGAGCATGGTCAAGGTTCAGCGGCCTAGACATTCAGTGGATCCGAAATCTGGGGCAGTACGTGCGTAGAGTGCAGCTGCCGCCGAAACCTGGTTACTTGGACTATGATTACTGGTACCGATGTTGTCCATTTCTTTTTCTCGGCTCGGGATACTCGATCCCTCTGGGTCGTAGACGGTGCTTGAACTATGATGACCTCGTAGCCCAATGGGTCTGCCTATATTCTAATGCAGTGCAGTACAAGAGAACACCATCTTGCAATGCCTGCATCATGAATCTGCGAGCTGAGCTTAGTCGTGCGGCCAGCCGATAACTTTGAATCCCAACACGCTGCCCCACTAGGCACGAGATAGGCACCAGGTGGCAGTACCTCCTTCTTTCCTGCCTCGCTCCTGGCAACTTGTTTTCCGGGAAACGACGCAGCATATTGCACCGGGAAGCGCTCAATGAACACATTGCAACATGCCAAACAAGCTGTGGGAGGTTGACCCAGGAACGAGGAGAATAAACATCGACTGGAACTCGGAAGGAAGGATGGAAATAATACTTGTTGCGACTGTAGAGCCCCAGCACCTCAATGGGTATGTTTGGGCCATTTTCTGCTCACTCTCCTTACTCGGGGACATTCAACTAACTCCTGCCGTTCATCTAGGCCAGTCCCAAGTTCGGAGTGAGCTCTATTGCCAAACACATACACACGCCTGCACACTCGACCAGCTGATGCTCGCCACTCAGATCTTCATATACCTCACCTATGACCAAGACCTCAGTGTGCATATCTCCTTTATCCGATCAATCAATCACCATGGACCAATTCAAACAGGAGGAGATTCTACGCATAGAGAAGGATAGAAACAAAGCCTGCAAAGCCTTCGCCGTTGCCGCCCCCCAGTTCGACTCCCATAGCCGAGTCATTTACAGTGGAGATTTCGGGCCGGGAATGGCCCCGGAAAGTCCCCACGCCAACAGCCCTAGTGTACGAAGGGTTGTGCAACCAGACTACAAGAGCCCCTAAGCGGGTAGTATTGGCAGCGGTGGGTCACGCTCTGTGTCTCCTGCAGCACCACCAAAGCCTACGGTAGACTGAGTGCCGATCAAAAGGCCAAGAACGAAGAGTAGGTACTTCTCTCGCCTCGGCCCCGCAAACTCCAATCGACCTGATCACCTCCCACCAAACTAGGGGGCAAATACGGAGGCTTCAGCTCCACCTCAAGCGAACCGTTCGGCCCCGCCAATGACAACCCCCTTGAGGACGTCACCGCAACTATCACCCGCGGCTCTCAGGGACCCGCACCCACCGTTACCCACGCAGCTAAAACCGCAAATGAACAATTCTTCCAACCCACATCGCAAAAGATCGTTGAATCTGACATCACAAAGAACGCAGTAGAGAATGCTGCGACGCTAGGGCAAAAGGTTACTGAGACAGCGCAGTATGGAGTCGAGAATCTGCACGGCGGTACGTGGGCGATTCCGGCTAGCCTGGGTACCAGCCCACTAATCAGGGTGGGGCTACGGGGGATGACAAGGTGGACCCAATGTAGATAGGAGGGGGTCTGGGATAGTTTTGGCTGGCCGATGATGTGGATGGTGATGGCAGATTTTACGACTGGGAGCCCAAGTCTGACATTGGGAGCTAGTGTGATGAAGAAAAGTAACAGCTCAACTGCGGTGAGGAGCACAGCTCCTTCTGGTGGGTCAGGTACATCTGGCGGTGTGAGGGGGTTTGGTAAGAAGGATGATGATGGGTGGGAGGACTGATAGTCGTGCGGTTAGATAATGGATATGAACCCGTTTAGCAAGCATGGTAATGACTGCTGATGAGGATAATGACGGTCTTGGGGACGCTGTTTATTTATTGAGGCTTCCTTCGGTGTTATTACTGTGTGTTATTAGTGCCTTACTCTCGGGCCTAGCTTCCGCGTTTGGCTTTACATATTCTCATATATAGTACAGTCGTCCCTCTCCTGATGAATATGCTCGGAGGCCTGGCTGATATCCATATGCCATGCCATGCTATTCCCGAATGCTAAATCCTGGCAGCATCAATCACAGCGTACATATCTTCGCTGCTTCAACTACCCTTCGTCACTCAAGTTACCCATAAGTCACACCCCAACCAACCATCGCCCCCTCTAACAACCCTAAGCATCAACATACCCCCCCCCCCCCCCGCCCCAACAGCCACCGCCTGATCCCACGGCCTTAACCCAACAATTCTAGTTATCGAGTTTTAGTATGTTGGCGAGACAAGAGCCACCTTGGATTCCGAATAGTCGAGTGAGTGAGGAAGTGAGGGATGTCCGCCAGGTCAGGAGGTCAGGGGGTGTCTATCGGGGAGGTCCTCATCCACATCTCCAATTCCAGTTACCTCCTTCCCAGCCTTCTCCTTGGCCCTCTCGGCCTGCCCCACCTGAGCAAGCTTCTTTCCTCCGCAACGCTTTCTTCCTCCCCTGATTCTTCGATCGGTACCCGCCCTCCCCTAGTGGTAGATCTGGTATTCGCGCTGTATCCACTGATGGTGGGTATGACTATTGCTGTCAGGGCCATCGATGGCTGGTGCTACTCTTGGCATGTGTACATCATGTACAGCGTCCGACAGTACAACCGGTCAGACGGTACAACTGGTCAGCTAACCTATGTGAGTTAATCTCAGTTCAGACTGAGTTAAAGGGGGCTTGGCAATCAACATTTAGAACAAATAAGGGAAAGAGTCAAGCACAGGAACACGCTTGACCGTGCACTTAACTTTGTCAGGTTAGCTGACCGGTTGTACAGTCTGACTGGTTGTACCGTCGGACGCTGTAGGTATGTTGTCAACACGTGAAGTATGTGAACATCCATGTGTTGGTTGCACTGACTGAATGGAATAAGCATACTCCGTACGGCCGTATGGATACTGTGGGGCGATTACGTCCTAGCCACATCGCTGTCGACATTTGGGACTACCAATTTCTGGGACGTGAGAATGATAATGCATCACAGGCAATACTGCAATCTCGCCGTGTCGTAGGTAACCCTTTGCCCAAGATGGGTTAAATCAATACATATATAGTTATCCATAGTCGTGGGGGGGATTGGATATACGCTTCTGACCAATGGGGTATCATAGCCTTGGACGTAGATGCACAACCAATGTACCCCATTCTGCACAATAGTATATGATATACATTCCAGAACCCGCAACCGCTGTCAAGTATGGCACTCCAATACAATACAACGAATGGTATGCACATACGCCTGGTTGGATAACAGACTGCCGTGTTTGCAATCCCAATAATCAAAACAACTATTTCTTCTTCCTTTCCCAACTTACCACTCATAGTAACCAACCCTATCTCCCACCTCCGACCTCCACACATATCCATCCCCACATGATCCCGCACCTGCTAACCTACACTTAATTCAGAGCATCAGTATCACAAAACCGCCACTCCCTTCACCAGGTATAAAGTAAAGAGTACCTAATAGCCGCGTAAGAAAAAGTGGTATTATCAGCCAAGTTAAGGGAAAAACAACATAGAGATACTAGTTAACTAAGTAGTGAACGTGACCTCCTCCCCTCCCTCCTCTTATCCTCCCTACCACCCTTCCTCTCCACAATCCCACCCAATGCCGTACTGTAACAAATCCCCATTCCACCTATGATTCTTACCCGACCTATGCTATCCCGTCGCGCCCCCCAACCCGCCTCCACTCGCGTGGAACCAAGCCCTTTTTCTCTATATTCCAAATCCCGCCGTTTCCAGAAAACCATAGAAAGGAAAAGAGAAAAAAAAAAATATGGACAGCATAAAAAAAGTGGTAGATGATACAAACAGATGAAAGGTCATTCATAATGCTCTTTTATCAATCTCTGGATGAAGAGGAAGGAACAGTGCAAACAACGATAAAAGTAAAAAAGTAAAACAAATATCAAGACCATCATTCAAACTCCATCTTTTCAAGTTTATCAAACGGGCAAAAGACTTTGACGCACGAACCGAGGAGCATTCATTATAAAGGCATATTTATCAACACATGACCATCCGTCCCAAAAGAACAAAAAAAGGACAAGAAACAGAGTCCGCTTTCATCGCAAAGCATCCTAACGCCGCAACAAAGCGAATCGGCACAGCCCCGTCTGTTCTCATCATTCTCAAGTCCGCGTCCTCAGACTTACTCCATTGCTCATCGGTGGTGTTCCTACTTTCCCTGATGTCGACCTGGTAGCAGCAGCAACCCTTGGAAGACTAGAACCCGCGCCGCCGATGGAGGTTCGCTTAGTCCCTCCTCCACTTGATGCCGTTGAAGACACGGTTGAATTGCGCTTGAGATGACCCGATGAGCCTAGCCCATTGACGGCAGGGACACTGGTACCGGCATTGCCATTGCTGTTGCTGTTGCCGATCGCGCCGTAGCTCTTGTTGGGAGATTGTGACATGTAGTTGGAGTGACCGCCTTGTCTGTTACTGACCTTGCTTGAGGTCGGGGGGTCTGGGAGAGGCCGTGAGCCAGAAACACCGTAGCCTTGAGTACCAGTGCCAAACCTGCTACGGGTGCTAGTAGGGTCTGCTGATGATTGTGCCGAGCTGCCGCGCAGTCGCGACGGGGTTTTGCGGCCTGTGATGAAGTCATGGTGCATAGCTTCATCTGGCTTGAGGCGCTTATCGGGATCCCAACGAAGACAGCGAGTAATAAAGTCCAGGAAGGCTTCATCGTCACATTTCAATGCTTGTGAAAGTGTCTTGGAGCTAGGCCTTCTCCGCCGTCCCTTCGATGAAACAATCACACGCGGCTTCCCAAAGGAGTCGAAAAACAACTTCTTCCTGGTGCTCTTCTCAATCAAATGCTTCTCAGGTGGACCGAAAACCTCCATGATGCAAGCCAACTGCTCTTGCTCGTTCTCACCAGGGAAAATAGGGTATCCAGTGTACAACTCAGCCAATATGCAGCCCAAACTCCACATGTCGATGGGGAGACCATAGGTCATCCCTAAAATAACCTCTGGCGATCTGTAGAAACGTGACTGGATATATGTGTAGACTGGTTGGTGTTAGATTGTAGCTTCCTCATGCAACTGGAATATAATATACCTTTCTCATGCTCAAAACAACTGCTCCCGAAATCAATCATTTTGATTTCCCCCTTGTTTGGTGCCGCCAAAAGAACGTTCTCGGGCTTGAGATCGCAGTGAATCACGCGATGTCCCTTCAACAGAACCAAACCACTGAGAAGCTGCTTGGTGAAACGTCTGATCAGCCTCAGTGAGAAACCCCTGAAATCGTTGCTCTTGATGAACTCGTAAAGATTCATGCCAAGCAATTCGGTCGAAATGCACAAATGTCCTCGGAAATAAAATGACTGGGTGAATGAGATAAGGGAATGTTTCTTTTGTGGATCCTGTGCTTTTTGTGAGCAACCAAAGCAAATTATCAAATATTTTCAAGTGACCTACCCATTCCTTCAACTTTTGCAAGATGTTAACCTCCACTAAAGCCTGCTGATGGAATCTCTTCTTGTTACGAATGATTTTGATGGCAACCAATCCTCCAGTCTTGTGATCTATACATCTCACCACCTGACCGAAGCTTCCCTTTCCAAGGACATCGATAATCTCATATCGGTATGCTAGATGATCTCCCTTAATGATCATGTAATCGCCTCTGTCATCATCGTAACCAAAGTTGGCCGATTGCGAGCTCGGATCGCCGGTGTGCTTCTTCGCACTCTCAGTTCCAAAGAAATAGACATCCTTATAGTCGACAATCTCACCACGCTCAAAGATATTCAAATTGACAGACCTCAAAGCCTGTGTTGGTGATAATTTCTCCTTAGGAACAGCCCGCCGCTGCAGTGACTCCAATTCCTGAGTAGCAGACTCAAGATTCTTTTTCTTTGATGCCAGCTTTCGCATTTCCTCCTCGGCAATCAAGTCATCTGCGTCTAGTGAAGGATCGTGCGAAGCGTGCGGTTGACGGTCACGGTCGCGGTCGCGGCGGATTTGCCCAATTGACGTCTTGTTCGAAAGCATCTTATGCACAGGAGATAGAATTGAGCTAGATGTGGATGACTTTGCAGGTGGCGGCGGTGGTGGGCCCATGTTATTCTGGGTTGGCGGGTTGTATGCTTGATATTGCGGTGGGTACACTGGAGCGTCCTCCGTCTTGGGTTCCCGGCGGGGGGACCCAGTTGTGTTAGAGCCCCAGCTTCCACTCTTTGTTCGATCGTGACCTGAAGTTATGCCGGTGCTGATGATTGACTTTCGCCTGCCATGGGAAGGTTTGCTAGGGCTCGCCGTAGGCTCAGCACCTGGTGCCCAAACAGCCGATACTGGGAGGCGAGGGGGCGGCATCCCATCATACTTCGGAGGATACTCCGACTCCCTTTCACTGGCCGCATGCGATGTCTTTGTACCCCTCTTCCAACTAAGGCTCAATTTCCTCCGCAAAGAACTGGATGACGGGGTATCCGGTGTATCCCGTTCTTGGGGCTGGGGCTGTACTTCCTCCTTGTGCTTGTGCTGTCGTGATTTGTCCCTAGGCATTGGAAGCCCCAAAACCCTGGAAGACGACTTAATTTCCGGTACTGGATTACTATCCGGGCCCTGGCCATAGTCGAGGCTCTGTCGGGGTAATGATTGCGAGACATATGGTGAGATTGTTTCCCGTCCAAACCGGCCTGAAGCAGTGATAGGGATGTTTGAGGACGCTGATGAGTCACCTCTAAATGGACCTAATTCCGGACTTGGGATTCGTGAAGATGCATGATTGAAGGAACTCGTGCTTCGTGGATACATAGGCCCATCTACTACTGAAGAGCGACCAAAGAAGGTTGCCTTCGACGCCGTCATCGGCGTACTTGGCGTCTTGTGTCCATAGCGCCGTGGGGGCGTAAGCTCCTCCGTGTCAGATGTATTCCCTAGCGCATTGACTCGTGAGATTGTGGGTGTGCTCAGTGGGAGCAAGTTGAGTGGAGGGAGCCGCAATGGGGCGAGATTCCTCTTATTCAATGAAGAGACAGAAGCCTTTGGCTCTAGTGTTTGGGAGACCTTGCTACTGGCGCCTAAGGTCATTCCACGTCTACGTCTCGTGCTACCTGTTGGTGCTGGCTCTGGTGGATCCTCAGTTGACACCTTGATTGGGGTAACGTTCCTATGCCTTGGAGGCTGGGGAGGCACCGAAGACTGTTCAGCAAACTCAGCACTCATTGTTGGCGGTGACACCAAGCTCTTTGGTAATGGAGGCACTGGTGGTATTTCATCTTCTTCATTTGATTGCCGACTGACCTTGGCTGTAGGTAATCTGGAAAGAGAAAGATTTTGACTGAGTCGTGGCTGAAGAGAGGCAGTAGACGTTCTGGCGGACGGTGTAGTCGACGCCGTAGAAATACCTGAGCTGTACGATTTTCGCATGGGCTCCGGAGTGTTAGTAGATGAAGATGGGGTAATGCTCTTACAGGGAAGCAGAGAGGGTGATGCCGGGGTCGTCCTCTGTGAGTCAACTGGAGGTGGAGGGGTTCGGATGGTCGATAAACGCTTCAGCCGTCGGGCATCAGTTGGGCTGATGGTTCGTGCACCCAATCCGGAAGCATGAGGGATTGTTGATATTCGTCGGCTAGACCCCGGCGCAGGTATGGCAGATTTGTGGAGGCGATTGGGCGATTTTTCCGCCGTAGTAAATGAGCTTGGGCGAGCATGCTCAGGTGTGAGGGTAGGTTTGAGTGGTGCACTCGTGGTGACCTGAGGGCGAGGAGGCGGTTGTAAAGATTTCGCCTTCGTTGTCCTGTTGGGATTATTTGCCACTTGTACTCTAGCTTCCTGTGCATTTCGCGCATGTCCAGTACTGGAGGAGTATTCCTTGCTGGGTATCGGCGGTGTGAGAGAGTTCACAGAATTCAGGGACGAAGCAATGCTAGGTCGACGCCGCTGAGCCCTAGCAGCTGTATTGTCACCCGGTACAGCTTTGGATATAGATCCGGTAGCATTGCTTATTCTTCTTTGCTGATGCGACCCTTGCTCCTGGTTGACGTTGGAACTTGAGAATTTTCCAACACTAGGTCTTCGAACTACTGATCCAGCCGCCGAAGATGCGGGTTGGCTTGCTCCACCAATACTAATAGTACTCATATTGCCCCCAATATTCCGTCCTGGAAGTGGAAATTGACTCAGGTCAGGGTCCGTGTCATCAGTTATAATGCTTCTATGCACGTCCTCCAGATTCACTGATGGTGAAAACTCAAAGTCTGCAGGCTCTAGATCCTCATCTGCATTCTGACCGAAGGCATAAAAGGTGGTGACATTGCTGGTGGCTTCTGGCGGTTGTAAATACCCACGTGTACTGTTGATTGTCGAGGCCGCAGAGGCAGTGTTACTAATGCACCAGATTAGCTTACAAGCATCAATGCATGAGTCTCATTCTCAGTATGGCATCTTCACTCTCCGCCAATTATTCCCGCTTACCTTTTTACACCAGAATTGAGCCTTTCCCTAGTCGGTCTCGAGTTAAGGGTTGGTCTCCGATCATGGCCGGAAGACCGTGGCTTTTGAGGGGAAGGTGGCTCCCTGAAGGCGCTCCTTAGTGACGAATTGGAGCGTGTTGACATAATGCTGTTTGATTCTGGAGGGTCTTTCTGTAAACGTCTTCTATGCCGTGAATCAACTGAACGTAGAGATTAGTGTGCTCGCTTCATCATTTACGGCAAGTAAATCATGCAACGGAGGGCAGGCCTTACCTGAACTTGATTCGTCACCGCCCCGCGAGCTTGCTGGAGACATCCTGTGGGAGTATGAGGCTGTAAGATTGCTGGAACCTGGAGCTTGTGATACTCGTACAGGCATTAGTTGTTATGGTTGCGTTTGTCAACAAAGCGCGTGTCGTAAAGCCGATAAAAAAAGAGATGACACTGATTGGAAGATGTTTATAAACTCCAGAAGAAATTCGTTAATACGGGCGAGCCGCGTATATTGGTGATGCTTGAGTGCAAACGGGAAGACGAATGGGGAAGTGAGCAGGGATGCGAGAGGGGGGGATATCGATATGAAGATTTGCGAATAGAATCGTTCGTCGGGCTAGGTGCGGGCGATGGATGCAAGCTCCAATGGAGTGTGGGTGAGAGGCAATGGTATCCCTTATGCTCTCTGACTCTCTCACTCCCCCCGGCGGTGGAGCGAGGGCTAATGGGGGTACGTTGCAGGCAGGTGGATGTACCTCCCTCAGCACGACATTATGTTTGGGAGCTGTGACGCCGAAACGTAAATATGTGGAGACTCTGGACGTGATGAAGGCGCCGCCGAACTCTGCGGGAGAGACGCTCTGTGCTGTAGTTGGTTGGCAACGACAGAAGCCCCAGGTGAAGAGAATCGGAGGAGACGAGATGGATGGTCTCTGTGGGTCTCTTTGGGGTGAGGATAGCCGAGCAAGCAGCTAGGGAGCGATGAGGACGATTCGACTTTCTGATTGACCAAGTATAACCAAGAATAGCGTTCCTTCACTGATGTTATTTTTTTTTTTTTTTTTTCCTTTTTCCCTCCTCTTCTTCTGGTGCTGCGGTATCTGCTTCCAAGATCCCCTTGCCTCCCAGGTAGTCCCAGGCTGTATTTTGTTATTTTCGAGGGGGCCGACAGTTCTAGCAGTGTCGGCAGTCCGCTAAGGTTCCCAGCTCTTCTCTAAAAGTCTACGACTCTGCCTGAAACTGCGAGAGATTCGAGGGGATGCCTGTGTTGTTGTCCAATTGCAGGAATGAGTGATGTAGCATCTATCGTAGCGGAAAAATGAAATTCACAGCTGCGTACTTGAGACCAGTCAGCCAGCGGCAAGGTCGCGATGCAAGAGGTGCGAGAGAGAGAAGAGATGTTCTTTCTGCTGAGGCCGGGTGTATTGACACAGAGTACTGGTGCCCTACACTACCTACGCTGGCCCCTGAAGGAGGCCATTACTTAGCGGCCCGATGGGGTACAGTTGAGCATTTGACAATAAACTTGTTTGCCCCAACATGAAGCGGACTGTTCCTTTCGAGTTCGCACGGCCACGTCTCTGTTGATATCCGAGATTTGGACCTGACTCCATTCCATGATGCTATGTACACTGCATTACATGCAACGACTTCTCTGCCCACCACAAGCCTCAAACGTCACGGCCATGGTCACATCAAACAGGGTACTGTATCAGGTGGCTAGATCAGCCATCGCCTCCAGATTACCTGTGATAAACAAAGCCCGCAGAAAATGTTTATCTTATATATATATCCCAGAGTGCCGGCAACTAACAGTCCATACACAACACAAACGCCCGGCCTGGTTCATGTTGATCACCTACGGTATGCCCCAACTCCAGCATGTCTTAGTAATACCCCGAGGCCAAAAGAATCCACTCTATCCCTGGACAGGGAGCAAGACCGGGATAGATCTCCACAACCTTCAAATTGCAGACTGTAGATACCTACCTACGCTTCTCTCCAACAATTAACGAGTTCACCGTGATGCATCGATGCATCTCATCCCCCCCACGAGTGCAAGCACCTGACAGGACAGATTCCAATGCAGAAATGCAAGGTCCCACATGCAAGTGAGATCCCTGGGCGGCTGAAGTACAAGGTCACGGGAGCATGCCTGCAGGTAGATATCCTGGTGTCATAGTGTGTAGATTTCGCGGTCGCGATCGCCATATCATCGGCATCACCATTTCTTTTCCAGCTGCAGGATGATACATACAGATGTATCTGCTGGGTAGAATCATAAGAGTCCATTGTTCTACTGTATCCATCTACCTTGTGACGAGGCTCGGTAACGTTTGCCACCACCTTTTCGCCCCCTCCTTGAATCCAGATTGCTGCTCAGTACCAGAGGTGTAGCTATCTAGAATTGAATCCAGTAATCAAATCCTCCATCAAAATTGAGCTACTACATGTACTGTACAGTATATTTCCCCTTCAATTGCGCGCAGGCTGTTACTGATGCCCGCAACCAGACCAACTAGTATTCAGAATCTCAGCCCCTGCTGCCGTTTGTAATAATAGCCCTTGCTTCATGCTCAGGCCGAGACCTTCTCATGAGCTTTGTCTCCACATTGCTTTGATATACTACATACGGTTTTTTTTTTTTTGAAGTCTATACGTCTATGGAGCCTTAGGCTATGAGACGGATACTACATACTGTAGAGTACATACATCCACTACTTATGCACAGTACTGTACATACTGTCCGCCTCATAGCCTTCGGGGGAAAACAAAAAAAAAAGAAAAGAACTGTACATACAGAACACTTACCAAGTACCATCACGCCTTCTGGACTCACACTCCCGCACCATCAACAGCCGAGGCTACGCCGCTTCCATTGCATCAGTAGGTAGCTACCTAGTCCGCCTATCGCCTAGCACACCACCCCTCCTCCCCACAAAATCCCATGCAGTCCTCCGCCCTCAACCTCCCCACCGACAACCCCTCTACAA
>Ga0307514_10001725_pt1 | contig 25057 bp, 37 predicted proteins | sample 16_EM_MG_FD_203088 | JGI IMG/M metagenome (GOLD analysis project Ga0307514, IMG submission 203088) | Populus trichocarpa ectomycorrhiza microbial communities from riparian zone in the Pacific Northwest, United States - 16_EM | ecosystem: Host-associated > Plants > Roots > Unclassified | place... | reverse complement strand
GTTCTCGGGAGAGTTTTTCAACAGGCTGAGTGATAAAGGATTATAAATTACTATTGGACCTTAAAGTAGAGGACGAAGAACAAACCTTAGCCCTTGAAATGCATAAAAAGCACATGGACATCAAAATACCAGTTATAGTGACCTGGTAATCTCCAAATTTAATCCCATCAAGGTACTGGACACTGAGACTGTATGCCGTGATTAGACAGTTCAATGCTAGAATTTTGTACATTTGGATAGTTGCCACAAGTGTGCAACGACCTTGACGGATGATATGTGTAACTTTGGGGAAAAGACTTGAATTTCCATTGACATGGGGGAATTGGTAGGGTCGGAAACTCACTAGCAGAGACATGCGACAATTTAGAGGTGAATGGAGCAGCACATGAAGCATCACCAAGTTTGATTTTTGGTACATCTTCATCTCCTTCCATCTCGGCCATTTTGTCCGTAATGGACGCCAAATCAAACTGTCAAATGGAGTCAATGACTAGCCCTTTGCAACGAACAAGGAGAATATGACCTTTTCCAACGGATTCTTTTTTCGAGCGCTGGCTTGATTCTCTGCAGCTTTCTTCTGGGCTTCAACTGCCTGTGGTACGAGATGTGCGATGGCCGGTGGGACTGGTGGCGGGGGTTGATTGAAACGAGCGGATATACTGAGTTGGCTTTCATACACCTTCTTAATACGTTCTAGTTTCTGTCGTTCGGCTATCTTTTCTAGGTCTTCGGGTGTTCCATCCAACAACGCAACACCAACATGAGCTTGTTTAAGGGCACCGACATCGTTCGTTCCATCGCCTGCCATAAGTGTTACATAGCCGAGAGCTTTCAAAGACGTCAAAATCTGTTCTTTTTGAGATGGGGATACCCTAGCATAAACCCATGTGTTTTGGACTAGGTCATTCCAACCAGGACGATGGATAAAGTGTTTCATCGCAGCGCCAGTGATGCAAATATCGTAGTTCTCGAAAAGGGATTTGTCTAGAGGCTCGTCAAGTTTAACGGGTATGACCTTGCGCTCATCCACAGTACGCCAAATGATATCCTCGTCATGTCTGGGGGTCTCGGCCAAGTCAAGAATAAGGGTTTCGCGATCAACAATCTCGACTTCACGAGCGACATGAACAGCCGTCAAAGGATTATCTCCAGTGATCATGATGCACTAAAGAACCGACTATCAAGAGCACGTCATTGAGAAGAAGTAGTTACCTACACGGTGAGACGAGTCAGAAAGCATCTTCAGACTTTCAACTGCATCAGGTTTGAGTGGGCAATGGAACACGAGGAACCCAGCGAATGTCAATTTGCTCTCAATTTCGCCCCGGTGAAGCTTGTTGATCTACCGAAAGTAAATTAAGCGTAAAAAAAAGTAACGTTGTATATATACCTTATCACTTGAAACGCCTTCCATTTCCTTCATACCCAAGGCCAGGACACGGCTACCCCGCCGAGTGAATGCTTTGTAAGTGTCGTCGTAATGAGATGGTACGGTATGTAGCATTGTTTTGACAGTTTCAGGCGCTCCTTTCACCGACGCAATAAATCTGCCGCGAGAAAGGGCAGATACAGTGGACATGCGTTTGAGCGCCGAGGAGAACTGGAAGCGGCGCTTGATTGTAAGAGGATACTTGTGAGGAGAGTTTTGGCCAGGTGTGACGACATCGCTTTTGGTCAGATTCCATTCAAGAGCATCTAATGTTGTCTTCTCCATAGGATCCCCAACAACATTGCCATCATCCAACTTAACCAATGCATGGGCAGCGGCAAGACAAAAGACAGTATCTTGCGGTGCTTCTTTAACGTTAACAAGTTTCTTTGGATCCTTCTTACTGTCAAAAAATTCAGGAAGGTGATATGCAGGGAAACGGAACGGACATACTCGAGACCAACAACACCTTCCAATACCAAATCCTCAGCAGTGATTGTCCCTGTTTTATCAAAACAGCAAACGTCAACACGTCCTGCAAATGGAATGCGGAAAGGTTCCGTGCAAAAAATAGCTGAGGGTATTGTCAAAAAAATGTTCATTTTATAAAGGATTAAGTGAGCAAACCGAATTTAGACAATGCAACGAGTGATGTATTGACTGCGAGTGACAACTCCATAGGCAATTCTGGGGGGACAACACTCGTAATAACGAGAATGCAATCCAGCAGCAATTTTGATTTCTTGAGGTTTCTCTCAATACCTGCAGTAGGTTGGTTTGCACATTCAGCAGACATAGTTTAAGATGACCAACCTTTCGTCCAAACGTACCAACTAGCAGCGATAGCGAAGACAAGTAAGAAACCGAGGAAAAGAAAAGATTCCAAATTATTCGCCGAAACACGCTCTGTCGAAAATATCATTGTCCTGACTAGTTGACCCTGAGCAGTTCCGAAACCTGTACGAAGGACCACGCCAAGGCATCCTTGGTCAGGAGTGGAAACGGGCGAAGGGATCTCAGCTAAACCAGTGCTCAGATTCCAAGAGGCTGCAGGACAAAACGAAAGCACTTACACGCCTTGCTAGCCTGGAGAATCTTTGTTCCGCTGAACAAGATCACATTCTTATGTTGACCGTCCACATCGAGGTTCTCATCTGGCTCGAGGAGCTGAATGGACTCCTTGAGCAGCGGCGTCGACTCTCCTGAGAGCATTGCCTCATTGACGATACAGTTCCCGTTGATTAGTAGTATATCGGCTGGTACGGTTGTCTCGTCACCAACCCGGGCTGTAGGGTCATTTAAGCAATTCGCATGACAAGAACAGCTGGTATTACATACCAACGGAAATGATATCACCAGGCAACAATTTGTCTGTCTGTACCTCGATCCATTTTGAATCACGGTAGCACTTAATGGGATAAGGGACAACGGACATAGTTCTGAACTCGGTCAAAGTTCGAACACGCTGTGCAAATTTAAGTGAAAGCACACGCATGATAGCGAACAAATTTACCTGCCATACCACTGTGCATTCAAAGACGACGAGCATAAATAAGGTGAAAAGACTGTAATACCAATAATCGTCTAAACACCAAAGAGCCACGCAAAAAATTTGAAAGACAAAGAAAGGCGCTGTCGCATGTTCTCCAAATAACTCCGTGAAGGAAGGAATAGGAATGTTAAACTCGTTTGTTCCATAAAGGCCTTCGTGCTCGGGGATTTTTTTTCTTGAAAGACCCTTTGACTGGAGGAATGTGCCAAGCTGTGGGTTGCTCGTACAAGGGTATGGCAAACGACCAAAAGTGATAGGAGAGGTGGATAACACCGAGTAGGTGTCACGTTGATAACTAAATGTCCATGTGCTGAGTTGCGAGGGAATTTTCTTGTCGAGTTTAACGATGTCACCTTGACCCTTGTGTTGGTGAGGAATAATGCGAATGCAGTCGGCTTCTTCCAGTGAGTACGCCTAACGGGCATAATTTAAGTGGATAATAACATGCTAACAGTTAAAGTACCTTTCGGGTGGTTATCCATGCACGAGCTCCCGTGTTCCACTTCGTAACGAGGAAACTCAAGGCATGACAAACACCAAGACTAATACAAGCCAAGAACGTCCATTCTTCACTGACGAGCCATTGATCATACTTGACAAAGTATGTATAAGCAAGAAGTGGGTAAAGAGAGAGGAAAGGGTAGCCATAGACATGACTTTGCCATGGAATAGAAACATGAAGCTTCACGCTCTCTATTTCCGGCGAGACGACGGAAATGGAAATCCTTCAGAATACTGATTAATTGTTAGTTGAATGAGCAAAGAGAACAACTCACATAATAAAAATGATAACGTATACCACAGACGGTGAATTGTCACTGTCAGTGTGCACTCTGGCCGTCGGCGTGAAGGGTACGTGGAATGTCCACGTGACTATAAGCGACAAATATTCGGCATGTCGGCGACATTTTCGGGCATCACCAGACTATCCATTTAGCCAAAATAAAGTTTGGGATCATCAACAGAGGCAAGTCAGCACGCCGTCAGGACCAACGACAAATGGTGATTTCAGGATACTCGCGATAGATTCCTATGTCTAACACCCTGCTAGCCTAAAGAAATTCGCGATATCAAACAATTTATTAAAATCACTCAGAGGAAAGATGCGTCTCGTGCGGTGTTACTTTGTTATGTTTTGGGTAGAGAAACTGATCATATTTGCAGAGGCTCGCATAAAAAAGATTCCCTCGAAAGTGCCTAACGGCAAGACAAAAACCAAATTCAAAATTCGATGTTCGCGGTATCTGTACACCCTCCTGATAGACGATCCGGAGAAGGCAGAGAAACTAAAGCAGAGTCTACCTCCTGGTGCGCTTGTTTGGTCTGCGACTTTGATTCGCCTTCTAACTTTTCTTCAGGCCTTGTAGTTGTTGAAATTGACAAGCCGGCAAAGAAGAAGTAACAATATGCTTTCAGTCATGTAACTCTTCTGCAGAATTCTTCTATGCAAAAGTCTTCTTCTTTTCAATCTCGATATTCTTCAACGCAAAGCATTCATAGACGCAAAAAACATATACAGTGTTAATGTGCCGAGTAAAGCGCAGTGTACTAATTCTATGATCCTATCCCTCCACCGTTCGCAAGGTTGTGTGAGGAGATCCATCCGACCTCCTTGAGACTCAATGTCGTATGTGAACCTGGTTTGCTTTGCGACGACCGATTCAATGAACACTGCTAGCAATTTAGTTCCATCAAAGTGTGGCAAGGGCAATAGATTGAAAAAATATAGCGAAAGCGTAACCATGCACAGATAGCTTTTTTTGTTTAGAAAATGTCTGTGAGAATGTCTTCATTAAATGACTTACTTCCAAAAGGTCTGCAGTAATAAGGGAAGCCAAAGAGGTAGGAACCGGAGACGCGGAAACCAATTCGTGACACGAACTACAAGCGAAAGTCAGTCTAAAAATATACATCGAAAGAGTTTACTAACCTTCCTCAAAAACCTCATGTTTCGAACCGCTCCACAAAAGAATAGTGGAGCTATTTGTGGTTACCGGTGGTTGCACTCGGAGGCGCATTAGTTGCACTTCGTGATGTGGAACAGCGCATGTTGACTCCGAGCCACACCGCTTCGAATTTGTACATCTGTCATGTTTCGTTGGATCGGTTAATATGGGAACTGGATCAACACAACCTCGATCGGGTGAATTGTCCAACGAGGTGAAACAAACGGATGACTGGTCTGATGCTGAAGGAACAGAGCAGCAGTGGTTTGTCTTTTCTGAGTAGGGAGTGAGGGTAGGGCTCGATCTTGTGGGTGTAGAGACGTACGAAATGAAGTAGTACCAACGCACCAACCCAAGGAAGGTTGCTGTCGAGGACCTGTTAGATAGGTGGCCCAAATATCATGGGAGTTGCTTGATGAAGACAGGGACATATCATCCAATTGTGTTATGATTGAACCGGATGACAGATATGAGAAGAGGGGGGAATCCTGTAAAAGTTGACTAAAATTTCCTGCAGAGCGGGAGGAGCACGCACAGTGTTAACATCTACAACGACCTTGCCAATAGACGACACGTCTTTATAACCAGAAATAAAGGCTATGACATTTTCAAACCCTAATTGAACTAGCAGCATTAACCAACACCAGAATATGAGATTATGAAAGGGCCCTGCTGCGATAACTCGTGAACGAGCCTGTCTGTTCAGGTTGTTCATGGCAGCAGCAGAAAACGTTACGAACGCTGCTGGAAGAAAGATTGTGAGGGAAACGCCAGCGGAAAGCAAGGCCAGGGATTCTCTGGGGTTCGAACATGTCAAAAACGGTATGGGGTGTAGAAAAGTAGAAATTTCTGACATTGCTGCCCCGATGGCATGACCGAATTCGTGAACTACTTGAGAGATGAAGACGCCAAATAAGATGATAGGAAGGTGATTTAGAGGGACAGTCAAGCCTGGTATCTGAGCTGGAGGTGAATTGCATTTAACAGAGCATACTTTGTGAATACATACGATCGGCTTTACGGTTGCAAATCGACTGAACGAATTGTGAGTCAAGGTGCTGGCGTCTTCCATCGTCATTCTCTTCAGAAGCGTAGGGCCTCCTGTGTCTACGTAACCACTAGCGTATAGCCACTCCTGGAACACAAACCAGAATGAAGACAGACAGATAACGACGGCAGCAATCATCCCAACAGCACCGAAGACAATCCCTAAGTTATATCCTCCTTTGAATAGCGCGCTGGTGGCCGAGTTCTCTCGTTTCGCAAAAAAAGAAATTCGTTGGTCATGTCTCGCATTCCATCTCGTGGTTGAGATTCGGAGATGAAGTGTATTCAGCAAAACGCTGGTATGACGAGGGACGCCCAAAAAGGACCTGCGCACAGTGGTATTGACGGGGGGTGGGATAAGTAATGCGTTTTGCAGTTTTCCAAAGCGGTAGCATATGTGGATTATACACCAAATTGCGCTTAGTACTAGAAGGAAACCACTAAATGACATGAAAGACAGCAGTCAAGAGCCCACGCAAATCCTTTTATGTAACCCTCCTTCTGGCCAACGAAATTTTCTTGCTCTATAAACGACAGCCAATAACAGGCTTCCAACGGCAAGGCGAGTGGATGCCTGCCTGATCGACAGCCATTTGGTTGACCGAATTCAAAACTGCATCTTATCGTTTAACTATCGAGTCGATGATCGACAAATATCAGACGAGGGATAATCTCATGTTGAGATTGGAACTGTGTGGGCGCTGACTCGTCAACTACTCGTGGGCGAAACTCATTAACGCTTTCCTAGCGGGTGTAAACCGCCTCATGATTAAATTCTGTTTCCACTATAACGCAAGTTGTAAAGTTGAGATACTCATTGACTGCACCAGGCAGATCAAGTCGCACCCATCCATTAATATCACTTCTCGGTATGATCATACGTGGTTACTTGGGTTATGGCCAGCTGCGACTCCATAAGCGGCGCGAGGCGATGTGAAGGCATACGTTGGTCCAAAGTTCTGTACTTGGGGTGCTGTGTTGCGTGCGACCATTTTGGACATCTCCTCATCGTCCAGCTGATCTACGTACCGCTCCACAACGAAGTACGCGTCTGACAACGAGATATCAGCGTATGTCTCCAGTGAAGGATGATTTAGGAATTTACAGAGCTGAATAAGCCAAGCAATAATGTACACCACAATGACAAGAACCCTCGTGATGCTGACAGTCTTCCTGCATAAATTGCCGGCTGAAGGATCTGTAGAGCCGTTAACGCATTCGTCTATCGACTCCTGAATATTCTGCTTGAAGATCGTGTAGATGGCGAAAATTCCTGCGGCAACACTGAAACCGAGATGGATGGCCAATCCTACAGCAAAACTTGAGACCATCCCACGGCTCTTGAAGAGACAGCCGATGAATCCTAGCGCGGCTAATAGGACTAGCAGAGAGAACATGCAGGAGTGAATCCAAATAGCAATTTCATGGCCTCTATCCACGGGATGGTGAACTGAAATAAGTGATATGGCTCAGCACAGTTTTCCCGAAGTTGGGCATAAAAAGTATACCAAGTTGAGATATTTGAAACCATCCAAAGGCAGCCACCAACAACCCTCCAACCATTCCAAACAAAGACAGAACCTGTTGTAGTGTAATTAAAATTCTTTCCGCGATAAGGTTGTTGCACGCACGAAGACACCGAACCTGACCGGCAAGCAACAGCAAAATAATCGAGTACGAACAAAACCCGACATGTTCGATCAACAAACAGAAAGGTATTGGATAAAAGGTGAGAAGAACACAGTTCCTTGACTTGAGATGATGGTCGGGCGCAGCCCACGATGCAGACTTGATATTGCCGCAAGCAACTTTTACATACGTGACATATGATTGTGACAGGGCTGTGTAGTGTACGATGCGATAACCACAAGAAATTTTCATTTCACTTTTGAATCCTAAGTTATAAGAAATATATTCTTTGATACTATGATAGTCTACTAGTATGTACTCATAAATGGATGATGAGGCCACAAGTGACAGGAATGAATCGGTAGTGTTGTGACGTAACTGCGTAACGCGGTGGCTCAACCTGCTTCCTCCACCTATATTAACTCATCGGAATTCGTATTCAGTATGAAGATATATTCTATCTGTGTTGTGCTGGCCCCGACTTCTGGTGCTTCCGTCATTCTTGCCCAGGCTAACGATCTCTCATCCTTCAGTTTCTATCAAAGGGGATCTCTGGCAGAGTTTATGACCTTCTTCACCAGGACTGTTGCAGAGAGGACGCAGCCAGGCCAAAGGCAAAGCGTCGAGGAACAAAACAATGTTGCCCATGTTTATAATCGCGGAGGCCCAGAGCAACTAGCAGGTGTGTCCGTCGTATCTTTCTTAAGCTGCCGTGTGCTCAAGGTTTCCCACAGCTGTTATAATTACTGACCAAGAATATCCTGTTCGACCTGCCTTTTCCCTTCTGTCGAAAATACTTGATGATTTCACGGCCAAAATTCCCCAATCGTCTTTCAACAACCCGTCATCGATATCTTTCCCTGAAGCACAAACTTATATTCAGAAATATCAGGACCCACGCCAAGCGGATACTATAATGAGAGTACAACAAGAATTGGACGAAACCAAGATAGTCTTGGTATGTATGCGATTTTCCGAGTGTACTTAGATTACTGAATACAACAACTTTAAGCACAAAACCATTGAGTCTGTCCTTCAACGTGGCGAAAAGCTGGACAATCTCGTCGAGCGCTCAAATGCCCTTTCCGCCCAAAGCAAAATGTTCTACAAGACAGCAAAAAAGGTAATTGACCTGCTTTTACGTTGTACACCTAGAACTTATGAATATTTCCATTAGCAAAATTCCTGTTGCATCGTCATGTAGTCTGCCAAGTGGCATACAATCCACGTGGCACCTTTTCTCGGATATGGACATATGATTCGATACCCGTTTTTTAATATATTAATTGTTAGACACCCACAGGATGATCAGCGGCGAAGGTGCTGTTCCTGAGCCGTGTACGTGTGGTGCAGGGTAACAAAAGGCGTGTTAGCAACGTGAACCCGCCAGCCAAGCATCAGAAAGGCGGCTGCTGAAAAAAAAATTTGAGGTTTGAGCGGTGAATGAACAAATACACAACGGGGCTTGATATGAGCCGGTGTCGGAGGCTGACAAGGCACCGAAACCCAAACCTTCGTCATGATCAGATAAATAATAAAAACGCGACAGATCCGTGCCAAAGCTGGGGCATCGCTCTCAGTCGCTCTCTCATCGTCCCTGTACATCATCAGTGTATATAAGGGCGATATGGCTTCTGCCATCGCCCGTTGGGTACATAATCTTTTCTACCTCTTTCTGAGTCTTCTCCCTGGAATATCCGCAATGGCGTCCCTCATCCGCAGGTTTTCTACACGAATCAAGTTTCTAGAGGAAACGCGCGCGCCAGTGGTCAAGGACGGCGCTAATCCTCACGGTCCAGTGTTCGAGAAGGACCTTGATGAACTGCTCAAACTTGTTGTCGACTCGCCCTCAGCATTTTCCGGGATCCTTGTGAGTCTCGCTCGCCTCGCCATCCGGCACACCTACTTACATTTTAACAAGCCCGCACTTTATGATGCCGTGATAAATAGCCAGGGCATTGACGATAGAAAACTGCTGGTTAGTGACCACATCTCTCAGTAATGCAATCCCACTGAGTGTGCGTTAGCTTGAGAAGCTTATTTTAGTCATGTCGAAACTCAAGAATTATGAACTCTCCGATAGTCTCCAGAGGTTTTTTTTAGGACGCTGTAAGTAGGATTTTACCCTTCTCCTTGTTGGTAATTCACAGTCTTGCCCTCCAGTGTACAAGGATCTTCCTCACCCGCCTAGCACCTACTTGGCGGTATACCCATTGGAAGCGACTGCAGAAGTTGTTCCACAAGGACGCTTCAAATATGCATTCAGGACTGCAGACGGGTCACTCTATAATCCGTTGATCCCCACTCTAGGTAGAGCCCAGACCCCCTATGCCCGCTCTGTGCCCGCTTCTAGCATTACTCCCAAAACATCTCTTCCTGATCCTGGCCTTATATTTGACACTCTTCTTAAGCGTGACAAATTCCAGGAACATCCTGGGGGAATGTCGTCGTTATTTTTCGCATTCGCGAATTTGATCATTCACAGTGTTTTCAATACCAACCATTCCGATTGGACAATCAACGATGCAAGCAGTTATTTAGATCTTAGCATTCTCTATGGAAGTAATAAAGAGCAACAAAACACCGTTCGGAGGTACGATGGCACTGGGAAGCTTTACGATGATGCCTTTGCGGACAGAAGACTTATTAGTATGCCGCCTGCTACCTGCGCACTTCTTGTCCTCCTGAATAGGAATCATAACGTACGTGTCAGTCCTTAGTTCTGCGACTTAAGGTTGATAGTTTATTCAGTTCATTGCCCAACGCCTCCTCGACATCAACGAGAACGGAAATTTTGAAGTCAATCCAACTGGTGAAATGAAAAAATTACAAGATGACGAATTATTTCACCGTTCCCGACTTGTGAATTGCGCATTCTTCATGAAGATCACCCTTGGTGGTATGTTTTTATCCCCCAGAAATATTTATGATGACAACTCACTTGCATGCAAGATTATGTTGGGGCCATTCTCGGCCTTGTCAGAGATGAATCTGACTGGCGTCTAAACCCTCTCATGGTTAGCTATTACTTGTTTTCTTCGACATGATAGCTCAGAACAAATGATTAGACTATGCGTGATACTGATCACGAGTTTACCCCTACGGGCCAAGGGAATGTAGTTTCAATCGAGTTCAATCTCCTGTACAGGTGGCATGCTGCTACTTCAGAGTCGGACACGGCTTGGATAAATATGGCTTTTCAACGTGCGTTTAAGAAGGACCTCACTAAGGTAAAAGCGATTACGATATAATTTATTCACGAGCTCGAATTTCCTGCCTGTTAGGTAACTGTCGACGAGTTCAAGGAAGCTGCTGCACGTCAGATGTCGACATCGGAGCCACCTACGCAATGGGTGTTTGGAGGGTTAGATTAATTTTTTCAGGCTTTGAATTGTCGACGTTCATATTACTTGCCTCAGGATCAAGCGCGACGAAACGACGAAACGCTTTAAAGACGAAGATCTCGCCAATATCCTTCACAAAGCTACCGAATCGCGCGCTGGCGCATTCAAGGCGCATGGTGTTCCAGAATCTCTCAGGGTCATTGAGATTCTTGGCATATTACAATCGAGAACATGGGCCGCTTGTTCTGTACGCTGTCTCTCGTATTGGATTAATTCCCTAGTTCACACGTGGTCTAGCTGAATGAATTTAGGAAATTCCTGGGCCTCAAACGTACTTTTTCCTTCTTACGAAGACATTACCTGTGAGCTAACCACTTGGAATACAGCTTATTCAACCTTTGAGGAATGGAACCCCGATGAAAAAATTCATGCAAGTTCTATATCCATTCCCTAAACCTTTTTCTAAGTTCACTGTGCAGACTACTGCTGCGGCACTTTACCGGGATATCGATAACCTTGAACTCTACGTGAGTCAGCTCGACTTTTCTGCCTCTTCTGTCTTTTCTCGAATTTTGAACAATTCTTTTCGAAAGGTGGGCTTGCAAGCAGAGGAAGCGAAGCATCCCACATATGGTGCAGGATTGTGTCCAGGATACACTATCTCCAGGGCTATCCTTGCAGATGCTGTTGCTTTGTCAAGAGGCGACAGATATATGACTACGGAGTTCACACGTATGCACATTTCATCAGTGATATTGGCACGGATGAGAAATGACTTCTGCAGCGTACAACTTCACCGCATGGGGCTACCAAGACTGCCAATACGATACAGGGGACGGCTCATACGGGGGAATGCTCTCGAAACTCCTCTTCAGGACCCTTCCCCAGTATTTTCCGAGAGGTTCGGCCTATTCTCATTTTCCCTTCCTTGATCCCAAGTTCATGCAAAAGCATATGTCGGAGATTAATCCAACTCAGGCTGCAAAATATACTTGGTCAAGACCAAAGCCGGTTGCTCCCACGTTTCCCGTTTGTAACTTGGGGAGTGTGAAGAGGGCGCTGACCGACCCCTTGGTTTATATGTCGGGATACGAGGTTCGAAAATTTACAGTTGTGGAGCCCGCTTTAGGAAAGCGAAAGGTTTGTTTAGTACACTTTGATTTTCGGAAATGAACTGATGTTCTGTAAAAGTGGTCAATTAGACAGTCGTCGCTTGAAAAGAGGAACGCACCGAAAAGGTTATCTCTTTCCTTAAGGGGAAACGTGAATGGAGCCTTCAACAGCACTAATGCCAAGAAGTTGGGAAATGATGAGAATATAGCAAGACAAAATGAAATGAGATTGGAAGAGGAAGAGGCTGAGGCTGCTGTCATCGAGGAGTCCAAGAAGAAACTTGCTGCGGGCGACGTCGAGATCTCCAGGCTGGTCTTCATTAAGCCCGCTTCGGATACAGCGATATTTTTTGCGAACGAGGTTCGGAAGCTCATTGAAGCGACTTCATTCAAGTTTGCGACCAATCAAAATTTGGTCGATATCGTGAAGGATGTGATCAACCCTCTGCCTATCCACTGGATTTCTTGTATCGTTCGTTACTTCTCTACCCTCCCTCGTTTCCTGGTTTATGCCATTTATTGCTCTCTAGCTTGGGCTTCCAATAAAATCGGCAAGTAATCCTCACGGAGCTTGGTACGAGGGACTCGCCTACGAAAAGTTAGTGGATGTTGCCCAGTGAGTGAACCTCTGAGACTCGTCTGTTATCGAAGCTAAGTAGATCGATTAGCTACGTATATCTCAACTTCAGTCCAGATCATGACTGGAAATTGCGTGAAACGTCTCAAAAGTTTGCTAAAGAGGTCATCGATGTAATTGAATCGCATCTTGACAGGATTGATAAAGGGGTCCGTCTACCATATTTTTCAACCATTCCCAAATTGATGAGCGACATTCGCAGTTCTCTATAAGCGATTGGTTGAACCATCTCGGAATCCAAGATGACTACTGTCACACATTCTTGAAAAACTTGATAGGCAGTCGCAAGAAATCCTCAAATCGCGAGTTTGCCGCTCAGATTTTCGCTGCGATCCTGCCCACTGTTGCGCTTTATTCCCACTTCCTCGCACATATCGTCAACTTCTACCTTGATAAACAGAGAAAGTCCGTACGTGACGAAATTGTGAAACTTGTTAATTCCAGGGATAAGGGCGCAGCGGCAAAAATCATGGGATATGTATACGAAGCGCTGAGGAAGGACCCACCGGTTAACCTTCCCCGTTTTCCGCAGAATCACAGGGCTTACACAGTTATAACAGATTTCAGGAGTCTCCAGAACGGTGGCTAGAGATGTTATTATCGACTCTGGTGAGGTGAAAGCCGGAAATCACATTTTTGTTAGCCTTGCAGATGCAGAACAAGATGTGAGTTTTCATGTCTTTATTGGGAAATCTATATTTATTCAGTAAACTGGACTTTCAGCCTGCTGCTGCTGTTGAAAATTTCGAGGATGCTGCTCAGTGGCGACTCACCAATTTCGGAGCCAATGGGTAGGACTGTGTTCAATTTGTCGGTGTTCAGTATGACTTAACTTTTGTCGATGTAGCTTGTTGACACCAGAATTTCTCGAACTCACTATCCCTCCTACGTTAGGGGCTATCTTCAATCTGAACGGTCTGGACCGAGGACCCGGAAGGTCTGGTTTCTTCAACCGGTAACCTTCGAATCCCTCGATTTTTCTTGCTTACTCTGGACTGAAGTTTGTTATTTAGGTACAAGGAGACCCTCCACCGCACCCAAGTGACTCGTTACATTAATCTTCAGGGAAATTTGACGCCTTTCGCAGACTCCCTCGTCATTCAGTACACTGCATCAGAGTAATACTTCACAAATTCTGATGACCCTTACGTTGCAGATTATTGTATGTAAATACGAAATGTATACTATTAGGCCTTAGAGGGTAAATTTCCGGATTTGTCGTTGTTGGTTCACCTTCGGAAGTCACGAGCGTTGTAACTCTTTAATATACCTTTCGCAGCTCGCTCGCTGCATCTGTAGCTGCACTTCCCTGTGCCTTTTGAAATTTGACCCTGCCTTATCTTACCGGACGAACTTGGCATCTCTATTTCCAGCATTAGAGGTGTTCAAACACCTTTGAATGCTTGTTTGTACCTACCTTTAAATGTCAACGATGTCGGGTCGACTGTCTCTAAGTGCAGAGGCTGCTAGATCGGCCGCTGAACAAGCGGAATGGAACGCGAAGAAGTGGGTCTGGGTTCCTGACGTCAAGGAAGGGTACATCGCTGGTTTTGTTAACAGTGAGGATGAAGACTCTGCGGAAGTTGTACTAGATTCTGGAAGACAGGTATCTTCACCCATTCATTGGATCTATTCCTGTTAATCTCAAAGACGTAGGTTAGAAGAGTTCGATTTGAAGAGTTATTCAAAATGAATCCCCCGAAGTTTGACCGAGTCGAAGACATCGCTGACCTCACATTTTTGAATGAAGCCAGTGTTGTTCATAATCTTCGACTTAGATATGGTTCTGGTGCAATTTATGTGTGTTTTTCGCAGAAGTATTCCATTTCGACTGCTAAGGCATTCAACAGACGTACTCAGGGCTATTTTTGGTTGCTATTAATCCATACCAAAATTTGCCACTCTATTCCGACGCAATTATTCAACAATATCGAGGGAAGCGACGTGATGAGAATCCCCCTCATATATTTGCTGTTGCAGAACGTGCTTGGGTTAACATGGGTGAAGAGAAGGAGAATCAGAGTATCCTCATCACGTATGTCTTCTTTCAGTGTCGAATCATCATCTAACGTACCCTCAGCGGCGAGTCCGGTGCAGGGAAGACCGAGAGTACCAAGAAGGTCATCCAGTACCTCGCTGCCATTGCAACTGATACACATCCACCCCCTATTCCTGGCCATTCAAGGTCAAATACCCTTGTGTCTACCATACCAATGAGGAGAGCTCCAAGCCGAAGCAAACTACCTGTTAGTTCTCCATCTGTAGGAGGCTCTCGCCTTAATGCCAGAGGTCGCCTTGGGTTGTTGGAGCGTCAGATCCTGCAAGCTAATCCGATTTTGGAGTCATTTGGGAATGCGCAGACTCAGCGCAACAATAACTCGAGTCGTTTTGGGAAATTTGTGCGTATCACGTTTGCGCCCGATGGCAGCATTGCTGGGGCAAACATCGATTGGTATCTTCTGGAGAAGAGCAGAGTTGTTTATCGCAATGAAGGGGAGCGCAGCTTCCATGTATTCTATCAATTACTAGCAGGTGCAGATGACGAACTTAAACGTGAATGTTCAACATCATATTTTCCTTCTAACTTTGTTTTGACTCGCCTTATTCTAGACCAATTACTCCTTCACGGAGGCGTTGCGGATTACGAATTTTTGAACAAGAGCAAACGGGAAATAGACGGAGTTGATGATAATGAAGAGTGGAATGCTTTAAAGGTATTATGATTGTTTTTTTTCAGCCCTGATTTACGACCCATATTAGTCTGCCCTTGGCACCATGGATTTCGATTCTCATGAACAATTCGACCTATTTCGGATACTTGCTGCTATTCTTCATATTGGCAACATTGTCGTAACATCTTCGCGGTCCGACGACGCGATTATGTCGGATTCGTCTCAGGCAGAACGGCTCTGCCACTTGCTAGGAATTCCAATAGCCGATTTCACTCGTGCTGTCCTTCGACCTCGCGCACTCGCTGGCCGTGAATGGGTTACTCAGGCACGTACCCGTCAACAAGCTTTAGATGAACTAGGCGCACTCAGCAAGACTTTATATGAAAAGTCATTTGGTGCCCTCGTCGAACGCATCAACCGTGCTCTAGACCGGCCATCGTCCAAATCGACCTTTATAGGAGTTCTAGACATTGCTGGCTTTGAAATATTCGAAGTCAATGGCTATGAGCAGCTGCTGATCAACTATACAAACGAGAAGCTCCAACAGTTTTTCAACCACCATATGTTCGTCCTTGAACAAGAGGAATACTCGCGGGAGAACATCCATTGGGATTATGTCAACTTTGGACTGGATTTGCAACCTACCATTGATCTCATTGAAGCCAGCGGGAACGTAATCGGTATCCTCAGCTGCCTGGATGAGGAATGCATCATGCCCAAAGCGGACGACAAGACTTTTACAAGTAAATTGAACGCCATCTGGACACTGAATGCCCAGGACGAAGACACGCATCCCGGCAAGACTAAATATGAATCCTCAAGATTTGAGCAAGGATTCATCATCCAACATTACGCCGCAAAGGTTGAATACAGAACGGAGGGCTGGTTGGAAAAGAACAAGGACCCCTTGAACGACAATTTGACCCGCGTACTGGCGGCATCCACTGAACATTATGTGGCAAATTTGTTTGCGGACTATGTCGATATGCCATCAGGGCCGAGTGTAGGTAGTTACCCCTTGATTATCGGAAAGAAACGCACGAAAAAAGGAGCCTTCCGTACCGTTGCCCAACGACATAAGGAACAATTGGCCAGTTTGATGACGCAACTCAGGTCAACTCAACCACATTTTGTTCGCTGTATCGTACCAAATACACTGAAGAAACCGGGACGTATGGACGTACCTCTAGTTCTCGACCAGCTCCGATGTAATGGTGTCCTGGAGGGCATACGTATAGCGAGGCTTGGTTTCCCAAATCGGCTTCCTTTCGTCGAATTCCGGCAGCGCTATGAGGTTCTCACCCCGGGAATTTTACCCAAAGGTTATATGGATGGCCGTGAATCTTGTCGACGAATGGTTCACTCACTAGAATTAGATGACACCATCTTCAAAATGGGCACTTCGAAGATTTTCTTCAGAGCTGGTGTCCTAGCCGACCTAGAAGAAAGGAGGGATAGTCTACTTTTCGATCTCTTTTCCCGGCTCCAGGCCGCTGCTAGGATGTGGGCTGCGAGAAGGCAAATAAAGAAAATCCTTAATCGGGCTTTGGCGATCAAGGTCGTTCAGAGGAACGCTCGCGTGTACGGCGAACTCCGGGAGTGGCCATGGTGGCAGCTATACACCAAAGTTCGGCCATTACTTGCTGCTACTAGGAATGACGAAGAACTCCGAAAGAAAGATATGGAACTTGCTTTGGTGAGAGAGCGGGCTGATCGGGATAAACAGGACCGAGAGGCGCTCGAGAAACTCAAGCTGACATTGGAGGCAGAGACAAGGAAAGTGAAAGACGATTTAGAGGCGGAACGTGCGCTTGCATTGGACAAGGACGCTTTTCTGGAGAGAAGCAAACAACGAGAGGCAGATTTAGAGGAGGAAGTTAATGCACTACAGTCGGATATCAACACAATGGATTCCCAATTGAGTCGTGCCATGCGCCTGCAAAAAGAGAGCGAGGAGAAGCACGAGAGCTTGCGGAAAGCTTTTGATCAAGCTGCAGAGCACCTTGTCCGGTTGGAACAACAAGAACATCAACGTGATGGACGGGAGCTGGAGCTTAATGAGAAGTTGAAGATGGCCCGAGATGAGATCGAATTACTACAGGCTGATCTTGATCGGGTTCACAAGGTTTCGCAGAATCTAGAGACAGTGGTTTCCCAGCGCGAGGAATTGCTTGCAAGAGCAAAGGAGAGGGAAGAAAATGCCGTTATCGAATTGAGAGGGAAACTGAAAGTAGAGACTGAAAGCAGGTGCTATAGTTCTTTTGTGTTGCTATAAGCTATACTGATGGCATTCTCCACAGAATTCTTTTGTGGAATAAAGCCGATCAACTCGAGAATGAGGCTAGACAGGCAAAGGAGCAATTGTCTGAATTAACTCGCACAGCTGCTGATTACTCGAAAATAATTGAAAAGAAGGAAGGACAAATAATTGCCTTGGAACAACATTTGAATACACTCAAAGTCGAACATGACCAAGTTTCTAACGAGATCATGGCTTTGCGAGCGGACATTGACACTCTGGACGGACAGCTTGCGGCCGAGAGGGAAGATCGCGCCACTGACGTTGCAGCCCGGGACAAGGTAGTTGCCGAGCGCGACGACCTTCGCGTTCTGTTGGCAACGAAGGCTTCAGAAGAAACTCGTCGGTCTGAAGTGGAGAGAAGTAAAGAACTGGAATTGGCTGAACTACGCAGGGAGACAGCTAAATTGCACCAAGAACTTGGAGACCTTAAGCGAACCGCATTGGAAGGTCAGAATAAGTCGAAGCTAGAGTTGGAGCAAATTACGCGAGATCACTTCTCTCTTCAATCCAGCCACACGTCGCTCCTCGATAGGGAAAGGTCGACTCAATCGCAACTCACCAAAGTGAAAGGTCAAGTAACTGAACTCGAGAGGGCAAGACGCACATTAGAATCGGAATTACTATCCTCCAGATCTCGTCTGCACGAGCACGAGGCTCAACTGACAGAAGTTTCCCGACAGAAAGAAGTAATATTTTCTTGCCCACTCCTCCCGTCGTTGATCTGACGGCTTTTATAACAGAGCCTTCAGCGGCAACTTACAGCGGCTCAAGATAAATCTCGTAATTTCGAAGATGCTATACTAGAACACCTGCAAGAGAAAGAGATACGCATGCGCGAACTGCAGACGGTCTGCGCGCAGTTGGAAACCGAAAAAGCTAAACGGACTCAACTGGAAAAGACTGCTACTAGTCAGAAAGTGGAACTTGCGAAATTGAAGGATCGCAATGTCTCGTTTGAAAAGGAGTTGAACAAGGCACTCAAAGATCTAAAGGATAAGGAATGGGAAATCAAACAACTCGAGTCCAAGCAGGACAAAACCATTGTTGAACACGTCCATGTGCTAGAGGAGGCAAAACGTGTTACCGACAGGCAGTTGACGGAGGTACAAGATGAGCTTGAGAAGATGAAGGCCTATGCCCGGTCGCTGCAAATGGCTAAATCGAAAATGCAAGGGGAGGCTGAAGACCTTTCACTCAAGTACGTCCGCGAGCTTAAGAATAGGGAACAGGATATAAAAGGTCAAGAAAGGAAGACAACAGAGGCCCTAACCAATCTCGAAAAGGAACGTCGAGTCAAAGAAGAAGCAGAACTCCATAATTATCGCGTTCAAACAGAACTTCAGCAAGCACGGCAGCAAGCCGAAGAAGTATCTGAACGATTGGTTGCTGTCGAGCGCTCGAAGAAAGCACTGGAAGAGGAGTTGGAACGACTTGTCGAGGAGTCTGGAGGCAGTCATTCTCTTGCCAAGGTGCAAAGAACATACGAAAGCAGGATTGCTGAACTCGAAACCGAGCTCGACGAATCTGAGATGGCAAAGACCACTGCTGTGAACATTCGTGATCAAATCGAACGGCAGCATGCAGAAATCCGTAAACTGGTCCTGAAAAGTAGTCCGTTGGACAAGGATTTTCACTCAAAGCTGTTGCGCGAGTTCCAGCGTTCTGAAGATGCCTTGAAAGGTCAGATTTCTATTAGGCTGAAGCACCCCAGACTCAGTGGAGCTAAACCTCTTCACCCAATGTCTGCCCACGCGTCTCCTCGAAAACCATTGAACTCGTCACAAAGTAACTCGTCTCCTGATTCCGCAAAGCTTGTTTGCGATGCAGACATAAAAGTGGCGGCACTTAAACAGCACGTGCAGTGTCTTGAAGCAAACATGGCCGCTTCGACACGCGTCAGGCAGCACTTGGAAACTACGGTCCGTGAATTGACTGCTGATCTCGCAAAGAGCGACGGATCAAAGCAATCTTTAGAGAAGTACAAAGCCCGCCTTGTGAAGGAAAACGAGAGATTGTCCCGTCTTCTACAGGAGGAAGCTAATGCTCGTCGGTCAGCAGAAGCTGCTCAGGTAGACGATGTTCAGGTCATGTGGGACAAATTCCAGGGGGCTCTTACTGACGAACGAGAGTGTCACAATCGCCTGGAAGAGTCGAGGAAGGCTTTGGTAAGTTAGATATCGATCCTGTGGCTAAACAGTCTTTAATTTTTGTAGCTCGTTCAGCAACGTACAACTCAAGTGGAACTTGAAGCCCAGCATTCTCGACTCCGCGAACTTACCCATTCTAAAAAGCAACTCGAACTAGAGGTCAGTAAGTTGAAGGAGCAGCAGGGGATTCTCAAGACGGAGGCAGAAAGTCGGTCTCACTCCCCGGAATACTAATCACACAGCAGCTAATTGATCTTCCCTAGATGCCACCAAGCAACTTCAGAAACGAATGCAGGATGACGAAATTAATACTTCGACATCTTCAGCCGCCCAGTCAGGTTCGCGTCTGACCTGATGTTTTCGTTTATCATTTTGATCCGAATTTTCCCAGAACTACGAGGTGTCATCGAGACTATGCAAGCGAACGAGCAACTGTTGCAGAAACGCTACGAGACTGCCGAAATGCAACGAGTGAAAGCTGTCAGCGCGGAGCATCAAGGTAGCTCCTGACCCTCAAGTTATCATTTCAGGAGGACTGATATTTGTTGATGTTCAGCTCTTCGTCAACTGGCGGAAACGGAAAAATCATTGAAGAAGTCCGTTGAGGAGCATAAAAGGTTTCTGAAGTCTGCAGAACGTCGTGTTAAAGATCTTGAAGGACGGCTAGAGCAGGAAGGGCGCGATACGTCCAAGACAGATCTCTTGAAAACGCGTCTTGCGCAGGAACTGGAAGAAGAAAGGGAACAACACCAGAAGGATCTAGCGGAGCGAGATTTCAAAATTGATCAGACAAAGAAGACATCTCAGGGTAAGTTTAGATTCGTTGATGAAGTGAAAAATCTGTGCTAATCTTGGCAGTTAAACTCACCGAACTCAGCAAAGGTGTGTCCATTCATTATCGTCTTTTCATTGAATTAATACAGGAGTTGCCATTAGAACTCGAATCACAAATAAATTTACTCAGCCGTGCTCGTGAAGAGAATCGCAAGCTACGATCGGATTTCGAAACACTCCGAATTGCATACGACGATGAAGTTTACAACAGTAGTGGTTGGCGCAAGGAGAAGGAACGCCTAGAAACCAAGATCTTTGATCTCGAGAAAGCATGCGGCGCCTCATCTGGAGCGCAAGCTGAGCAACAGACGCAAATCGTGACTTTGCATTCTCAAATTCGAGAACTCCGCAGTGTGCTGGACGACACGGAAGCTGATCGAACTCTCCTGCAAAAGGCTCGGCGCGCCTTGCAAGCCGAGTTGGACTGCATAAAGCTCGATAATGTCGACAACAATAATTTGTCATCCGATCGGGAATATCAGAAAATGCAACTAAGAAAGCAAGATTTAGAAAGGTTGCTTGAAGAGCAAGAGGAGAGGATATCTTACGCAAATGAGAGAGTGAAAAGGGCGGAGACATTTGCGAATGAGTCCCAGGTTGAGCTTGGTCGGATTCGGGTGGAAAACTCAGAGTTCGACAAAATAAATGTATGTCAATGAAATCAAAGAATCTAAGTAACTCCGACTTGCTTATAATTATTTAGGCCAAACTCGAGAAACAGATCAAGGAGCTCAACGTGCACATACTCGATCTTGAGACTAAATCTCTTGTGAGCTCGCCTCGTGGGGTACAAAGTGATGTGAAGAGGGACGAATTGACGAATAAACTCCAACAATCAACCAAGGACAGAAGGGAGAGCCTGGGACCGTCACGCGATGGTAAATTTCCGTCAGCTGGAGACGACAGGGTTCGGACGAAGTTGGAGGCTTATGAAGCACAAATCAATGGCATGAGACAGGTTGTGAATAAAGTGGTATGCCAACATGAAATCTTATTTATTCTGAAGTGACTTGATAATCCAAAGGCCTCAAGAGCAGTAAACGGAAGAAAGCAAAGTACAGATAGCTAAATGCGGGCTCTGAGAGAGGTGTCGACTATAAACAAGGTCTGAATATTTCTCTGTTTGTATTTCTATGTTTCACCAGTCTTTAGATGATGTGAAGCAGATTCCGCCAAGTTCCCTCGAACGACTGCAGGACTTTAGCCTCCACACAAGTGCACAGCTTAATACTTATTCTCCATTTTGGATCCTAATCCTTCGTAATCTGTATGAGCTATATGTATGTCCTTTGTTCAAGATCAAACTTTATGTAAAGTAGCTCGTTATTCTGCTTTTGGAGTGTCGTTTGTCGTTGTCGAAAACAGGCTTCTTATCTCGTTCCCTGACTACCACCCTGACCAGTTCCAATCATGTCCTGGAAACTCAGCGCAAAAAGTAGATGTTCAAAGCTGTGACACCTTGATACTGCAATTGAACTAATGCTTAAATCCTCAGAGACTGGTAAGGAGAGCAAAGAGAATGGCGTCATATCGCGATCTGCAACGCCGATTCCCTCTCGACCAACCACACCCAAGCCTCTTAATGGATCGGACCAGTTCCGTTCGGGAATGCTCACTATTCGCATCTTTTCTGGTCTGTATTTCTATGTGACTCATCCATTATCTTTCTTAGTTCGATTCAGGAAGAGGATTGTTCCTCAGTCCCGGAGTGCAGGTTCCCGAAGTTATCCAACGGGCACTTGAATCAGCCCCTTCCAACAACGTACCCCGAAAGTCTACGAGCAACCGCGACAGCGTACAACGCAAACGGTACTGGTGGTTTCCATATGTCGTACTCGAGTTCGACAAGAACGAGATTCTTATAGATGCGCTGGGGGGCGATCTCTCTAATCCTGTTTGGAACTATCGAGCAGATTTGTGCGCACCTTCAGTCATCGTCAAATTTCTCATTTGCTAGAACTCTAATCTTCTTGCGGTCAGCGATGTTTCCCGTACCTCGAACATTTCTGTCTCCTCATATTTACGGACAACGGCACCTGTGCAAGGGCAAGATGATATGGGCAACGACCTTCTCATAGCACGAGTTGATTTGACTCCAACTCTCGATGGCCATGTACGTCGGACAGCGCTTTTGTCCTATTGGATTTGACACCAGGGACAGCATGCCTCCGACCAATGGTACACTGCTTCCGCAGGATCTGGCTCGTTTCACCTTAAGATCGACTTCCGCCCTGCTCGGGGAGAACCCTTAACAATTGAAGCCTTTGATTTGCTCAAGGTAATAGGGAAGGGAAGCTTTGGTAAGGTCATGCAAGTGCGAAAGAAAGACACACAGCGCATATATGCTTTGAAGACAATTCGCAAAGCCCACATTGCACAGCGCCCTGGAGAAATCACACATATTCTTGCAGAGAGAACTGTGCTCGCCTTGGTAAACAACCCCTTTATTGTTCCTCTCAAATTCTCCTTCCAAACTCCGGATAAGCTTTATCTCGGGATGTCCTTTAGTGAGTTATTTACAACCTAAAAGGTTATTACAATTGGTTTTTATCTTGGCCCAGTCAATGGAGGGGAACTGTTTTATCATCTGCAACGTGAAGGCAAGTTCGACCAGGGTCGCAGCCGATTCTATGCCGCAGAACTGCTTTGCGCTCTCGAACATCTGCACGGCTTCAATGTTGTTTATCGGTACGTTGTTCGATCCCCACTGAATGTGCTTTTATGGAAGATACTACTGCAGAGACCTCAAACCCGAGAACATATTGTTGGATTACACAGGACATATTGCTTTGTGTGATTTTGGTTGGTTTTCCGGTGTAGTTCGTCAACTCTTGCTCAAGTCGGCTTCTTTAGGCCTTTGCAAGCTAAACATGTCGGAGACAGAGAAAACTAATAGTAAGGTTCGAGAATATGATAAGACGTATCTGATCTCTTGTCAGCGTTTTGCGGCACACCGGAATATATCGCACCAGAACTTTTGGAAAGCCAAGGTTATACCAAAACTGTGGATTGGTGGACTCTCGGAGTCCTGCTTTATGAGATGATGGTTTGTCACTCTCATCAACCACGCATTCTATCTTACCAGGTTGTTTGTCAGACTGGGCTGCCCCCTTTCTACGATGAAAATGTCAACACTATGTACCAACGCATCCTATCGGACCTACTCAATTTTCCACCTGATATCTCGCCTGAAGCAAGAAGTGTGATGAGCGGCCTGTTGCAGCGTGATCCATCCAAGCGCCTTGGAGCGAACGGTGGAGAAGAGATCAAGAGGCACCCCTTTTTCGCCAAGTACATAGATTGGAATCGGTGCGACTTCTATGTCAATATCAGGCTTGTGTCAAGCTTGTGTGTTAAGATTTTTTGTAGGTTACTTGCAAAAAAGATTCAACCACCATTCAAACCGAGTGTTGTGAGTGTAATGCACCAGCCTGTCTATTCTGATTAGGTTAACCGATCCAACAGGAATCTGTACTCGATGTTGCCAACTTTGATCCTGACTTCACTAATGAAGAGGCCCAAGATTCTGTTGTAACTGATTCGGCATTGTCGGAAACTGTACAGGACCAATTCAGGGGGTTTACTTATAATCCTGCTGGGGAGCATTTAAGCGAAAGTGTTAGCTATCCCAATGTTCTATGATTGAAAGTTCTCTATCATTCAGGGTCAGTCACAAGTCTCCCTTTAAGATTCATGACCAACTAATGAATGAGGAAAGTTATCAAGAATCTTTGGACCAGTCATACAGGAAATGAAAACGAAGGCAACTGTTAAAAGGTGGAAGTTTCAGCAAAGTTTCAGTTCTACAAAAAATTTGATGTGAATATGTGGAAATTTTAAACACCTCTGCACAGTCTTTCTGGCTGAGAATGAGTTGTTAAGTAGAGTGCTTTTACTAGTAGTATTTGCAAGTCCAGTCTTGGGACTGGAAAAAGACTGGAACTGGATGGGACTAAAACTGAATCCTGATTAGCTAATAGGACCTATGACTGCAAATGAAAGGGCGACGTTCCGCCGCTAAAACCTGCTGAAAGCCTTTTCAGGACACGAATTTGTTTATATTATATAAGCATTTCATCAACATTTTTCAAAAAGAGCTATTCGAAGAAATGGAGGTGTGATGGTCCTCGACGCTGATGTTCAACTAGTACGTTAGGAAACAAACGTGGATGTAGGACAAGTAGAGGTATCAGTAAAAATCGATAAGTTGATGATCTAGGCTAGGCTCACCTTGAGATTCTACTGTTTTTTGTATGACGGAGCGCAAATGATTGGCTGATGACGACCTGTCGGACGGGATTGTTGTGGGACGTCTTATAATCTGTCACAAAAAATGAGAAATATGTTAGATAAACTAGAGAACAGAAGACCAACATCTACAGGTGTAACGATGGGTATCTGTTTAG
>Ga0307514_10001724_pt1 | contig 25059 bp, 18 predicted proteins | sample 16_EM_MG_FD_203088 | JGI IMG/M metagenome (GOLD analysis project Ga0307514, IMG submission 203088) | Populus trichocarpa ectomycorrhiza microbial communities from riparian zone in the Pacific Northwest, United States - 16_EM | ecosystem: Host-associated > Plants > Roots > Unclassified | place... | reverse complement strand
TGGCGTCCGCGGCGTTCTCGGGTGCCACCGTCGCCAACGCGCGCGTGAGCGTCGGGCTGAAGGCGAGCGCGAGCCCGACACCCATGCCGGCGTACGCGACGTACAGCAGCGCACCACCGTCGTCGCCTCCTCTCAGGTCCAGGCCCACGCCCATGACGGCCAGCGCTGTGATCACGAACCCGGCCGGGGTCAGGGCGCGTTGCCAGGACGCGGGCCAGTTGCGCCAGGTCAGGCCGACCAGGCCGAAGACGACCGCGGTCGGTGCGAAGGTGAGACCCGCCCGCAGCGCGGTGTAGCCGAGGCCGCCCTGCACATGCAGGGTGAGCGCGAACAGGAATCCGCCGTTGACGGCCATCACCGCCAGGATCCGGAACACGGCGAGGCCCATGCCAGGGTGGCGCAGCACACGGGGTGCGATCAGCGGGGCTCCGCCGCGCCGGGCCAGCCGGGACTCGTACCCGCAGAACACCCCGAACAGCAGCGCGCTCGCGCCCAGCGACAGCCAGGACCACAGCGGCCAGTCCTGTTCCTGCCCGAGCACCAGCGGCACGGTGAACAGCGACACGGCAGCCCCCAGGAGCACGAGCCCCGGCAGGTCAAGACCGCGCGCGGGCTGCCGTCCCGCCGCGCGGTCTCCGGGCGGCAGGACCCGGCCGCCGACGGCCAGCAGGACGAGACCCACGGGCACGTTCACGAGGAACACCGGCCGCCAGCCGGTGCCGAACAGGTCGGCGCTGACCAGGATTCCGCCGACGACCTGCCCGGCGGCGGCCCCGACGGCGAGGACCGCCGCATAGGCGCCGAGCGCCCTGGCCCTGGCCTCGCCGGTGAAGTGGCGCTGGATCAGGCTGAGCACCTGCGGGATCATCACCGCCGACCCGGCACCCTGCACCAGCCGGAACACGATCAGTTCGGTCGAGCCCCGCGCGAGACCGCAGGCGAGCGAGGCCGCCGTGAAGAGGGCGAGCCCGGCGAGATGGACCCTGCCGGGGCCGAACCGGGCGCCGAGGCGGGCCCCAGTGATCAACAACACGGAGTAGGTGATGGCGTATCCGGCGATCACCAGCTGCAGTTCGCCGCCCGACGCCCGCAGGTCGGTGCCGATGGTGGGCGCGGCGACGTTCACGATGAACACGTCGAGCAGCGCCATGAACTGGGCCGCGAGCACGAGGGCGAGCAGTGGCCGGCGCCGATTGTCAGTGCCGGGCGCTTTACTTGTGGCACGGCTTGGAAGGGGTGCGGGACCCGGCCCCGTCCTGGGAGTTGTCGTCATGCCGTTGAGCCTGGCGACCTTCGAGTACGGGTGCCGAGAGCCCGCTGATGCTGGCACTGACAGCACCTGGCAAGGGACAAGTCGGGCATCGACCATGGGGGATGTGACGATGGGGACCACACAGCGCCGACGACCCGAGCTGGCCGCCTTCCTGCGCAGCAGGCGGGCCCGCGTGACACCTCGGGACGTGGGCATGCCGCCGGGCTTCAGACGCCGCACACCGGGGCTGCGCCGCGAGGAGGTCGCCCAGCTCTCGGGCGTGGGGGTCACCTGGTACACATGGCTGGAACAGGGGCGGCCCATCAACGCGTCCGCGCAGGTCCTGGACGCTGTGGCGCGCACCCTGCGGCTCGACGCCCCGGAGCGCGAGCATCTCTACCACCTCGCCGAAGTCCCGTGCACGCCCTCTCTGGAGGCCCTTGTACAGACCGTCGGCCCGGAGATCCAGGGCATCATCGACGCGCTCGATCCGCGCCCGGCCGTGGTCTACAACTCGCGGTACGACATCCTGGCCGCCAACTGCGTCTACCGCGACCTGTTCTACACGGAGGCGACCCTGGCCGACGGCCCTCCCAACGCGCTGTGGCGGCTGTTCACGGCGCCGGAGGAGGAGTGCCCGCTGCAGTTCCGGGACACGGAACTGCCGGTGATGGTGGCGACCCTGCGCGCGGCGTACGGGCTGCATGCCGGGGAGCCGGCCTGGGAGGGCTTCATACGCGGGCTGGCGGCGGCCAGCGCCCTGTTCGCGCGGTTATGGGAGAGCGGCGACGTGGCGGAGCCCGGGCGGCGAGTGAAGGTCTTCCGGCACGCGGAGGTGGGCGAGCTGCGGATGACGTCGGTGTCACTGTCGGTCAACGGCATGCCCGAGTGCCGGATCGTCGTCTACACGCCGGACGACGAGGAGACGGAGCAGCGCACGGCTCTGCTGAGGGAACGGCGAGAGTGGCTGTGGCCGCCGCCGGACATGAGAAATCCCGCCCCTTGAGGGACGGGATCTTCATCAAGTGATCTTTGACAACTCAACAGAGTGTCGATCTGTGGAGCTAAGGAGAATTGAACTCCTGACCTCCTGCATGCCATGCAGGCGCTCTACCAACTGAGCTATAGCCCCTTGCGCCACGCGGCGAAGCCGCATGGTTTCTCGCCCCGCTCTGCGGGGCGAACAAGAAGAACTTTAGCCTGCGACCTGCCGGAAAGTGAAATCCGGGTTCCCGGGCGGTGGGCCCGCTGTCCCGGAGACCGGCGGGCCGCTCAGTCGTCGTCCCCGAGTACCGGCTCCGGAAGGGTGCCGGCGTTGTGTTCGAGGAGGCGCCAGCCCCGAGCGCCCTCGCCGAGGACGGACCAACAGCAATTGGTGAGTCCGCCGAGGCTCTCCCAGTGGTGGGCCTCCAGGCCGAGGAGACGTCCGATGGTGGTGCGGATCGTGCCGCCGTGGCTGACCACGACCAGCGTGCCGTTCTCCGGCAGCTTCTCGGCGTGCCGCAGCACGACGGGGGCGGCACGGTCGGCGACCTCGGACTCCAGTTCGCCGCCGCCGCGGCGCACCGCCTCACCGCGCTTCCACCCGGCGTACTCGTCGCCGTAGCGGGCGATGATCTCGTCGTGCGTCAGCCCCTGCCAGGCGCCCGCGTAGGTCTCGCGCAGGCCCTCGTCCTGGGTCACGTCCAGGCCGGTGAGCTCGGCGAGCTCGGCGGCCGTGTTCGCGGCCCGCTGGAGGTCGGAGGCGACGATCGCGTCCGGATCGAGGGAGGCGAGCAGCCGGGCGGCACGGCGGGCCTGGCCGACGCCGGTCTCGGTGAGCTCGACGTCCGTGGTGCCCTGGAAACGGCGCTCCACGTTCCACGAGGTCTGGCCGTGCCGCCAGAGAATGATGCGGCGGCCCCGGCCCGGCCCGCGTCCCGCGTCGGCCGCGGCGGGTGCGCTCACCGCAGCTCTCCGAAGTCGGCGGCGTCCTCCTTGGCCTGCAGCTTGGCGTGCTCGTCGGCCTTGCCGCGGGTCGCCGTGGCGTCGGCGGGCAGCTCGATCTCGGGGCAGTCCTTCCACAGCCGCTCCAGGGCGTAGAAGACCCGCTCCTCGCTGTGCTGGACGTGCACGACGATGTCGACGTAGTCGAGCAGGACCCAGCGGGCCTCGCGGTCGCCCTCGCGGCGCACCGGCTTGACGCCGAGCTCCTTCTGGAGCCGCTCCTCGATCTCGTCGACGATGGACTTGACCTGGCGGTCGTTGGGTGCGGAGGCCAGCAGGAAGGCGTCCGTGATCGACAGGACGTCGCTGACGTCGTAGGCGATCACATCGTGGGCGAGCTTGTCGGCGGCCGCCTGGGCGGCGGTGGTGATGAGCTCCAGGGAGCGGTCAGTCGCGGTCACTACAAGGCTTTCGGTCGGCGGTCGATTGACACCAAGGGTCTCACGGCCGGGCGAGGGCACCCCACCTGATAATCGCCGTAGGTGGGGTGCCGCCCCTTCGTCAGGGGCTCGGCCTAGGAGGACGTCGGCTTGTAGTCCTGGCCGAGGACCACGGCGACGTCGCCCGAGGAGACCGTGCCCTTGGCGACGGAGCTGGTGGGCAGGCCCAGGGTCTTGGCGACCTCGGTGGCGTTCTCCTTGCCGGCGGCGTCGGCGTAGACGACCTTGGAGGTGGCCTGGGCGGCGGAGGCCGTGCCGCCCTCCAGGAAGGTGAAGCCACCGTTGAGGAGGACCACACGGGCCTTCTCGCTGTTGTCCTTGACGCCGGTGGCGTTCTGGACGGAGACGCTGACGGCCGCGTCCTTGTCCGGGCTCTTCGCGGTGCCGCCGAGGACGGTTTTGACGACGCTCGCACTCGCCTGGGTGCTCAGGGTGCCGTCGTTCTGGACGGGCATCAGGGCCGTCTTGTAGTCGCCGCCCTTGGCTTGGTCGGCGAGCTTGGCGAGGAAGGCGCCGAGGTCGCTGTCCGTCAGCGGCGGGTCGAGGATCTGCGCGAGCGTCTGCACGGTGGTGGTCGCGGCCGTGGGGTCGGAGGACAGCTTGCGCAACACCCCCTGCATGACCTGCCCGAACCGCTCCAGCTGGGCGTTCTGGGTCTCTCCGGAGCCTCGGTAGGTGGCGTAGGCGACGGCCGCCTTGCCGCCGAGTGTCCGGCCCTTGCCCTTGCTCACCAGGGGCGCCTCACCCTTGTTCTTGGCCTTCGGGTCGCGCACCTCGGCGTTGGTGTCCACGTCGATGTTGCCGACGAGGTCGACGAGGTTCTGCAGGTAGGGGGTGTCCAGGCGCCAGGTGCCCTGGATGTCGGTGCCGAGGACGGTGTCGATGGCGTCGCGGGTGCCGGAGGAACCGTCCTCGTCGACCGACTTGGCGAGGGTGGTCGTGGTGCCCTCGTCGTCCGTCACGACAAGGGAGTTGGGCAGCAGGACGGTGGTGCCCCGTTTGGTGGTGGTGTTGTCGACGAGCAGCACCGTGGAGGTGCCGCCCTTCGTGGTGTTGTGCAGATGCACGACGATCATGTCGCGCTTCTGGGCGCTCGCGGCCGTCGCGGTGCCGGTCCCGCTGTCGGACGACGACGAGAGGCCGGGCAGCTTCCCGGCGTACCCGAGGTATCCGACACCACCGGCCGCGGCCAGCCCCAGGACCACGACGAAGGCGATGAGGCGACTGCGGGCGCGGCGCTTGGCCTCCTCACGGCGCTCGGTGCGGTTCTCGGTGAAGTTCAGCCAGTCGATGACATCCTCGGAGTCGCCGTCGGGCTCCTCCGCGAACGCGAACTGCTCGGTGCGGAAGCCTTCTTCGTCCCCGTCGGCGGACGCGCGGCCGGGCTCGGCGCGACGGTCGCCGTCGGCTCCGGCGCGCTGGTCGGGCCCGGGGCCCGCCGGTTCCTGGGCCGGGCCGGCCTGCTGCGGGATGTAGGCGGTCTGTTCGGCGACACGGGGCTGCTGCCCGGAGGTGGCGGTCTGACCGTAGGGGTCGTACGAGGGTGCCGGGCCGCCGCCGTGCTGGGTACCGGTGGCGTACGGGTCGTAGGGCGGCGCGGGCGCCTGCCGGCCGGTGTCGTAGGGGTCGTACACCGGGGCCTGCTGCCCGCCGTTGGAGTACGGGTCGTATCCGTAGCCCTGCTGCTGCGCGTACGGGTCGTACGGCTGCTGGGCGTCCTGCCCAGGCTGCTGCGGAGCCTGTCCGTACGGGACCTGTTGGGAATGGCCCTGTTGGGAATGGGCCTGTCGGTACACAGGCTGGCCGTACTCGTCGTAGCCGACGAGCTCGTACGGGTCGTCCCCGTGCCCCGCGTCGTATCGGTCGTTCACCGGTGCCCCTCTCGGCTCACTCGCCGCGGTACAGCTCGCGCTTGTCGATGTAGCGCACGACTCCGTCCGGCACCAGATACCAGACGGGGTCGCCCTTGGCGACTCTCAGTCGGCAGTCGGTGGAGGAGATCGCGAGGGCGGGCACCTCGACGAGCGAGACACCGCCTTCGGGGAGACCGGGGTCGGACAGGACGTGGCCCGGCCGGGTGACCCCGATGAAGTGCGCCAGGGAGAACAGTTCCGCCGCGTCCCGCCAGGTCAGGATCTGGCCGAGGGCGTCGGCGCCGGTGATGAAGAAGAGGTCCGTGTCGGGGTTGAGCGCCTTCAGGTCGCGCAGGGTGTCCGTGGTGTAGGTCGGACCGCCCCGGTCCATGTCGATGCGGCTGACCGAGAACTGAGGGTTCTCCGCCGTCGCGATGACCGTCATCAGATAGCGATCCTCGGCCGGGGAGACCGTGCGGTGGCTCTTCTGCCACGGTTGGCCGGTCGGGACGAACACGACCTCGTCCAGGTGGAACTGCGCGGCGACCTCGCTGGCCGCGACCAGGTGCCCGTGGTGGATCGGGTCGAACGTTCCGCCCATCACGCCGAGGCGCCGCTTGCCGGGGTTCGACGGGCCGTTGCCCGGGCCGACCGGCAGCCGTTTGCCGCCGCCGCTCGCCGAACCGTCGCCGACGGCGTCCTCCGGTCCGTTCCCGGCAGCTCTCGCCCGACCGTTCCCGATATCGCTCGCACTGTTCCCGGTGGCGTTTCCCTGACGGTCGTCGGTCGTGTTCACCGGGCGGTCTTGCGCGCCGTTCGGCGTGTCGTTCGTCGGACCGGTAGGCATGTCCTGCTCTCCCATGCGTGCAGACCCTACCGGCCCGGCCTGAGGGCCCCGGCCGACAGCTCCCCCGGGACGGCCCGGGAAGCGGCGCCCGCCGGGCTCGTGGCGGTGGCCTGCCGGGGCGCTGCCCGGCTCAGCGGTCGCGGTTGAAACGGGTGGTGATCCACAGCAGAAGCAGCAGGATGAGGAAGGCGGAGCCGCCGGTCACCAGCGGGCTGAGGCTCTCGTGGTTGCCACCCTTCTCCTCGCCCTCGGCGGCGAGGGTGACCAACTGGGCAGCGGTGCTGTGGAAGCTCATCTTCGGCAGAACCTATCCGGTGTGGGCGGGATAAAGATGTCGGCTCATCGTAAGCGGGCGGCGCAAGAGCGATCACGTCGGCTCCGCTGTCGGGGAACCTTCGCGCCGCCTCAGTCGTCCTTCCGCTTGTAGCCCCGCAGCAGGAACCACGCAGTCAGTGCGCACCCCAGCATCATCACGACCAGGACGACCCGGAGCAGATCCCCGGAACCTTGCTGCCCGGCGGCGTTCGCGGCCTCGGCGAACCAGGCGGCCGGGGGGTTGTGCTCCATGGCGTGGAACTCCTTCGCTGTAGTGCCCGTCCACGGTATCTCCGCCTAGGCTGGGCTCTGTTTCGGGGGCGCAAAGGACCGCACGAGGGTCCGCAAAGGACCACTCACACGCACATGGGGGGAAGACATGTCCGACGGCCACCAGCAGAACGGGCACGAGAACGTACCGGGCAGGCAGCGCAGGCGTTTCCCGGGGATCTCCTCGCGTGCGTACGAACACCCGGCCGACCGCTCCGCCCTGGTGGCGCTGCGGAAGCTGAGCGGTTTCGACACGGTCTTCAAGGCGCTCAGCGGTCTGCTGCCCGAGCGCAGCCTCAGGCTGCTGTTCCTGTCCGACTCCGTGCGCGTGTCCGACGAGCAGTTCACGCACCTCAACGACATGCTTCGGGACGCCTGTTACATCCTGGACCTGGAGAAGGTCCCGTCGATGTACGTCAATCAGAATCCGCAGCCGAACGCGATGTGTATCGGCCTGGACGAGCCGATCATCGTCGTCACCACGGGCCTGGTCGAGTTGCTGGACGAGGAGGAGATGCGGGCGGTCGTCGGGCACGAGGTGGGGCACGCGCTGTCCGGCCACTCCGTCTACCGGACCATACTGTTGTTCCTGACCAGCCTCGCCCTGCGGGTGGCCTGGATCCCGCTGGGCAACCTCGCGGTCATGGCGATCGTGACCGCGCTGCGCGAGTGGTTCCGCAAGTCGGAGCTGTCCGCGGACCGCGCGGGCCTGCTGGTCGGCCAGGACCTCAGGGCCTCGATGCGCGGTCTGATGAAGATCGCGGGCGGCAACCACCTGCACGAGATGAACGTGGACGCGTTCCTGAAGCAGGCCGAGGAGTACGAGGCCGGGGGCGACCTGCGTGACTCGGTGCTGAAGATCCTCAATGTGCTGCCGCGTTCCCACCCGTTCACCACCGTCCGGGCGGCCGAGCTGAAGAAGTGGTCCGAGTCCCGCGACTTCCAGCGGCTCATGGACGGCCACTACCCGCGGCGCAACGAGGACAAGGACACCTCGGTCACGGACTCCTTCCGCGAGTCGGCGGCGAGCTACGCCACCAACGTCAAGAGTTCCAAGGACCCGCTGATGAAGCTGGTCAGCGACATCGCCGGCGGGGCTGGAGACCTGGGCGGCCGGGTGCGGCGCGGCTTCGGCGGCTTCGCGAGCTCGGCCCCGAACGACCAGCCGAACGGCCAGTCACCGACGGACCAGCCCCCGTCCGACGAGCCCCCGACGGACACCCCACCGCGCGGCGACGTCTGACCGTACGGCCCGACGACCGGGCGTACGGCCACACGGCCCGGCGTACGGCGTCACGGCCCGACGTACGGCCCGGCGGCGTACGGCCATACGGCCCGGCGTACGGCGTCACGGGCCCCACGTGCTCCACCACAGACCCACGTGGCGGCTCCACGGCCGCGCATCCCATGCGCGCTCTTGCATGCCCATGCCCCACACGGCCCCCGTGCGAGCCGAACGCCTCACGCCTTGGGTTGTGCGCTGGTCGCCAGGGACCCGCACAGCGCCGGCGCGCTGCCCGTCGCGTAGGGATCCGTGCCGGCCGGGCCGCCCGCCTTCGCGCTCTGGCCCGCGAGCAGCGGATGCAGATGGTTCGTGGAGTCATCGGCGCAGGACAGCGGCCCGGCCTGTACGTAGGAGACGACGAGCTGGGCGGTGTGCAGCCGCAGATCCTCGCGGTCGAAGCGGAAGTGCAGCTCCCGCCGGACGGTGAACAGCGAGGCCTCGGACCCGGCGGCGCCGACGGGCCGCAGCGCGTAGACGAAGGTGTGGTCCGCGGTGACCTCCAGCGTGGAGGAGTCGGTCTCGGCGGCCTGCAGGGAACCCTGGACGCGGATCTTCCGGTCGGCAAGCTGCGCACCGGCGGAGTCGAAGCGAACCAGCCATCCGGTGGGCGCGTGCCGGCCATCGGCGGTGGGCTGGGCGAAACTCTGGTCGAACTGGTCGAGTTGGTCGGTGTCGAGCAGGACGCGCACGGGGCGGACCTGCCCGCCGGTGAGGGTGTCCGGGTCGAGCGAGGAGCGGACCAGGTAGTCCTTGACGGTGGTCAGGGCGGCCACCACCTGGCTGTCCGAGAAGTGCGCGGTGCGCCGCGAGGCCGGCAGCGGAATCCCTTTGGCGCCGACGCGGTACTGCGCGGCGGGGCTGTGCGCGTACAGATACTCGGGGTCGGTGTGGCCGGGCACCTTGCCCTGCGGGGCGAGCGGGATCACGGTCATCCGCAGTGGCTCGACGGGCTGCCGGGCGGCGGGGGCCTGGTAGGGATGGCGGACGCCCATGTAGATCGCGGTGCCGAAGGCGAGAGCGATCAGCAGGACCAGGACCAGGGCCTGCCGGGAGAGCCCGCGGCGCAGGGGCGGTCTACGGCGTACGGCGGGGGCGTGGTCGGCGACGCGCTCCTCGGCGGAGAACTCCTGGAGGCGGGCAGCACGGACGAACGACTCGTCGAAGACGACGGATCGGTATTCGTCCTCACCACCTCCGGGGCCGCCCTCGGGTGCACCCTCAGGTGGTTCTCCAGGCCCTCCCATATCTTCAGAGTAGGTCGCGGGGAGGCCCGGTAAACGCCCTGGTACACGACAAGTTCTGACAGGTTCTCACCAGGAACCCGCCGGGACCGGGCCGGTCGGCGCTCAGGGCGTGCGCGGCTCGGCGGGCACGGCTGGCTGGGAGTAGTCGGCGGATGCGGACGGTGCCGCCGCGCTGCCCTGCTCCAGCCCGGTCGAGGCGGGCGGCGGGACCTGGTCCCGGCCGCCGGAGGAGGCACTCCGGTAGACCGCCGCGAAGGCCAGCGCCACCATGCCGATCCCCATCACGAGAGCGAGCAGCCAAGCGATGGGGCGGTGCCAGCGGATCTGTTTGCCGTACGTCCCGGAGTTGCCGTAGCGGCCTTCGAGGACGTCGGTGTCGTCCAGGTCGTCGAAGCCCGGATCATGGCCGAAACCGCTGGGATCGTCGGGGCCGAACCCGTCCTCGTAGCGCTCGCCCCTGCCGTGGGCCGTCCGTCGGGCCTCGGCCTCGGATGCCTCCGCTCTCGCCTGCGCGGCGGCCAGGAGGCGCTCGACGGCGGTCGGCTCGTGCACCACGGCCGCCCGTACGAAGGCCTCGTCGAAGACCACGGGGGCGAACTCTTCGTCCGGCACCCCGCGGTCGTGGTCGTCGTCGGGCTCCCAGCCGTCAGGGAACGGCGAACCCCCCACGTCCTCCGGCACGAATCCAGAGTAGACCGGGGGGGTCAATTTGGGCAGACGGTATGGAAATTCATCCAGTGGATGAGACACCGTTTCCGCGGCACGGGCGGTGGTGCGGCGCGCATGCCGGACGCATATGCCACAGCGCACGCCCCCGCCCACACCCGCCTACGCCCGCACACTCCGACCACGCGCCCCTGCCCGCGACCGCAGCTCTCGACCCCAGCCCCCGACCGCACGCCTCAGCGCCGTACGTGCCCGTCCCCGGTGACGATGTACTTCGTGCTGGTCAGCTCCGGCAGGCCCATCGGGCCTCGGGCGTGCAGTTTCTGCGTGGAGATGCCGATCTCCGCGCCGAAGCCGAACTGGCCGCCGTCCGTGAACCGGGTGGAGGCGTTGACCGCGACCGTCGTGGAGTCGACCAGTTGGGTGAAGCGGCGGGCTGCCTGCTGCGAGGTGGTGACGATGGCCTCGGTGTGGCCGGAGGTCCACAGCCGGATGTGCTCGACGGCCTTGTCCAGCGACTCCACCACCGCGGCGGCGATGTCGTAGGACAGGTACTCCGTCTCCCAGTCCTCCGGGGTGGCCTCGACGACCGTCGCCTTGGAGCCCTTGGCGTACGCCAGCACCCGCTCGTCGGCGTGCACGGTCACGCCCACCTCGGCGAGGGCGTCCAGGGCCCGCGGCAGGAAGTCGGGGGCGATGTCCTGGTGGACCAGGAGGGTCTCGGCGGCGTTGCAGACGCTGACGCGGTGCGCCTTGGAGTTGATCAGGATGTCGATCGCCATGTCGAGGTCGGCGTGCGCGTCGACGTAGACGTGGCAGTTGCCGGTGCCGGTCTCGATGACGGGGACGGTGGACTCGGCGACGACGGTCCGGATCAGCGAGGCACCCCCGCGCGGGATCAGCACGTCGACCAGGCCGCGGGCGCGCATCAGCTCGCGCACGCTCTCGCGGCCCTCGCCGGGCACCAGCTGCACCGCGTCGGCGGGCAGCCCTGCCCCGCCCACGGCGTCCCTGAGCACCCTCACGAGGGCGCTGTTCGACTCGTACGCCGAGGCCGAGCCGCGCAGCAGGACCGCGTTGCCGGACTTCAGGCAGAGGGCGGCGGCGTCGACGGTGACGTTCGGGCGGGCCTCGTAGATGATCCCGACGACGCCGAGGGGCACGCGGACCTGGCGCAGGTCGATCCCGTTGGGAAGGGTCGAGCCGCGGACGACCTCGCCGACCGGGTCGGGCAGCGCGACGACATCCCGCACGTCCGAGGCGATGGCCCGGACCCGCTCCGGGGTCAGGGTCAGCCGGTCGATGATCGCCTCGCTGGTGCCGGCCTCGCGGGCCTTGGCGATGTCCCGGGCGTTGGCCTCGACGATCTCGCTCGTACGGACCTCCAGCGCGTCCGCGATGGCGAGCAGCGCGTCGTCCTTCTCGGCCCGCGGCAGCGGGGCGAGGTCGGCGGCGGCGGCCTTGGCACGGTAGGCGGCCCGGGTGACCGGGGTCATGGAGTCGTACGGCGAGAGCGTGGTCATAAGGGAAGCCTAGTGCGCCGGACGGGTGCGTTCACCGGTCATCCCACACCCCGAGACAAGCCCCGCAGAACTCGCAGACCCCTCGAAAACGGGTGCGCGCCCCTCGGAAGAAGTGCACGCCCTTCAAAGGGACCGCGCGCCCTTCAGAAGGGGTGAACGCCCACCGGTGTCGCCGGCGCCGGACCGTACCCCTCGGAGATGCGCTGGTGGTAGGTCTGGCGGTCGATGACCTCCAGGCCGACGATCTCCCACGGCGGAAGCCCCGCGGTCTGCCGGTGCTCGCCCCACAGCCGCAGGGCGACGGCGGCCGCGTCATGCAGGTCGCGGGCCTCCTCCCAGTACCGGATCTCGGCGTGGTCGACCGCGTATCTGCTGGTCAGCAGGAAGGGATGGTCGTGGGCGAGCTGTTCGATGGCGCGCCGGACCTCGGTCAGCGGGGCCTCGTCGCCGGAGACGCTCAGGGTGACGTGCCACAGGCGCGGAAGGTCCTCGGGATCGCCCTCGTACCGGGCGTCGGCCGCGACGCTCGTCAGGCCACGCTCCTCGCCGACCGTGCGCGCGGAAGTGGCCGCGGCGCCACCACCGCGGGACGCCGCTACCCCTGCCCCAGGGCGCACTCGTCTCACGACGGCCTCCTTTACGCGCAGAACGACCCGGGGGTCGGTCGGAATGTGTCCCTGAGACAAAGTTGAGCAGGCTGCAAGGACTCGCGTGGCGGTTTTGCGGAACGTCCACCTGAGGGCGACGACCTTGCCAGGTCGTTCACCCCGTTTTCGGGTGAGGCGTGCCGTGATCAGGGGTGCAGGATCACCAGATCGTCCCGGTGGACGACCTCGCGCTCGTACGCCGGGCCCAGCTCGCGGGCGAGTTCCCGGGTCGAGCGGCCGATCAGCCGGGGAATCTCCCTGGCGTCGAAGTTGACCAGCCCGCGGGCCACCGCGTGCCCCTTGCCGTCCCGCAGTTCGACGGGGTCCCCCGCGGTGAACTCGCCCTCGACGGAGGCGATTCCGGCCGGCAGCAGCGACTTGCGCCGGTCGACGACCGCCGTCACGGCGCCGTCGTCCAGGGTCAGCGCGCCCTGCGGGGTGGACGCGTGCTGAAGCCACAGCAGCCGGTCCGCGGAGCGCTTGCCGGCGGGGTGGAAGTAGGTGCCGGTGTCGCCGCCGGACAGCGCGTCGGTCGCGTGGACGGCGCTGGTGAGGACCACCGGGATGCCGGCCGCGGCCGCGATCCGGGCCGCCTCGACCTTGGTGACCATGCCACCGGTGCCGACGCCGGCCTTGCCCGCGCTGCCGATGTCCACTCCGGCCAGGTCGGCCGGAGCGCGCACCTCCGCTATCCGCGAGGTGCCCGGCTTGCCGGGGTCGCCGTCGTACACGCCGTCCACGTCCGAGAGCAGGACCAGCAGGTCGGCGTGGACGAGGTGGGCGACGAGGGCGGCGAGCCGGTCGTTGTCGCCGAAGCGGATCTCGTCCGTGGCGACGGTGTCGTTCTCGTTGACGATCGGGAACGCGCCCATGGCCAGCAGCTTGTCGAGGGTGCGGGAGGCGTTGCGGTGGTGGGCGCGGCGGCTCATGTCGTCGGAGGTGAGCAGGACCTGGCCGACGCGGACGCCGTAGCGGGCGAAGGAGGCGGCGTAGCGGGCGACCAGCAGGCCCTGGCCGACACTGGCGGCGGCCTGCTGGCGGGCGAGGTCCCGGGGGCGGCGGCGCAGGCCCAGCGGGGCGAGCCCCGCGGCGATCGCGCCGGAGGAGACCAGGACGATCTCCCTCTCTCCGCCGCTGCGGCTCCTGGCGAGGACGTCGACGAGCGCGTCGACCCGGTCGGCGTCCAGGCCGCCGGAGGCGGTGGTCAGCGACGAGGAGCCCACCTTGACGACGATCCTGCGGGCCTCGCTCACGGCCTGCCTTGCCCCTGCCACGTGCTGTCCGTCCCCTCGCTCACTCCGGGTACCCGCCCGCAATGTACGCGAAGGGCCCTGGTGACGCGCGCGGATTCCAGTCCCCGGACCGCCGCCCGTGACGGCCCGTTCACCCGCCGCGCCGGACCGGGGCGAGGGCTCCGCACGCCGCGGAACTCCGAGGACGCGGCGGCCGTCACCCCGAGGTGTCCGCTCACGCGCGTGTCGTCCCGTGGTCGGCGCGCGTTAACCCGGTCATCCGTCATGCGACGACCTTGGAGTGACCGCAGTGCTCACACGTCTCCCCCGTCGACGCCCTACGGCGAGGACGCGCCGGCGGTGGCCCGCCGTGCGGCTCCCCCGCCGCCAGACCACGGCCAGAGCGCTCGTCGCGGCCGTTCTCGCCGCCGCGTTCGCCGCCCAGGCCGCGGCGGCCCTGAGTCCGCACATCCCGCTGCTGCTCGCCGCGACGACCGCCTCGCTGGCCGTGGAGGGCGTCCTGTACCGGTGGCAGCGGGACATGCTGTCGCTGTTCGCGAAGTCGCACGCGGATCTCACCCTGCGGCACGTGCTGCGCGATCTCCTGCTGGTCGTCGGCCTGCTGCGGGTCGGCGAGCAGGACCGGGAGACGGCGTACGCCCCGATCGTCGCCGGGCTGCTCGTCTTCTACGCGCTGCACTGCGCGATCCAGGCGGCCTCCCTACTGGTCCGCCGCACCCGCACCCTGCCCGTCCTCACCCGCAACATCGACGCCCGCGCGCTGCGTCTGACCTCCGCGCCGCCCGCGCTGCTGGGCCGCGCCGGCCACCGGCTGCTGGCCTATGGCCTCCCGTCGACGGCGGGGCTGCTGGCCACCGCGGCGACCGGCGAACCGGACTGCGCGGGCTTCGGTGTCGCCGCGTCCCTGGGACTCGCGCTGATGGGCCTGTACGACCTTCTCGTACGGCTGCTGCCGAACCGCCGTCCGGCGGGCGAGCAGGAGGTCCTCGACTGGTTCGACGCGTGGCTGGCCGAGTACCGGCCGACCGTGGGCCTGTACTTCTCCGGCGGGGCGTCCTCGGCGTACCAGGCGAACATGTGGCTGGAGCCGCTCGCGAAGCTGGAGGGGCGGCCGCTGATCGTGCTGCGCGAGCGGTTCATGGTGCAGAAGATCGCGGCGACGGACGTGCCGATCGTCTGTCTGCCGAAGGTGTCCACGTTGCTGCGGCTGGAGCAGTCGTCGCTCCAGGTCCTCATCCACCCGTCGAACTCCGGCAAGACCTCCCAGGTGCTGCGCATTCCCAGTCTCAAGCACACGTTCGTCAACCATGGCGAGAGCGACAAGCTGTCGTCCTGCAACCCGTACGCGAAGGCGTACGACGAGGTGTGGGTGGCGGGACCGGCGGCGCGCGAACGGTACGCGCAGGCCGAGGTGGGCGTGGAGGACAAGGACGTGGAGGAGATCGGCCGCCCGCAACTGGACGCCGTACGGCCGTACGCGGGCCCGCCGACGGAGCAGTACGCGACCGTTCTGTACGCGCCCACCTGGGAGGGCTGGGACGGCAATCCCGGGAACACGTCGGTGATCGAGGCCGGCGAGAACCTCGTACGGGCGCTGCTCGCGGATCCGGGCGTACGGCTGCTGTACAAGCCGCATCCGCTGACCGGGTCGGTGGACCCGAGGGCGCGCGCGGCGGACCTCAGGATCCGGGAGCTGGTCCGGGCGGCGAACCGGGAGCGGTCGGGGAAGCGGCCGTCGGACGACGGCGAACTCGCGCTGTGCGCCAAGGAGTTGGATCGTCTCACCACGGCCTCCTTCCGGGCCGGGGCCGATCAGGTCGAGCGGATGCTGGCGCAGTCCGTGCCCGAGCCCGGGCGGGCGGAGGCGGTGGCGCGGGCCACGACGGCCTGGGAGAAGGCGTACTGGGCCTCCCTGCCGGAGTGGGAGCACCAGGTCGTCACGGACGCCCGGCCCGCACTGTACGCCTGCTTCAACCGGGCCGACCTGCTGGTCAGTGATGTGTCGAGTGTGGTGAGCGACTTCCTGGCGAGCGGGAAGCCGTACGCGGTGGCCAACACCAGCGGTCTGACGGAGGACTCGTTCCGCAAGGCCTTCCCGACGGCGGGCGCGGCGACCGTGCTGACACCGGACGCGGCCGGGGTGCCTCGGCTGCTGGACGCGGTACGGCATCCCGAGCTGGACGAACTGGCGGACGCCCGGGCCGAGTTGAAGCAACGGCTACTGGGACCGGACGAGCCGACCGCCCAGGATCGCTTCAACGACGCCGTACGCGCGCTGTGTTCGGCGGCACGGGACCACCGGACCCGGATGGCGAAACGCCTGGCGGCGGAACTTCCCGCGCCGCGCCGGGAGGCCACGGCCGAGGAGATCGCCGGTCGGGAAACCCCGCCCGCTCCCGAGCCGGCGTCCGCCACACCCTCGCAGTGAACCGGACGCGCCCCGGCCCGCCGCCCTCCTGGTGAAGCCGGGCCGGTGCCCCGCCCGTGGGCGCCGGGCCCGCCCGGCAGGTCACGCGGCGGCGGCTCGCCCGCCTGACGCGCTCGGGCGGGTGGACAGGACCCGGCGGGCCTTGCGGGTCGCGCGGCGCAGGAAGGAGCGGTCCTCCCGGTAGCCCGGGAACGGACGGGCCTCGGAGGCTTCGGCGCGGTAGACGGAGTCCGGTATGCCCGCCCCGGTGTCGCGGAAGTAGGGGTAGACCAGGTAGAGGCGGCGGCCCCCCCGCTCCAGCATGGCGGGGGCCTGCGTCTTGGCGCGGACGAACTTCACGACCTCCTCCAGGAGATCGGGCCGCCCGGACGCGACCAGGTGCAGCCGCAGCCGCTCGTGGACCTTGAGCCGGCGGGCGATGCCGTCGTTCCAGTACGCGTCCATGAGCGGCTTTGCCAGTTCGAACTTGCGCCGCCGTACCTCTTCGCTGTCCTTGAGGAACTGCGGGCCGAACTGCGGCAGCAGCGTGACGATGAAGGGGCGGACCATGAGCGAGTCCCGCTTCGGCCCCGGGGGAAGCAACTCCGCGAGAAGGGTCATCAGGGCGCGCGCGGAGTCGAAGCGCAGGCTGTAACCCCCCGTCTTCGTCACGTGTTTGCCGTCCTCACGGCCCACCAGGTAATAGCAGGTGTAGTCGGCGACCACGGAGACGCCGTCCGCCCGCAGATACGCCTCCATCGTGAACAGCGCGTCCTCGCCGGTCCACAGGGACTCGTCGAACCGCATGCCGTGACGTTCCAGCAGCTCACGGCGGAACAGCTTCTGCGCGCTCAGCGTGAACTTGATGTTGGAGGAGAAGACGTCGGTGCGCCCTACCGTCTTGCCCCACATCGACTTCGGCGCACCGCGGTTGACGCCCTCGACCTTTCCGAGGACGACGTCCGTGCCGTTCTCGTCGGCAAGGGCGACCATCCGCTCCAGGGCCTCGGGACCCAGCCGGTCATCGGCGTCGAGGAAGAAGACGTAGCGTCCGGCCGCCTTGCCGAGGCCGACGTTGCGCGGACCGCTCGGGCCGCCGGAGTTGTCCTGCCGGATCACGGTGACCGGCATCGCCGCGCGGGCCGCGAACTCCTCCAGGTACTCCCCCGTACCGTCCTTCGAACCGTCGTCGACGGCGATGACCTCGATACGCGTCCGGTCGATGGTCTGCGCCTCCACGGATTCCAGGCACTCGACCAGATAAGGCATCGCTTCGTACGCCCCGATGACCACAGTCACATCAGGCTGCGCAACGGTCACTCTTCCCCCTAATCACGAAAATTTCCCCCGTATCACCTCAGTGGCAATCTGCTAGACGTGCGACCACAGGAAGCGGTTGCCTCCCCACCGGGCTTTCGTGATCCAGTTCACATGGTGAATCGACAGATACACGGGTAGGGATGAGCGTTTTCTGGCCACCCCTACATACGCGACTGGGCCCGGTTTTCGAGGATCACTCCTCGAAAACCGGGCCCAGTCGTCAAAGACGTCGGATCAGCGCGCCATCACGCTGTCACACCGTCATGCCGTCATGCCGTCATGCCGTCATGCCGTCACACCGTCCGCCTCGCCGGTCGTCGACGCCCGCGGTGCGAGCATCGCGTCGGCCAGTCCCTCCTCGGCCCCGGCCGCTCCGGCCGCCGCCCGAGACTCCTGGCCGACATTGCGCGCCTCGGCCTTGATCGCGAGGTTCGCCACCGCGGTGTTGAACTGCTCGATGGAGGTCGGCTCGTCCGGGCCCAGAAGATACTGCTTCAGCTCGCCCCGGTCCTCGGCCAGCGGATCGGCGTCGGGGGCGCGGAGCTCTTGCAGCAGCTCGCCCAGCTCCGCCGCGCTGTTGGACAGGATCACCGCGGCACGCACCGCCGTGTTCTGCCGCTTGAACTCCTCGACCCCCAGCTCCGCGGAGTCCGTGACCGCGTACGGCTTGCCGCTCGCGATGAAGTCGGAGACCACGCTGGAGATGTCGGAGACCATCGCGTCGGAGACGTTGAAGCAGTCGTACAGGCGCGGCTGGGCGCCCTTGATGACCCGGTGCTCCCAGGCCGGGAAGGAACGCCAGTACGCGTCGTTCCACTCGGCCCGGAGCCGGGCGATCTCCTCGTGCTTCTTGACGTCGACCAGGCCGTCACGGGTGGCCTCGGCCTCGTCGCCCTTCTCGTCGCGGTTGCCGACCAGCTCGGCGATCCGGGCGTCCATGCGGGTCAGGTCCGCCTTGGCGGTCGTCTGGGCGGCCGCGTCGATGGTGAAGCGCGGGTCGGCGGCCCGGTCGGCGGCGGCCTTCCCGACCAGGGCGATGATCCGCTGGTGGGCGGCCTTGGCCAGGGCACTGCGCGTGCCGGTGAAGGGGTGCGGCTTGTACAGGACACGGACCGGCGGGTCGGCGTTGACCAGCTGCTTCACGATGTTCTCGCCGGCCAGCAGGATGGAGGTGTTGCCGGGGTTGTCGTCCCAGCCCTCCCAGGTGGGCGCGTACAGGACCGTGGGGCAGCCTCCGTCGGCGGCTTCACCCTCGGGCGCCTTCGGCCCACCCTGCCAGGTCTGGATCGGCGCCAGCTGCGGGCGGCCCACCTCGACGATGTCGTCGTCGCGGACACCGACGTCGGCGATGGCGTAGCGGTCGCGGCCCGCGCGGCCCGCGGTCCACACCTCGTCGTAGACCTTGCTGAACGGGTTGACGCTGGCCAGCTTGTCGCTGTCGCCGTGGCCGATGAAGACGTGCTTCATGGTGGGGGCCCGCAGCATGTGGATGTTCTTGCCGACGTTCGCCGCGTACAGCGCGACCCGCACCGTGGACAGGTCCAGGTTCATCAGGTGCACCCCTCCGGGCACGCAGACGACGGGGACCGTGGTGGGCGCCAGGTTCTGCAGGATGGCCCGCTCACGCAGGATGATCAGCGGCTTGGAGTCCAGCTGCTCCATGGTCTCCAGCCACATGTTGACCTGGTAGGCGGAGTCCTTGGAACCGGAGAAGTACAGCACCGTCTCGGGCCGGTACTCGGCAAGCCAGCCGTCCATCGCGGCCAGCACCTTCTCGGCGTTCGGCGGGACCTTGCGGCCGCGCACGTACGGCATCAGCGCGAGGACGTACAGGGTGCCGACGACCAGCGTGACGCCGATACCGATGAAACCGGGCACGGCCGAGTCCAGCTGCGCGGACACGAGTATGCCGATCACGGCCGCTAGGTCGAGGTGGAGCATCTTCTCGGCGGAGCGGTTCAGCAGACGCTTCGGCGGGGCGTCCGGGATGCGGATACGGGCGGCCAGGTCGACGTTGCGAGTGGCGACCGGCATCCGCCGCCGGTTGCGGATCAGGGTCACCAGAGCGCCGTGCGGCGCCTGGAGGCCGTAGAACGCGATGAAGCAGGCCGTCGCTCCGTAGAAGACCAGGCTGTCCGAGAGGTCGAGCCGGGCCAGCAACAGGATCAGCAGGAGTTGCCTGATCAGGAAGCGGATCGACAGTCCCGCGCGCACCTTGCTGAGGCGGTTGATCAGATAGCTGCCCTTGCGGTGCAGATAGTGATCCGCCAGGTACGTCACGGCGGTCGCGGCCGCGAAGGCGGGCACGCTCGGGACCAGCGCGGCCAGCATGAGGGCGGGATAGCCCGCGATCATGAGGACCGCCGCGGCCAGCTCGGCCGCGCTGCCGACCCGGGCGACGCGAATAGCGGTGGATATCACGGAGAACCTGCTCTGGGAGGGGTGCCGGTTGCCATTGCCGAAAAGGTCCGGAAAACGAATGGTGAAGACTCCGGGATTTTACGGCTCAGGCCCCTGCGAATGCACCGTGAACGGGCAGCCGCAGAGGCCTGAACAACAGAGGACTATTTGCCGTTGATTATGCCACGCCGTCCTGGCGATCCAGGACACTGGCCAGGGCCGCCTCGAAGCCGGAGGCCTGGCCGGCCGCCGCCGTCGGGTCCTGCTGGCGGACGTCGATGACGTGACCGGTCAGCTCGGAGAGCAGCACGTCGAGCGAGGTACGGGCGACCGCCTCGGAGGACAGCAGGCTGCCCGTAGGCTCCTGTCCGAAGGCCTTGGTGCGCATCGGGGTGGCGGTGCGCTCCGGGTTCACACAGTTCACCCGGATGCCGTCACCGGCCCACTCGTCGGACAGGGCCTGGGTGAGGTTCACCATGGCGGCCTTGGTGGAGGAGTAGAGGCTGTACTCGGCGCGGCCGCGGGTGTAGCTGCTGGAGGTGTACAGCAGCAGCTGACCCTTGGTCTCGGCGAGGTACTTGTAGGACGAACGGGCGATCTGCACCGGGGCCAGGTAGTTGACCTTCAGCGCTTCCTCGATGGTCGCGTTGTCGGTCTCGGCCAGCTTGCCGATGCGCAGCACGCCCGCCGTGTTGACGACGTAGTCGATGCGCCCGGTCTCGCCGTACGCCTTGGACAGCGCGTCGTCGACCTCCTCCGGGTTCTCGACGTGGGTGCCGGTGGTGGAGCGGCCCAGCGCGTACACCTTGGCGCCGTAGGACTCGGCGAGTTCCGCGATGTCCTTGCCGATGCCGTACGAGCCGCCGAAGACGACGACCGTCTTGCCGGTCAGCAGCTCGTGGTAGAGCTCCTCGCCCTTCTGCTCGGGCGTGGCGGTGGAGGCCAGCTGGAACAGCTTGTCGGCGATGAAGACGTCGACCGGCTGGGTGACCTTCATGTTGTACTCGTCGCCCGCCACGACGTGGACCGGCACGTCCGGCAGGTACTTGAGTACGACCGAGCAGTCGTCCGTGGCCTGGAAGTTGGGGTCGCCGGCGGCGACCTCGTAGGCCCGCTTGATCGTGGACAGCTTGAACGCCTGGGGCGTCTGGCCGCGGCGCAGCCGGGAGCGGTCCGGGATCTCGGTGATGAACTCGCCGTCGTCACCGTGCGTGCGCGTGACGATGATGGTGTCCGCGGACGGGATGGCGACGTCGACGGCCTGGAAGCGCTCCAGGGCGACGACGCAGTCGTCGATGACACGCCGCGACAGCAGGGGGCGTACGGCGTCGTGGAACAGGACGTTGCGGTCCTCGCCGTCCGCCAGCCCCTCGCCCAGGGCGGAGATGGCGCGCTCGGTCGTCTCGTTCCGGGTGGAACCACCCTCGATGATCTTCTTGACCTTCTTGAACCCCGCCTTGGCGACGATCTTCTCGATGTCCGGCACATAACCCGGCGCCATCAGCACGATGATGTCGTCGATCGAGTCGGCCTTCTCGAAGGTGGTCAGGGTGTGCTCGATGACTGCCTTGCCGGCGATCTTCAGCAGCTGCTTGGGGATCGACAGACCCACGCGCTGGCCGGTGCCACCGGCCAGGATCACTGCGGTGGTACGGGGCTTGGCTATGTGCTGTGACACAGGTTGACCTACCTTGGGGCGACAGGGAACGTGGAAATGGTCCCACTCAGGGTTACCGCAGTGCAAGGTGAGCGCCGTTCACTGCATATGTGCGCGCAACCCGACATTCATCTTGCACTGCTGGTGATCCGGTGAGTCCGTTCCGCCGGACGGGTGACGGCCGGGAATTGCTGTGAGTAACTCCACAGGCGTCCGCCATTGCGGAGCGTAACACCCGTCGCCTCAATGTCGTCGCCTTGGCGGGCGTGGTGTGTCCGATCTGTGCCGCCGAAGCCCGCCGCGGCGGCTGCCGCGGCGGGCTTCGTCCATCTGGGCGCCGATTCCGGCGGCGGCCTGCCGGGAATAGAGCTCCTCGGGGAGTCCATTACCGCGGAATTGCTGGTCAAGATTCCGCAGCATTTCGGTCTCGACGCGGGAAAGGGAACGATTCGCCGCGTCCGGAAGGGTGAATCCGGGTCACACCAGACGGACGCCGGGCCTTCCCGCGTCGACCCGCAGCCTGGCCAGCGTGCTCGGTGTGGACTGCGGCTTGAGCACCGTGTCGACGACCCGGACCCGCGCGTCGATACGGTCGCGGCGGATGTCGAGGAGGTGGTAGCCGCGGTGGGCGTCGAGCAGCTTCCAGTGCGGGTTGTCCGCCATGCGCGGGTCCCACTCCTTGTGGAAGGCCGTCTGGTCCTGGTCGCCGTTGCTGGAGATGGAGGTACCGACGAACTCGGCGCCGACGGTGGCGGACTTCGCGTTCGCGTAGTCCTCCTTGAGGTCGCTGATCATCGTCAGATGCCGGTCGCCGCTGAGCACGACCGGGTTGCGGACGCTCCCGAACTCCTCCAGCAGCGCGTTGCGTTCGACCTGGTAGCCGTCCCAGGCGTCGTAGTACCAGAGCTTGCCCTCGCCGATCTGGAGGTCCGTCTCGGCCATCATGATCTGCGAGGCGATCAGGTTCCAGCGGGCCGGTGAGCCGTGCAGCCCGTCGAGGAGCCACCTCTTCTGCCGGGCGCCCAGCATGGTCAGGCCCGGGTCCTGGGCGCCGGTCTGACTGGTCGCCTGGTCGCTGCGGAACTGCCGGGTGTCCAGCACGTTGAGCCGGGCCAGGCGGCCGAACTCCAGGCGGCGGTACATCCGGATGTGCGGCCCGTTCGGCACGGCCGTGGCGCGTACCGGCATGTGCTCGTAGTACGCCTGGTAGGCCGCGGTCAGCCGGGCCACGAACGCGTCGTGGGACTGCTTGTCCGGGTCCTGCGGGATGTCGCCGGCGAAGTCGTTGTCGACCTCGTGGTCGTCGAAGGAGACCACGAAGGGCGCGTTGGCGTGCATCTCCGCGAGGTCGGGGTCGGCGCGGTACTGGGCGTACCGATTGCGGTACTGGGTGAGGCTGTACGGCTCACCGGTGCCCTCGTGCCGCCGTACGGCCGTCGCCGAGGGCGCCGACTCGTAGATGTAGTCGCCGACGAACAGGACGACGTCGGGGTCCTGGGCCAGCATGTCGGCGTATGGCGTGAAATAGCCGTGCTGCCAGTTCTGGCAGGAGGCGAGCGCGACCCGCAGGCCGTCGGCGGAGCTGGTCGCGGCGGGGGCGGTGCGGGTGCGGCCGGTGCGCGAGAGCTGGCCGGCGGCGCGGAAGCGGTACCAGTACGCACGGCCCGCGCGCAGGCCTCGTACATCGACGTGAACGCTGTGTGCATACGTGGGCCGGGCCTGGGCGGTGCCGCGGCGGGCGATCTTCTTGAAGCGCTCGTCCTCGGCGACCTCCCACTGCACGGGCACCGTGGCGTCCGGCATGCCGCCGCCGTTCAGCGGGTCGGGAGCGAGCCGCGTCCAGATCACCACCCCGTCGGGCAGCGGGTCGCCGGAGGCGACACCGAGGCCGAATACCCCGTCGGGGAGCGGGGTCTCGGCCGCTCGGGCGGTCCCCGGCAGCCACAGCTGCGCGGAGGCGGCGGCGCCGAGTACGGCGGCTCCGCCGGCCAGGAATCTGCGTCGGTCGGACGATACTGCTCCGGTCATCGGGCGAACTCCCCTGCTTCGCTTGCCTCGTGGACATTTGGAAGCTGGCCCGTCGGGCGGTCCGCCCGCTGAACACAGGCCTTCGCGTGCATGACAGATGGGAACACAACGGAAAACCCGTTGCGACACGGGAACCACACGATGAACGTTAGTTGGTCGCAACGGGTCTTACGAGTCGTCAGTTGACGTTTCGTCGGGCTATGTTCAGCCAAAAAGTCGACCGGGTTCGCCGGGCTTTTTCAGCCGCCCGGGCGTGTCCGTCAGCGCGATCCGCTCAGTACGCGAATCCCGAGCCGAGCCGTGCGTTCGCCGCGACGGTGCCGAGGGTGCCGGCGCCGAAGGTGAACGAGCCCGTCGCCGTGATGCCGGACGCCGTCGCCGGGAACGCCCACACCGATCCGGCGTTGGCGTTCTCGCCGGTGGCACCGACCGCGAGTTCGGCACGGCCGTCGTGGTTGGCGTCCAGGAGACGGGCGGTCCGGCCGAAGAGGTCGGCGTTCTCCGCCGCGCCGGGCACGCCCTCGGTGTCCTGGCTGAAGGACTGGGTGCCGGTGCCGGTCAGGCCACCGGCGCCGCCGCGCAGCACGACGGCGCTGCCCGCGTTGGTGATCCCGTCGAAGTCCTCGCCGGGCACGCCCGCCGCGACGTCCGCGTAGCCGTCGCCGTTGACGTCGGCGACCGACACGTCGGAGCCGAAGGAGTCGCCCAGTTCGGCGGCGCCCGGGACGCCGGGGCTGTCCTGGTTGAGGTAGGCCGCCTTCGCGCCGGCGGGACCGTTCGCGCTGCCGGGCACGACGGCGATCCGGCCGCCCTTGGGGATCGGCGTCATGAGGTCGCTGTCGTAACCGTCGTTGCGGCCCACGACGATGTCGTCGAAGCCGTCCGCGTTCACGTCGCCGAGGTCGACGGACTCGCCGCCCTGCAGCCGCTGACCGTCCGCGCCGGCGACCCACACGCCCTGCTTGAGGCCGTCCGGCGTGCCCTGCCAGTAGGTGATGCGGCGGGCGTCGTACTCGTCGCCGTCGTGCATGGTCCCGACGACGTCGTCGACGCCGTCGCCGTTCACGTCACCGGAGGCCAGGTCCAGAAAACGCGGGTCGGAGTCGTCCTGGACGGTCTGCTCGCCGCCGTTGGTGGCGCCGTCCCGCCCGAACGGGCCCTTGACGACCCGGAGTTTGTAGTTCTCCTCGACGGCCACCAGGTCCGCCGCGCCGTCACCGTCGACATCGCCGACCGTGAGCGCGCCGTGCGAGCCGAGCTCCGCCCACGAGCCCTCGTTGTTGCGGCCGGTGGCCAGCGAGGAGCTCGCCGAGAGCCCCTGGGCGCCGCCCCATATGACCTGTACATAGCCGGAGTTGACGCCCCCGGACTCGGTGTCCTCGCCGCTGGCGCCGACGACCAGGTCCGCGTAGCCGTCCCGGTCCAGGTCTGCGGTGGAGACCGCGCTGCCGAACTGGTCGTCCGTCTCGGCGGCGCCTGGGACGCCCGCCGTGTTCTGGCTGAACACCTGCTTGGTCGAGGTCTTCAGCCCGTTGGCCGAGCCGTACAGCACGGCCACGTAGCCGGCCTTCGTCTTGCCGTCGACACTCGCCTCGGGCGCGGCCACCGCGAGGTCCGCGTAGCCGTCGCCGTTGAAGTCGTCCTGCGGCCGGGACTCGGCGGAGGC
>Ga0307514_10001723_pt1 | contig 25072 bp, 23 predicted proteins | sample 16_EM_MG_FD_203088 | JGI IMG/M metagenome (GOLD analysis project Ga0307514, IMG submission 203088) | Populus trichocarpa ectomycorrhiza microbial communities from riparian zone in the Pacific Northwest, United States - 16_EM | ecosystem: Host-associated > Plants > Roots > Unclassified | place... | reverse complement strand
ATGAGGGGTCAAAATACCTATCTCTAGCAAAATTGCGGACCCAGCTGGTGAGTTCTGGGAGAGTTGTTAGCTATGCCTGTGGCAAGAGATGTCACAGCTGGTGCATACTGGAGGTCAGAATACCTATGTGTTACGAACCCTTACTGTAACGTGGGTCCTGGGAACTGGCACGAGTGTCAAGACGGGAAGGGACTAAGACTCGCGTAGTGCGCGAGTCTTCGAGGAGCGGGTACAAGGGAACGGGACGGGACCCACTATATCGAGGTAGGGACAAGCGACCTAGGTGAAACCAGAGTCGAGGCTTTGAAGGCAGGCGAGCGGAGCGGTTTGAGCTACAGTAGATAGAGTATATTCTTGAACAACTAGATACAGAAGTGCATACAAGTTGTTGCATAAGGAAGAAGAGAGAGAATACAATCCAGCAGGAATCCAACGTCCTTATATACGCTATCCTAGTGTATCCAAACCCAAGTCCAAGTACCAGATTACATATCGAGAAGAACAGGATAGAACGAGATAGAAACAAGTAGACCATGGCAGAAGAATATTGCGTAGTCTGAAGACTGTAGAACTAAGCAATACTTTCTTAACGCAAGTGAGGTCGAGAACTTCCCAGAAGATTCTAGTAGGTTCGAGTTCCGAATCGTGACAGCCGGGATGCGGTCGGTTGTTATGCAAGTCGGGTCAGGGATCAGGTACGGGTTCGTTAGTCTGAGAATAGAATCCACAGAAATAACGTAAGCAGGTATAGGTCCTGCTGAGTCATGACGAGGTCGAGATGCACACGGAAGTATGAAGGCAATTGCGTAGGTTGCCAATATAATACCGGCGCTGGCAGGTCACGGGTTAATTCAAGGTCAGGGTTAGTGTTTGTAACACTATGCCTGGCGAAATTGCGAACCCAGGCAGTGAGTTGTGAGAGAGTTGTTAGCTATGCCTGTAGCAAGAGATGTGACAGCTGGCGCATACTGGAGGTCTGAATACCTATGCCTAGCGAAATTGCTGACCCAGGCGGCAAGTTCTGGGAGAGCTGTTAGCTATGCCTGTAGAAAGAGATGCCACAGCCAGTGCGTCCTAATGCCTAGCTGTAAGGAAGACATGTATTTTCCTGAAACATATCTTTTCCTTACCCTGAAGTCATGTAAAGAACCAGGTTGAACATGTCATGTGCCCTCCTGGGAGACAAGTGTACTTTCCTAAGAATCAGATTAGATAGAAATCATGTGACCTATTTCCTTATCAGTTAATTAGAAAGAGATGAGTCAGAGAATGACTCAGAGAAATGACTCACACAGTGAGTCACAAGATGAGTCACAGGAATGACTCAAAGATGGAAAGCTATAACATCACTACTTATGTAAATCCCTGCCCGGGATTGGAGATTTAGAGGGATCAAGCCCCGACAGATAGCTTTTCTTTTCATCATCAGTTTATTCAGATAGCAACAAATAGAAGAGATCAACCTGTAAAAACCCTTGTGCCACTAGGCACATCATCTAATCCCTTATATAATCAACTATCTCAATACAACTATCTTGAAGATTACATAAGATAAACTTATAGTTAATAAGTCCTTATAAATCTCAAGACCAAACCTTTACATCTTTTAACCTCAGAATCTCTTACCTAAGAAGGAAGAACTGATCACTCTTACCTCAGCATCTGGTCAGCAAAAGCCTCACTAGTGAGCCAACCTGGTAGCAACTCAGTATATGCAAAACCAATAAATACAAGCAATCAACAAAGACCAGATAAAACAATCAAGGAAACAAGGAAACCCAGCTCTCCGAGCACCAAACCCAACACAAGAAAATCACACAAGCCTACCAGAACCCTAGACCAAAACCCACAAGTGATCACACAAAAATAACAACAAAAGAAAAGGAGAACCCATACAGAAACAAAACAACCAGAGGAGAAAGAGAAACTAACTAGAAAAGCTCACCTAGGAACAGGTGCCTGACAAAAACAACCAGAAATACAACTCCCAGAAGGCAAATCCCAAGGAGCCTTCTTGGAGAACCTGGCCTGATCCAGGAAATACTCCTCATCCCAACCCCAACCAATCCCCAAGTCATACCAGTACTTTAGGTTCCTGTAGACCTCCCAGGTCTCATTCTCCCTGTAGTGCTCCATCCAGCACTGCACTACATACCTGGGTGTAAACACCCTCTGAGACCAAGGAACATCCTTCAACTTCTTACCTTGGAGCCTCAACACAGGGCCACCCTAAACAAACCCAGCAGGCACCTTCTCCACCTGCTTACCCACCTTTTTATTCTCCTCCCCCAAAGAAAACCTCACCCTCTTTGCCCTCCAACCCACAGGCTTGGAGCCAGAAGGGAAAGGCTCAGAAGAAGCCCTACCCCTCTTAACACCCCTGTAAAGACTGGAAGGTCTTCCAACAGGAGAAGGACAAAGGTAATCAGAGATCTCATCAGGATCAACCCAATTCAGGCTCTTCAAAACCCAGGAATCCTCAGCTGTAGAAAACCTGATAGACATGTCTGGACTAGAAAGCATCAGTAAGCAACTGTTTGGAAGCAGTTCAACAATTCTACAAACACCACAGAAGAAGAAAAAAGAAAACAAAGAATCTAAGAAAGAAAGAAGACTAGCCATAAACCCAGAAGAAATCCAACAGCTCAAAGATAAAGCAACCCAAACACCTCAAAAGAAAAGACTGAAATTACCAACTCAATAAGATCCCAAAGCAACATACAGGATACTGGAAATTCCCAATAAAGGAATTATACCAGAAAGAAACTTCACAACACCAAAAATGAATGATATAGAATAGGAAAGATTCAAACCAATATGAGAAAATTACATGGACCAAGCAATGATATACTGTGTTCTCAACCAAAACAACTACACAAAAGGATAAATGGAAATAATCCAAGAAGGAATATTCAAATACATGACATAGAATACCATAGATATATGGGACACAGTGAACACCAAACTCCCAACAACAATAAAGAAATCACTACCTGCACCTTTCTATAATCCATCAAAAGGAATACCATGGCTGGTACAAGAATGGACAAATATAGAACAATACCTGCAAATAGGAGAAATAAAGGAACCAATAACAGATAAAACAGCAATGACCCTGACTAAACAACAGATACAGGAAATACAAGAAATGGCAGATCTTTACAAAGAAATAGAAGAAACATCAGAAGAAGAGGAGGAGATGATAATCACACAACACAAGACAGCCAGCTCCAAAGGAAAAAAGGGAACATGAAAGAAAGGAGTCCAGTTTGGAGACTTACCAAAGGGAGGAAGGCCTAAAAAGGGAAGAAACCCTGACAAAGACAAGAGTAAGAGCAAAGAAGCAGGACAGGATCAATCTACCAGTGGTGGAGATGATCCAGGAGATGATTCCAGTGGCAGCTTAGAAAGCTCTAGTGGAAGGGAGAGTGGTAGTGAGGATGAATCTGAAGACAATACCAGAAAAGTTAGACAACTATCACCAAGTCAAAAAGAATGTGAACAAGTAACAGGAAAAAAGACAGCAGACAAAAAGGTCAACAAGATGAACAAGAACACAAGCCTGGTAAAACTACCCATACCAGAAATGTTTGATGGAACAAACAAGAAATGGAGAAACCCAACAACTTTTGACCAGTACATAGCAAGAATGGCAGAATGGTTAACTTACCAGAAACTGGATATCCAAAAAGAGGAAGCTCTGAACAGATTTAGTTGGATGTGTGAAGGCCCAGCTCTAAGTTGGTATGAAGAATATTGTAGCAGAATACCAGAGAAGAAGAGGAACTACCATGCTTTTATCCTGGAGCTCAGAAAAAAAGTGGTGCCATCCACAGTAGGACTAGACCTATGGAAAGAATAGGAAGAATACAATCATACAAAACTAATGAAAGAACATAGACCAAACCCCCCTGTCAACCTGCACAGCCTGGAATGTCTGAGGTATAATCAATCATGCATTAACCCACAAGGGGAAAAAATGATTAACATGCATGCACTCAAAGTCAAATTTGTCACAACATTACTCACACATATCAAGACCCCCACAAAACTGCTAATCAACTACAATATGGATTATGAGAAAATAGTGGAGACAGCAGAAAGAATGCAAGCAGATAATGCAAGAGACCCTGCAAGAGGAATCACCAACAGAGGGAAAACTTTCTATTTTGATAAGCAAGGAAGAAAGATAAGACAAAGAACCCCTGAAGAAAGAGGTAGATCACCAGGATTCCAAAGATCTACATGGAAAAAAAGTGACCTACTAGGATCAGGAGGATCTGCACCAGATAAGCCAAAAATAGTATACCCACCAAGGTCCACACTACCTAGGAAAGGACTAACAAAGCCAAGGTAAGGAAACAAGGTATTCAGACAAATGAGTGACTAGGAAAAAGAATCCCTGAAGGCACAAGGAAAATGCCTCATATGAAAAGAATCAGGCCATTATGCAAGAGACTGCCCAAAAAAGAAATCGATAAGCACAGCTTACAACCAAGTAAGTCAAAGAAGACTCTGGCAATAAATAACACCATTCCAAGGATCAAGACCATGGCCAAGTACTGCAGCACTTAAAATCATGAGACCACCACAAGATGACAGAAAATACCTCATCCCACAAACTGCAAAAATATCCTGTGCAGCAATGATGCAAATCAATGGGAAAAATGCACAAGTCATAATAGATCCTTGCACCATGCATGGAAACTTGATTTCAAATCAATTCTGTGATATGTACAAGATCCCAACAGAAAAAACAGATCAAAAGATCCTGGCAACTGCAATCAAAGGAAGCAAATCATACATCAGTGCAAAAGCAACAGTAGAAGTGGATATACAAGGGCACAAAGAAACTATTACCTTCTATGTGGCTAACCTAAATGAATGGAATGCCATATTAGGAAACCCTGCACTAACAACATTAAGAGCAGTCATGGATATTGCAGAAAACCAAGTTAGCATATACCCAAGAGGGAAGGAACCCATAACATTACAAATTCTTGATAAGCAAACAATGAAATATCCCTCAACTGCAGCACAATATATCTACCCATATGCAGAAGAAGTCACAAACTACTCAGAAGCAGAAACATATGCAGGACACAGACCTACAGGACACTTGCAGGACTTCCTCAAACAAATGGAATGGGAAAATGACTCAACATCAATACTAGAAAGACTAAGCCCAATTGAGGAAGAAACAGAAGCAGAAGATGAGTGGGATAAACTAGGAAAAGAAGGCCAAGAAATAGACAAGGAAATATATGCATAGCTAGGAAACATCCCTGACACCCTAGCAAAAAGAATTACCACATACAGGGAAAACTTGGATGAGTTTCTATCAATACTAGCAATAGAAGAAGAAGAAACCAGAGAAGATGCAGAAGATAATCTAGCTGTAAACATATCAATAACACAAGAAGAGTATGATGGAGACTCAGACTTAATAGACCCTGAAACAGCATTACAACAAAATTGAGCAATAGATAACTACTGGGGATACAGGGACTCAGAACCTGAAATAGAGCAGGATTTTCAGAATGAGTCAGATGATGAACCCCCCAATATAGACCAAATCAGGGAAGGAGCAAGAAACCTCCACATCACTATCCCTGAAGGTCACCATGCATATGAAAATTGGATCCAACAAAGATCAGCAGAGGCAATAAATGAGCAAATCATCAAATTGCAATCAGAACCAAATATCACATGCAACTTCATGCAAGTGGAAGATAAGTGAGACCTAATAAAAGAATTCCCTCACCGATTCCCAGATAAGAAACCTCTGTTACTACCCCTACTTAGATACCTACTCAACCACATGCAACATCACATCAAAGTCATGCCTGGAAGTATATGGCAACCAAAAAAGACATGGGAACTTTACAAGTTCAAACACCATGTGACAGAAAAAATAAACCAAGAACTAAAGACAGGAAGACTACTACTATCACAATTAACAAATTGTGTATTTCTCTTCACTAAGCCAAAAGCAAACAAAGTGGAACCAAGGTTCCTAATTGACTACATACCAAGAAATGAGGTCACAATATCTGACCCAATACCATTACCAAATATCAAAGAAATTCTAAACTGGACTGCAGCAAGAAAATTCAGAACAAAACTAGACCTTACAGATGGGTACCACAACATAAGGATCTACCCTGACTCAGTCAAGCACAGCACCATTGTGACACACATGGGACTGTATGACTCACAAGTCATGTAGCAAGGAGATAAGAATGCACCTGCAACAATGATGAGAGTCATGAATCATCTACTAAGATACCAATTGGACAGGATCTGCAAGATATACATAGATGACATCATTATAGCAACCCACACATATGCAGAACACAAAAAAGCAGTCAGAGAAGTAATGAGGGTATTGGAAAAAGCAGGGATGTAGTTCAACAAAGATAAATGTAAAATCTTACCAAAGAAGCTACATATACTAGGATTCATCATGACAGAACATGGATTAGAACCAGACCCAACAAAGATTGACTTAATCAGACAATACCCCAGACCTACAACAAGGAAAAAATTGCAAAGATTCATGGGTATAATAAATTACCTAAGGATCTTTTGCCCCAACCTAGCAGTGATAGCTGGACTCCTGTCAGAACTGCAAGGAGAGACAAAAAGATTCAAATGGACAGAGATGCATGAAGAGTCATTCAAGCAATGCAAGGAAATTATACAATCTAACAGGGTTCACAAACCAATTAATCATGAGTCAGGAGAATCAATATACCTTATTACTGATGCAAGCTACTTAGGCATTGCAGGATGGATTGGACAATATGACTCAACTGGAAAGATAAGGCCTGCAGAATTCCACGCAAGGAAATTCAACCCCACACAATTCCCTTTGCCAACAATATAGAAAGCACTATTTGCAATCTATGACTCAATCAAATACTTCCAAAAAGTTCTATCAGGCCACTTTTTTGTGGTATTGACAGATCATAAACCCCTGCTCAATTTTGTGAGTCAAAGAGAGGAGATGGCAATGAGGTAAAGATGGCAAGAATTTATGATGATCTTTCATTTCATCATAGAATATATAGAGGGAAAAGAAAATTTGATAGCTGATACACTCAGCAGGAGTGGTCAGGATGGAGAGATAAAAGACACCAGGCCCCACCTGCCAAAAGACCAAACCAAATCTCCTCCACTCTCCATCACCACAAACTACTTCACACTCCATATACTAAACATCTACAACTCCTACAACATGCCACCCCACAGAAGCCAACTCATCAGGGACCACATCACTGGCCCATCCATCCCACCTCACAGGCAAACTGTGAACACTTGGGCTTCCACAACAGACCAACCAGATGACCTGGACCTGGTCTGGACAGCAGCTACTACCACCAGAGTACAAGCTCAACAGGAGGTTGCTCAAAGGTCAGTAAACAAAAATACTCCAAAATTTCAAGTAGTAATTAACAAAAGACCCAACAACCCTGAACCAGAGGAACCAGCCTCTGAGTGAGAGCAAGACCTACAAGAATGGCAAATGGGGGAAGTTCAACCCCAAGAGCCAGAAGAAATGCAGGATTGGGAAAGAGTAAGCAATGGTCCAAACATGGCTAGGACCATTGGGAGAAGCCCTTCTCCCCCAGAAAATGAGTGGACCCCCACTCTCAATGGCACCCTTAGGATCAGAAGAAATAATCCTAGGAAATGTGCAAATAAGGTGTCCAAGCACCTCAAAATACATGAGCCTCCTCCCCCTCCTCCACCATCTCCTACCCTTGCTGGCCCCTCAAATTGGAGTATGAAAGAATACTGTTTGAACTGCAAAGGAACTGGACATAATATTCACCAATGTCCAGGGAACATGCAACCAATTTCGAAAGTAAGTAACAAAATGCTACTCCAAAAAGAAAAGCCCTCTAACAAAAATATTAAGACAAAAATCACATGCTCCAAATGCCAACAACAAGGACATAACAGAACAACATGCACCTCAACAAATGACCTCCAACAAGCCATAGCAAAATGTCCATACTGTAAAGGACACTATGGACTCAAGAGATGCAAGAAAAGGGAAAATGACTTGCAAAGGATAAAAAAGGATATTCCAGAAATGGAATACATAAGAAATAAAGAAGGATTGGGACAAGAGCTGGAAACATGGCCAGATCTGGACATTGCCAGATGGGTAAAAGATAAAAAGCTGGAAGAGGAATACAAAAGATGCATGGACAAAGATGGAAACTATCAAGGAATATGGAAAGAAATAATAGAAGGAAAAAAGGTACCAGGAATTCAAGAGAAGGAAGGATTCCTATACATCTACAAAGGAAGGAAACAACAAACAATGGGAGGATAGAGATTAATCATCCCAAGGAACTTCAACTTAAAAGGTATGTCAGCTATTGAAACCCTCCTTCATAAAGCACATGATCAAACTGGTCATGGAGGATTTTTGAAAACATACTCATACCTTCAAGACAAATATAGCTGGATTGGACAATAGCAAGACACAAAAGAATTTGTGTCCACTTGCAATACATGCCAACTAAGCAAAAGTACAACACAACTACTAGTAAGACTGCTTACATCCCTGGCAGTACCTGAAAGACCATGGACTACTATTAGTACTGATTTCCTTTCCATGGTACCTATCAAAGTCTTCCTCACAGATATCCTACCTAGATACAGACCAGAAAAAGAGGAAAGTTTACATGAAGTAACTTTCCACAAATTAATGGTTATTCAAGATACCCTTACAGACTATACTTTCCTAATACCCTGTACAAGCTACATAATTGCAAAAGATGTAATAGAGATGTGGAAACAAAAGGTAGCTTCTACAGTAGGACTACCACATGCCCTTATCTCTAATCAAGACCCTCTGTTTATGTCAAGAGAATTCTAAGAATGGTTAAGAACAAATAACATTGAGCATAAAGTATCATCCCCTTACCACCCCCAAACAGATGGTCAATCAGAAAGAAAAAACAAGACCATCATCTCCATATTTATTGAGGAACAAGCTCAAGGAGTAAACTGGGTTAAAGCAGCACCTAAGGTTCAAACCCAAGTGAATACAAGAATAAGTAAACACAGAAAAAATTCTCCTTTTTTCCTCATGTATGGATTCAACCCCAAATTGGCAGCATCACCACTACCTCACCCTATACCCATCTATACAAATCCCACAAAACTACACTACCAATTGGGAACAAACCTAACAGAGGTAAAATTAAATCAGATCACCTCAGCAAACAAAAACAGAAGACCAGCTACACCTTATGGAGAAGAGGAACTGGTCATGGTGTCAATAAAGAACTTCCCAAGCCACTTCAACACCAGCAAACTCCACTACCTATGGATTGGCCCAGTACCAGGTATAAAAGCCAATAACAGTAGACAAACCTATGCTCTTGACCTCTCAGATTACCCTAAACCCTTAAAAATCATACCAACCTTCTACACCAGCCTGATCAAACCTTACTATTCAAATAATGACAACAAGTTCCCAACGAGCAAACTAGGACAACCAGGGCCTGTGGAAAAAGGAAGATATAAAGTAGAAAAAGTTGTGGAATTTAGGACTGAGCCTAGAACTAGAAAAAGGCAATACAAGGTCAGATGGAAAGGGTACAATGAATCAAAAGACCAATGGGTATATGTTGAAGACATAGACAAGAGCTTGGTAGAAAAATATTGGAAAGAAGAAGACCAGTCAGCCACATGAACAAAGAGAGAAGGAAAAAAGTATGGGACAGGCAAATCCAGACCACAAGTGGTTAGCATGATAAGACAAGAAAGAGAAAGGATCCTCAAAGAAGCCACTCAGCGAAATATCACTACTCTTGCCCCCTACCTAAAAGACACCCCCACCAAAGTCTTCTGCCATTTCTGCAAATACACAGGACACACACATCACAACTGTCAAAGAGCACCCTGGATAGTCAGAGAAAACAATGACTGTTGTTTCAGATGTCTGCAGAAAGGACACAAAGAAGCTGACTGTGATACCAACATCCTATGTTGGTATTGCAAATCCTCCCTCCATAACACCTTCACCTGTCCTGAATACCACCTCTCCAACAACCCTGATCACTACTATCAGAACCACCCTGTCTACCACCAACACTACATTGACTGCTTAGTCATTGGAGAAGACACTTCCCACACCCAGATTATATTCCATTCAATTGCCAGACAATGGTAAGTCCCAAAAGAATGGAGAGACAAAACATTCCAAGATGAAGAATTCAGGTACAACTCAGAAAAGATCATGAAAGGAAAGTATACAGCTTTTGACCCCCAAAGTTCTTATCAAATTGATACCACCAGATGGGGATAAATTTTGGTCATGGAGGAATGTAAGGAAGACATGTATTTTCCTAAGACATATCATTTCCTTACCCTGAAGTCATGTGAAGAACCAGGTGGAACATGTCATGTGCCCTCTTGGGAGCCAAGTGTACTTTCCTAAGAATCAGATTCGATAGAAATCATGTGACCTATTTTCATATTAGTTAATCAGAAAGAGATGAGTCAGAGAATGACTCAGAGGAATAACTCACACAGTGAGTCACAGGATAAGTTACAGGAATGACTCAGAGATGGAAAGCTATAACATCACTACTTATGTAAATCCCTGCCCGGGATTGAGGATTTAGAGGGATCAAGCCCCGGCAGATAGCTTTTCTTTTCATCATCAGTTTATTCAGATAGCAATAAATATGAGAAATCAACCTGTTAAAACTCTTGTGCCTCTTGGCACATCATCTAATCCCTTATATAATCAACTATCTCAATACAACCATCTTGAAGATTACATAAGATAAACTTATGCTTAATAAGTCCTGATAAATCTCAAGACCAAACCTTTACACTAGTACGACGTGTGTGGAGTCACGTAACTACCTTATGTAACTTTGGTTAGCAGCGCTAGCTGTACCACATACCTATGTAACAAGCACTTTCAGATTATACAATTCGTTGGATAACTCTTACTTCAGCTGGCGACTACTGTGATATACTTACATTTGGTATTTGTGAATTTGAATATATCTCTGGATTTGAATATATATATGGATTTGAATATATCTAGTAATTTGAATATATTTATGAATTTGAATATAGCTATAAATTTGAATTAATATAGACAGACTGTTATTACTACATCGAGATATGTTGAAGTCTGGCCAAGCAGATTGACATCACCCCCTTCCCAGCACCACCCATCTGTAACCGACAATATCCGGGTATTAGACTAATGCAGGGGGCCAACAGAGGTGGCTGGGAAATAGGTACTGGGAATGGGTACCTGGGTGGACCCCAGGGCAGTAGCAAGTTCGCATACATACTCATCACTTGTGACATCTCTTTCTACAAGCATTGCTAACAACTCTCCCAGTAGTCGCCAGCTGTAGTATCTCTTTCAACAGGCATAGCTAACAACTCTCCCAGTACTCGCCAGCTATGGCATCTCTTTCAACAGGCATAGCTGACAACTCTCCTAGAACTCACCGCCTGGGTCAGTAATTTCGCCAGGTATAGGTATTCTGACCTCCAGTATGCGCCAGCTATGGCATCTTTTTGTACAAGCATAGCTAACTACTCTCCTAGAACTTGTCGCCTGGGTCAGCAATTTCACTAGACATAGGTATTTTGACCCCTCGTACTCGCCAGCTGCGGCATCTCTTTCTACCGGTATAGCTCACAGCTCTCCCAGAACTCACTAGCTGGGTCAGCAATTTCGCCAGCTAGAGGTATTTTGACACCTAGTATTCGCCAGCTGTGGCATCTCTTTCTACTGGCATAGCTAACAACTTTCCCAAAACTCGCCGCCTGCATCAGCAATTTTGCCAGGTGTAGGTATTCTGACCTCCAGTACGTGCCAGCTGAAGCATCTCTTTGTACAACCATAGCTAACAACTCTCCCAGAACTTGCCACCTGGGTCAGCAATTTCACCAGACATAGGTATTTTGACCCCTAGTACTCACCAGCTATGGCATCTCTTTCTTCAGGCATAGCTAACAGCTCTCCCAGAACTCGTCACCTGTGTTAGCAATTTCGCCAGACATAGGTCTAGTACGCGTCATCAGTGGAATCTTTTTCTACAGGCATAGCTGACAGCTCTCCTATAACTCGCCGGCTGGGTTAGCAATTTCGCCAGACATAGGTATTTTGACCCCTAGTACTCGCCAGCTGTAGCATCTGTTTCTACAGGCATGGCTAACAGCTCTCCCAGAACTCGCCGCCTGTGTCAGCAATTTTGCCAGACATAGGTCTAGTACTCGCCATCTGTGGCATCTCTTTCTACAGGCATAACTACCAACTCTCTCAGAACTCACCGGTTGTGTCAGAAATTTCGCCCAATATAGGTCACAGCTATCCTGGGACTTGCTGGCTATAGAAGCAGGTTAGCCAGGAATCGGCATGTAGGTGGACAGGAGGATACGGCATCGTATTGTGTGTGTAGTTTAACTAGTCGTTGGCAAAATAAAACAAATCTAAAAATCAAAAACATTATTCGTACAAAGGATTATGAACAAACCATGGGAGGCGTAGGGTGTGGAATAGGTATTAGAAGATAAGGTTCGAGATATGACGCCAGGAGACAAGCTTCGAGATGTGACGGTCGGAGACAAGCTTCGAGATGTGACGCCCGGAGACAAGCTGCGAGATGTGACCCTGGGAGACATAAGATAGAATCATGCTCTGCGAGACTCAAGTACCAGATATGACGTGGGGAGATAGGAAATAGCCTGTAGTGTCTGGAGACAGGCTTTTGGGAGAGGCGACAGGAGACAAGAGTCTGCACAGGGTACTCAGGGAGACAGGTGTCCAGACAGGGGCATCCCCGACTGGCAGAACGCGTCACGGGCGTCCCAGGCATCTGACGCTCTTGAGACAGAATATATTTTTTCCTGATGAAGACAGCAGGAGAATGCTGCCAACGACTTGTACGGGAACAAGGATCGTGTGATTATTCTACCATCAGTGCTAGTCTGGGTAGCAATTGTCAATCCCAACGTAGCGGAGGATACGAATGCAGCCGGCGAATACGTATGGGCTACCACAAGAAGAAAACAGTTTGTGGCATTGAGAAATGTCACAATTGTGGAAGTCATTAAGGGGATTAAGCACCGGATTCCATCTAGAAAACATGTTCAGGCAAGCTACGGTATCATCACCAAACTCAATGCTGATGGCAGTGAGCCGGATGACCTAACATGAATTACATCAGACGAGGACTTGACCAACTTCCTCGCGGCTGCAAATGGAGTATACAAACCAATTATGCTCTTCATCGAATTGATCAGGGCCGGGGGGGCATAAACTCCACCTCCTGATAAACGACCATACTTTACAGCGGCCCATTGGGCTGCCAGGGAAGACCCCTATGACCCAACGGCATCCGCTTCTGAAAACAATTTGTATGTTATGAAATTCAGCCAGTGAATGGCTAAAGCGTGGCCAAGAAGTGACCACGGCTTTGAGCATGAGAAAGCCAAGGTACGCAAGCGTCTTAGATGCATGAAGGACCATATGACAGAGTTGAAGAGACACCACTAGGTGTTCATGGGCCCAGCGGTGGGGGAAATTATGAATTCGGACAATGAGGAAGGTTTCAGCTGGCTGAAGTGGTTGAATCACCAAGATGGTAAGAAATATGTGAGGAAGAGCAGCAGCGGTCGCTGGTGGGCAACACCACTAGCAAACTAATGATGAACAGGTGGCAGAGGGGTTTGCACTTGCTGCATTTGGTCCTCGAGGGGTTGAGGATTTCAATTATGACTCAGCGTAGATAGCTGGGGAAGAATATCTAGTGTACAGCATCCGATTATGGGTATAGAATGATTCCAGGAGAGTACATAGGGAAAGATTGGCGATGGAGGCCAGTGCATATATAGATACATGAATAGCATATGATTGGGTTCAAAAGAGCCGAGATGGCAATCACGTGATTCATAGGTCAGTGCAAGCTAAGAAACTGCATTAGCATCCATTTCAGGTGGCTGAGTTGTGTAGGACTTACTTAGCTAAGCCTGTAGCTGGTGTATAAAACAAAAAGAGAGGAGGTGATCCGAGCTAAGTGGAGAGAAGTACTTACGCCTGGCCCCTCCGGGGCTAGAACGGATGTACAGCATCCCTCATTTTCACTCCCCCTCACCCCCTATTCTCCCTCCGCCGCACTTTATCTTGTTCGTTCCAACTGACTACTATCTTCCACCGGAAAAAATCATCAACATTATGGGCCGGACCACTGACCGCAAGAGAAAGGCACCGAGCCGAGCCACGTCCGATGGCCGGAAACAGATATTACGCGAGCTACTAGAAAATAAATATATCTGCGTACAGGAAATAGTGCAGGTACATGAAATACTAGTTTATAAAGTTAATGGCTAATAGACAGTGAAGGAGGAAGAAGAGAGAATACCTAGTAAGGAATCAGAGAGCGAGAGAGAAGACACAGAGTACCGTATCGAGGTACCAGATACTGAATCGGACGATCTTGGGGAGGCAATGCACCTTGAGCAGACGGGGCAGTAAAGCCAATCATTCGTTGCGATCCCGCAAAGCCTCCAAGGGCTGTGCTTTGTAGCACAGGCCTGGGTCAGTAAGTATACATACTTCAAGAACCCAATGCTAAATTCTCTAGATGTGACACATTTAGTGAATTGTTACGGAAACCCCGAGTCACTCGAGAAATAATCGAAGTAATAAAAGTAAGAGTCGCGTAAGAGGGGCTACGCGAGTGTTCGAGTGCACAGAGTCGGCGTAAATGCGTGTTCGATTAGAACGAAGTATAAGATAGACTTATAACTCCACTTGGGGCTTGATTCATTAACTATGTAAACGCAGCAGCTTATATAGAACCCTTGATCAGATAACAAGTTTATCTGATCTTTGCGACAACCTCCCATCATGACAAGTGCTTGCTAGCCACCCATTGCCATTCCGGGTAGTTCCCTCCTAATTGAGAACTACTTGCCTTGATAACGCGGCCCCAACCCCAATACCATACATTCAGGCTGACGTACATGACTCAATATCCCAAACAACCAATAAACAATAAACGAAGATGTCTCTATCTATATTTAAACATACCTGAGGCTGAATCCTCAGGTCACACACTTCCATATTCCTAACCTCTTGACGTCACCCATGACGCATGTTCGTCGATGCCCTAATAGGTGATCAGTGTATTAGCCTAACGAATAATAAGGTATAGGTTCCCCTAATTAGGGTAGGTCCCTTACCTGAGCCTTAACATGAATGATGCATGGGAATTTGCTCAAGATAGGAAGAAATGTTACTAAAAGTGCACAAAAGCTTGTAACTCCTGTTATGGGGCCACTATTATCCCTTTATACTTGAACTTCAGCAGATAAATAGGAGGGCCAAATATTGATCCCACAACAGAAGTAACCCGCAACTCAGGTTAAGTCTTTCAGGATATAAAGTTCAGTACGTTTTCAATACAAGTCGAACTCAACAAATACTTTCCTAACTAGGTGAAATCCGTATTCCAACGTTAACTTAGAACTTTATAGGTGGTGTGTTTCTCGAGACTTGATTAACACTTGTGGTGGGCATGATCTCAACCTTCAGCTACTTTCAACTATTTATAATGTGTGGTTGGAGAGTAGTATTCTTATTCACATGGTTCGTTCAATTTCAATAATAGTTACTTCACACCATCTTGTATAATTTTCAGTCGTCGGCGTTACCCCTACCTAAGAAGTTATTGTACACACTTGACCCAACTGAGAACTAATATCCTGTTCTTGCATTAAGGATTCTGCAACCGTTAAGTGATTACGAATTAATTTGAAAGTTATACTCAATCCCACATTATTTTATTGTGATATATCAGCAAATCCTCGATACGAGTCTAGACTCGGCTAGCCAAGTATCATAAGATATCAAAGTAAGTATTCAGTAATTCCGCCTACTGGTGTCTAGGGTCTATTGATATTATAGGTGATTCTATAATTCAACTGCTCACAACTCCGTGGATATAACTCTCAAGGACTTAGTTATTATCTCATTGGAAAGCACTTGATGCGTACTTCATAATACAATCTTAGTTCATCTCAATCAGGAACATACTTCATGAGATAAATATAAAAGCCTGACTTGCGACTTTGGGGACCTATAGCCTACACCAAAACAGGTCAATAACTTCACGAGTTTAAATCATAAAAATATTCCGGGTTCAGATTTGGAATCAGCATGTAATTCTGTCCTAGAATTAACTTGAACTGAATCTTTTCCAATTAACTTTTTACTACACCCGATTTTCAGCTCAGCTCAACTCATGCCCACTTATAGTGTCACCAGACCCACTTAGGTCTAAATTACCCCCTACATAGTTGATTTTTTTATTTGTTTTTGCAGAGTTATGCTTCTGCAAAAATGTTCTTAGATTCAGACTTTGAGGGTTGAACCTAGGGGTATTCGGTGAGATGAATGCAATGGTAATTATCATAATTTAATACAAGCGATGCTCCTTAGGCTATTAGGCTGCGAACTTGAGTTCCAGGTAAGGACTGACTAAACTTCAGGGCAAGGGTAGTAAGTTCATGATAACCTATGCAAGTTCAGGGTAATAGCCACCATATAATTTTGGTGCTATGTATTTGCAACTTGATGTAACTCAACAACCAGTAGTCGGAACCTAAGGAAACTCACATGTATAACAGAGGGTACCTCTCTGAACATGTTATTAGAGTCTCATTCCAACCCAACAACACTACGGTTGTTCAGTGACTGCGTTGTCCTAGTTAGAAGTACTTAAGTATTTCTAACTTGAGTAATATGCGCAAGACTTCCCCAAGTCTTCCTGATTCCTATTCAGGGTTATCAGGGTCGTTCTTTATTGATACGAGTTTCTCGGGAAGGGTGGAGTGTCACACTATCACAATCACCTGATATGACACAACAGTAGTTTAGAGTGAAGAGGGTGCCGCCACTGAAGAAAGAACTATTGAACAAAGAACCAGATACCCGAGCTTATGCCGTTAAGTGGATAGAGGCTATGAAGAAGCTGTATACTTGTATATCACCTAAATGCAAGGCTCGAATTGAGTATATCGAGTTCGAGATGCTGATAGACTCTGGTGCCGAATTGTGTTTAATATCACGAGAGGTATTTCAAGAGTTGGGCATACCTATTGATTTCTCGATCGTCTGGTCAGTAGGATCACCTAATAATCAGGAGACGAAAGCATATGGTATATGTCACAATGTTCCGGTAGCAGTGGGAGGAATTAGCACAAGATGTAGGTTTTTGGTTTTGGAGAATTTGTCACAAGATGTGATATTAGGAAGGCCATAGGAACGATTAATAAGAGCGAAATACGATAATAGGGATGATGGAAGCTGTTACACAACTATATCTGATAAGTATAGGAATACCATAATATTTTGTTAAGTACCAACGCACCACGAAAGGAATAGGGCAGATGCTAGGAGTACTGCCACAGCCAACCAGCAAGACAAGAAACAACAGTCGCGGTGTCATAATTATTATACGAGTGATGGATGAAAAGTGGTATGTGGGAGCAGTGCTGTGGAGGAGGTCTGTATAGACAATGAGAGAGATGTATTCACGTTAAGATCAGAAGTTGAGTGAGGCCCATGCACGATTGAAGAAGTGGGTACACACACATATACATATGATGCAAAGCTGGAGGATACAAGGCTGGAAAATAAACCATTGAACAATGCAGAGCTGGACGATACCAATTAAATACATATGTATACGCATGTGTTAGAGCTAGTTGATGATGCAGTTGATGCAATGGATGAAGAGCTGGTGGATGGAGAGGATGAAGACAAGAACGATTCTGAAGATGAGGATGATAATAATGAGCTGGAAGAGGTCATGTACGCAGCCCTAACACTTGCAAGAATATCGGAATTGTGGGATGAGTAGGATATAGAAAATGAGGATATTAATGATAATGAGGAGGATGACAATGATGATATGCTGGATAATCTAATGAGGATAAAGAGATATCTATCAACACTGCAAAGACTTGATAGGATGATGGATAGAGCTTTTAGATATCAGCAAAAATTATCTAATGTCCCGAAGCCACTATTGTGTCTCCTGACGCCATCTTCTTTCTGCGTGTCTCCCATGGCCTCCCCACATCTCCCGTGCCTCCTGTAATATATCCTCTCAGTCCTAACTCCCTCTGGCATCCTCTCAGGCCCTTGCCCATTAACTTCTCCCAGAAACGTTATTTTATACCTTGCCACCCGTACATCTACCATTTTCACCCATATCACATACCCCTTTGCCTCTAGTTGGTACTCAACCTCTCTCTTTAGGATTCCAACATTCTACATTCGATACGTATTGCTATCCATTCAACTTCTTGATACAAATCCTTATTCCATTCCCTATGCATACAGCTTAGTCTACATACTAAAATCTATATGATCTCGTGTATCCTGCCCGTATTCTGCTAGACACTGAAAAGCCCCTCCAGCCTTCCAGCTATCCGCCCATCAAGTTAACCCATGCCCCGGTCCTCCGGCACTCCCGCCATCGTACCCGTATCTAATCTACTCTTGATTTCTTACTTTGTCTAAACCCCTCTTTCCCTGTCCATTAGATCTTGTATAGAAATCAGCAAGAATACTATCAGCTATGCCTGTAGAAACAGATACCAAAGATGGCAAGCACTAGCCCTATGTCTGGCGAAATTGCTGACGCAGGTGGTGAGTTCTGTGAGAGTTGGTAGCTATGCTTGTATAAAGAGATGCCGCAGCTGGCGAGTACTATGGGTCAAAATACCTATGTCTGGCGAAATTGGTGACCCAGGCGGTGAGTTCTAGGAGAGCTGTTAGCTATGCCAGTAGAAAGAGATGCTGCAGCTAGCGAGTACTAAGGGTCAAAATACCTATGTCTAGCGAAATTACTGACCCAAGTGGTGAGTTGTGTGAGAGCTGTTAGCTATACCTGTAGAAAGAGATGCCGCAGCTGGCGAGGACTAGGGGTGAAAATACCTATGTCTGGCAAAATTCCTGACCCAGGCGGCGAGTTCTGAGAGAGCTGGTAGCTATGTCTGGTGAAATTGCTAACCCAGGCGGCAAGTTCTGGGAGAGTTGTTGGCTATGCCAGTAGCAAGAGATGCTATAGCTGGCGAGTACTAGGGGTCCAAATACCTATGTCTGGCAAAATTGCTGACCCAGGCGGTGAGTTCTGGGAGAGTTGTTAGCTATGCTTGTACAAAGAGATGTCACAGCTGGCGCATACTGGAGGTCATAATACCTATGTCTGGCGAAATTGCTGACCCAGGCGGTGAGTTTTGGGAGAGTTGTTAGCTATGGTTGTACAAAGAGATGCCATAGCTGGTGCGTACTGGACGTCAGAATACCTATGTCTGGCGAAATTGCTGACCCAGGTGGCGAGTTCTACGAGAGCTATTAGCTGTGCCTATGGAAAGAGACAGCAGGACACGTGTGGAACCATGTGACTACCTTATGTAATGTTGATTACCAGTGCTAACAATGACACATACTTACACTTTCAGATGATATAATTCATCAGATAAAGTACAGCAATATCACCATACTCTTACTTCAGCTGGCAACTACTGTAATATATTTACATTTAGTATGTAGGAATTTGAATATATCTATGGATTTGAATATATCTATGAATTTGAATATATCTGTGAATTTGAATATATCTGTAAATTTGAATGTATCTATGGAGTATGAATTGGAATATAGCTATACATTTGAATTGATGTGGATAGATTGATATTACTACATCGAGATATGTCTGAGTCTGGCCTGGCAGATTGAAATAGCCCCCTTCCCAGCATCACAGACCTATAACCGACAATATCCAGGTATTAGACGAATGCAGAGGGCCAACCGAGGTGGCCAGGGAATAGCCACTGGGAATGGGTACCTGGGTATACCCTAGGGCAGTAGCAATTTCGCACGCGTGCTCGCTACTTGTAACATCTCTTCCTACAAGAATAGCTAACAACTTTCGCAGAACTCACTGCCTGTGGCAGCAATTTCGCTAGACAAAGGTATTTTGAACCCTAATCCGCGATGCATGTGGCATCTCTTTCAACAGGCATAGCTAACAACTCTCACAGAACTCACTACTTCTGTCAGCAATTTCGCCAGGCACAGGTATTCTGACCTCCAGTAGGCACCAGCTATGGCATCTCTTTGCATAAGCATAGCTCACCACTCTCTCAAAACGCGCCACCTGGGTCAGCAATTTCGCCAGACCTAGGTGTTTTGACCCCGAAAACTCGCCAGCTACAGCATCTCTTTCTATAGGCATATCTAACAGCGCTCCCAAAACTTACCGCCTCTGTGAGCAATTTCGCCAGGTGTAGGTTTTCTGACCTCCACTACTCGGTAGCTATGGCATCTCTTTTTACAGGCATAGCTAACAACTCTCCCAGAACTCGCCGCCTGTGTTGGCAATTTCGCTCGGCATAGGTATTCTAACCTCCAGTATGCGCCAGCCGTGCATCTCTTCCTTTAGGCATAGCTAACAGCTCTCCCAGAACTCGTCGCCTGGGTCAGCAATTTCGCCAGACATAGGTCTAGTACTCGCCACCTGTGGCATCTCTTTCTACAGGCATAGCTACCAGCTCTCCCAAAACTTCCTCGCTGGGTTAGCAATTTCGCCAGACATAGTTATTTTAACCCCTAGTACTCGCCAGCCGCGGCATCTGGTTCTACAGGCATAGCTAATGGCTCTCCCAGAACTCGCCGCCTGGGTCAGCAATTTCGCCAGATATAGGTCTAGTACTCGCCACCTGTGGCATCTCTCTCTACAGGCATAACTACCAACTCTCACAGAACTCACCGGCTGTGTCAGAAATTTCGCCCGATATAGGTCATAGCCATCCTGGGACTTACTGGCCATTGGAGTGGGTTAGCCAGGAATAGGCATGTGGGTGGACAGGAGGATACGGCATCGTACTGCGTCTGTACTTCAACTAGTCGTTGGCAAAATAAAACAAATCTAAAAATCAAAAACATTATTAGTACAAAGAATTATGAACAAACCGTGAGAGGCGTATGGCATGGAATAGGTATCAGGAGACAAGGTTCGAGATGTGATGGCAGGAGACAAGCTTCGAGATGTGACCCCAGGAGACATAAGATAGAATCATGCTCTGGGAGATGCAAGTACCAGACATGGCGCTGGGAGACCGGGAACAGCCTGTGGCATCTGGAGACAGGCTTTCGGGAGAGGCAACAGAAGATAGGAGTCTGAACAGGGTACTCAGGGAGACCAGTGTCTGGATGGGGGCGTCCCCAACTGGCAGAACGTGTCATGGACGTCCCAGGCTTCTGATGCTCTCGAGACAGAATATATTTTTTCCTGATGAAGCTTTCATACAATACGTGACTGAGCTTTTGGTTAACAAGGAATTGTTATTCAGGAGAGCTAAGCTAAATATGCCGCCAAGGAGGATCATTTGGGATAGAAACAAACAAAACAACATAATTCAGCAGTTGTATGACGAGAGTGGCCATAGAGGAAAGAAAGGCACATATGAAAAGATCGCCTTACATTATTGGTGGAAGGGGCTTTATTGCGATGTAAAAAAATGTGTGATAACATGCGAGAGCTGGTAAAAACGGTTACCAATCAGGGTAATAGAAGAGTTGCATCCTACATTAGAAAATGGTCTATGACAAAAAGAGTAGGGTTAGATGTGATATATATGCTGCCGAATAAAGGTTTTTTGAAAATTATAGCTATACACGAATACTTGAGTGGATAGGTGAAGTTTGGTAGAATTTGGTGGAGGTGATGAAGCGGTCGGAGACCCCCTATATATAGTGGGTAAAATCTATAGGCGAAATCCAAAATCCGGCATTCTTGGGATCTTAGAACCTTCTATTGCTGACTGATTGCGTTCTATCAGTTTCTGATTCGAAATCGTTGTTTGCTGTGGAACATTCTTCAAATGTCCAGATTCTTGATTTGTCGTTACCCTGAACTTTCCCAACTGATTTGTTATCTTTTATTAACAAGGGGTCAGCGAAATTCTTGCAGGGGGCAGGGATATGAAGCAGACACCAGTTTTCATGAGTTGTGTTATTTATTTAGTTTGCACTAAGTTTGTAAGGTTATTATATTATTTTTAGACGTTCAGTTAGGTTATGCTGGAAGGTTTGTTTTGTGCTGGTTGGATAAGTAGGTTTGTTTTGTTTTGATGGGAATCATGGTATTTAGGCAGTGTTCAACAGGAGGTTTGGAGAGTATCTTTCGGATCATCGATCTTTCGCATATTGGATTTTTGGATCAGGACAAACTTCAGCGCTCGCACGCACGTATTGTAGAATAATGCTCTTGGTTTTACGCTCTTGGGATTTTTGTACCTATCAGGAGGTTCTACTGTGTGAACTCTCCAACAGATACTCTACTCAAATCAAATCAACACTCTTTGCATCTTACAGTTCTATCACTCTTTACGCTAGGATACAGGACTTCTGGTGAATTTTGCATATATTTAATAGTCCCGCCAGCTCTAATGCTTCTCCGGAATTCATATAGCCTATACTAGTCTATGAACAAAAGTAGTGGCCTCTTCATAACGTGATCCCCAGCAAATATTCTCTCCAATTTCATTCCATCCAGTTCTTCTAATAGATACATCTCGCTGTCCTATGCAATCTGCCTAATCCGATAAGGTCAAACCCATTTGTAACTCAACCTCTTGGTCCATTGCTTATTTAGTACACTGTTATAAAGAAGCACTAGATCCCCAATCTCTATTTGGTCAATTTTCTTCTGTCGATTTTTATCAAAATATACCTTGTTTCGTAGGTAGCTTTTTCGAATATTTTCCTGAACTTTGGGAACATCCTTCTCTTTTCTTTCTCATTGCTTAGCCTGCGACACCAATAGCTCTGCTCAGGTTTTCATTCGATTCCAATTCACTGTAGCACAGCTCACAGTAGTGAGCTCTATAGGAAGAACATAGTCTTGTCCAAACACGAGCCTGTAGGGGGTAAATTCCATAGATGCACTCGTAGTAATTCAATTTGCCCACAGTACGAGTGGCAAATTTTTGACCCATTTGGGATATAGTTTAGCTAATCCATTGACAATTTGTTGATGACCTCTCTTGACCAATATATTAGATTGCAGATGGTATATCGTAATGCTGATGTTTTTTATGTGCTGGTGCTCAATTAGAACCTTCGTAATCTTTTGGTTTTCGGCTCCATTATTATGTATGATTATTTCAGGGACTCCAAATCAAACAATCCATTCATGTATAAAAGCAGTAATACTCTTAGAATCAGCATTGCTTAGCACTTTAGCCTCCACCCATCCACTCAGATATTCCCTCATGGCTACAATTCTAGAAAAGCCTTCATTCGCTGGCATATATATCACGTCTAATCCCATTCTTTGCTATAGCGTGTTATTCAAGCTAGAGTGTAGCTCCTCTGTTATGCTGATTGGCTATCTTTTTTGGTATTCCTCGCATGTTTTCACCTATATTTCCACATCGCGATAGAGCCCTTTCCACCAATATCATAATGCGATCTTCTAGTATGTTCCTTTTTTACCTCTCTGTCCACTCTAGTCATGCAACTGCTGAATTATAGTGTTTTGCTCATTTCTATCTCAAATGACCCTTCTTGGTGGCATCATCAGCTTAGCTCTCCTGAATAACAATCTCTCGTTAACCAAAAACTCAGTCGCATATTCTACGAACGCTCTAAAAGCTCTATCCATCATCCTATCTGATGTTGCTAGCGTTAACAAGTAACGTTTTATTCTTCTCAATTCGTTAGGCATGTCATCATTTTCCGCATCATTTTCTCTATCACTATTGTTGACCATTGCGTGTGTCAGCTCAGCCTTTATACATTTGTTAAGTTCATCAGAATCATCATTATCAAAATTATCCTTGCTTTGTTTTCTTCTTAATAGACTAGCAGGACCTCCATGCTTTTTGCCTACAATGTGTTTTATCTCGAAATTAAAGAGCTGTATCCATGCTAACCACCTATTCACCACTAATCCCAATAGATCCAATGCTGGTAGATTGAGTTGATGCACTAGCATCCTTGCATCAATTTCCATGACAAATCGTACTCTGTATAGGCTACCTCGCAAATTTTTCAAAGCTTTCAGTAACTCTCTACATTCAAGTTTGCCTCCATCGTACTTTTTCTCTATCAGCAAAGAATATTCGGCGTCTACAATACCGGACTTCGTTCATGCCTCCTGTATCCTTTATTGGTACCCACAGAGTTCTTGTTTGTCCAAATACTTCCTGGTGGCACCCACACTCTCTCTGGTGGCACCCAGTGGCCCCTGGGCGCCATAGTTCCTGATTGGTCGGCGTCTGGAAGTATAGTTTGCCTTTTGCGTCACTTGGGGCATCAGAGGCACAAAAGGCAAACCCTTTTCCTTCCTGATGTCGGCTTCATTCTATACCCCTGATTCGAATCTCGCAGGTATTGTAGTAGGATATGTGGGTGTGAATACAGCGTGTATACTAACGTAAATGTGAACGTCAGTATTAGTGGGATAGCGTTGAACCAGCGGAGTGTGCAGCAGGTGAGCGTAGATATTCGAGCGAGCAGTGCGTATGTGCAGGAGAAAGCGTCATTATTCTTCTAACTAAGTGCGAGATGCCAGTGCCTAAATACAAGAGAGAGCGGCTGAACAGCGTAGTAGGAGAGACTAACTGTGATAGGAAGTAATGTAGAGAAGTCCGTAAACAGGAAAGCCAAACGCATGTCAGACTTGTATGAAACAGTGTGGCATATAGAAACAAGGGTGTGAACAGAAGCATGTGAACAAGATGCGTAATGAATATCCTTGTGGACGAATAAGAATAGGAACAACCCGAGATATCGTAATAGATAACAGAGATAACGATAATAGATACCGGAAATAGATGAAATAACAAGAGAATTAACAGTATAAGTGTTATGAACCCTTACCCGGACGTTAGGTGGGGACTTAGTATTGAGAGCGAGAGTCGTGCCGGGTATTGGCACGAGTGTCGGGAGCGAGGAGGGACTAAGAGTTGCGTAGACGCGAGTCTTCGA
>Ga0307514_10001722_pt1 | contig 25082 bp, 13 predicted proteins | sample 16_EM_MG_FD_203088 | JGI IMG/M metagenome (GOLD analysis project Ga0307514, IMG submission 203088) | Populus trichocarpa ectomycorrhiza microbial communities from riparian zone in the Pacific Northwest, United States - 16_EM | ecosystem: Host-associated > Plants > Roots > Unclassified | place... | reverse complement strand
AATAAATTTTTTTTTTTAAAACAAGATGATGCAACGCTGTAGATCAGGCAAGATTTTCCTAAATGTCAGAAGAAAATAGTTCAGGTGATGCTAGGATTTTCTAAGAAGTAAAAAACATTTGAGACTTGTATCATTGAATCGACTAGATTTAATAAGTTCGGTTAATATATATATATATATAATAACTCTAATTTAATAACATGGAAAACCAAGTAATCCTGAACAAATATTCTAAACTTGAGTTAATCTTTTAAATTTGCAATCCATGAAATCATGGATCTGAATTCAATTAAGAAGTGTAATTATAAACTAATTTAATATCGAAAGATGAAATAAATAAATAAAACTCTTGATCTAAAATATTTAGTATCAAATCAGAAAGAAAAAAAATGGAGGGTGAAATTAAAAAAATTAAATAAAAAAACTATCTTAAATAAAAAAATAGCAATCAAAATAATGATGATCAAATCTGAGAGACTAAAAAAATTAAATAATGATGAAATTGAAAAAAAAATTAATTTTTAAAATTAATCACAATAAAAAAAATAGGAATAAGAAAAGAAAGCATCAAATCAAAAGAAAAAAACTTTAAGAGCTAATTTGCATATTTAGAGGGCTAAATACAGATTTATAGGAGGAGGGGAAAAAAAAGAAGAAGAAGAGAATGTTGTTGGTATCAAATCATAGATTTATTAACCACATACGCTATTTAGTAAGGAAGAGGATGTTGAAACAAAATGAATGATATGGGGAACAACAGTTTTGGTAACTAGAGATAGTTGTATGTGTCACTCAAAGACATCAAATTAACTAATGAGTGTACATACACATTAACAACATTTATGATTTTATTTATTTAATTATTAAAATACCACATTTCATGTAGGATCAAATAATTATTATAAAAAAACTATTGTAAAATAACAAATAAGCAATTTTAAAGGAAATGAAGTCACAAGAACGTGCTTCAAAAAATAAAATATCAAAAAACTTCTAGATTATAGTTAAGCATTTTTTTAAAGGCAATTAAATAATTTAATTGTGAAAAAAATTATGGAATGACGGAGATGCCCTAAAAAATTATAAAATGACAATTGTATCTTGTGAAAATATTATTGTACCCTAAAAAGATAATTATTTTTGATTTTTTTAATGGTAAAAACATAAATTCATTGTTTTAATGAGCCTATTGTACAATGATTTTTCTCTATTAATTTAAGTATTCCTTTGAAACTTACAGGGGAAAAAAATAAAAAAGTAAAATTTGTTGTCTAATACGAAATTAGTAAAATCTTTGGATTAAAATGTACTAATAAGTTTGCGTGTGATAAATGTATGTGATCGTATGAGTACATTACTCTTATTAAAATTATGAACACATCAAAACTCAACTAGATTCATTTGCAACTTTTTATTTTTTATTTTTGATTAATTAGATCAACTTGTGTGTACCTTAATTAATTCTATTGGCCCTGAAGTTAACGACTATGTAAATTTTTAGTGACCCTAAGATTTGTAGGACTCAAACTAATGATCTTTATAAAACAAATTTATGATCTGACCAATGATTTATTTGACCGGTAATTCATTTGCAATCTTAGTTGCAAGGGAAAAAACATAAGATAGTAAAATTTAATGTTTATTTAAAGATTTGTTTGCATAATTAGAAAATATAATAGCCAAAATGTACTTGCAAGTTTTTGTAATCTAAAATTGAATTTTAGAGTAAAGAATATGTAACATAAATATTTAGGCTATAGAGAATTATTTTGCATTATTATTAAATATGATATATCGAATCAATCTTAAAATCTCTTGATCTGACTCTTTGTCTAACTCGGATTTAATATCAGACTATGTAAGAGTTATCCCGACATGACTCAGTCGATTTGGGTAGTTCAAAAACAACTTGACTAACCTGGAAAAAAATTCAAGTATGAAATTGAGAAAAAATAATAATAAAATCGACAAAAACAATTCTTGACCCGACTTTTTGTGTAGTTTGCTTTTAAAATTAAATCATGTGAAAGTTATCTCGACATGATCTAGTCAATTTGATTAGTTCATAGATAACCCGAATAACTGTTAAAAAAAATTTGAGGAAGAATTTTTTTTTAAATGAAATAAAAAGAAAAATAAAAGGAGAGTTGAATTGAAAATTAAAGCTTCATAACAAATAAAAATTTATTAAAAAATAATAAAATTAAAAAAAATGGAGTTAACTGTTGAAAGAAATTCACAAATTATCCTAGTTTATTTAGGGTATGTTTAGAAGTTTCTAAGATGTTATTTATTAAAGTATTTTTTATTTAAAAATATATTAAAATAATATTTTTTTAAAATTAAATTTTGATATTAATACATTAAAATATTAAAAAACTCTGAAAAAAAACTAAATTTAAAAATAAAATATTTATGGTGATATTGCAATAACAAAGCGTTTTTGACATATGAGTTGAAAAGTTTTAAAAAATAGCCCAGGTCAAACTCGTCCATCTACCATTAGGCTCTCCACTTTTTTTTTTTTTTTAAATACAGAAGCCGCCGCCTGGCTCCATCACACACAGACACAGTTAACTCACTGTTTTCGCGGATTCGCTGAGCAACTGAAAGAACACACACACAGTGTAGGCGTGCACTCACCTCGCCGCCGCACTACTGATTTATTCGAAAATTGTAATGCACTGAAGAATGGGAATACCAGCATTCTATAGATGGTTAACGGAGAAGTATCCGCTTATAACTGCCGACGTCATGGAAGAAACGCCGCTTTTAATCAACGGCGTTTCTGTCCCACTCGACACTTCCTGCCCTAACCCTAACGGTATCGAGTTCGACAATCTCTATCTTGACATGAATGGAATCATTCACCCTTGTTTCCATCCCGAAGGACTGGTATTTTTCTTTTTTTCTTCATTCCTTTTTTCATCAATTACATGCTCTTTTATTTTAATTAATTATTTATTTTTTGTGTGTAATTAACAACAGCCGCCTCCGACTACATACGAGGAGGTTTTCGCTGCGGTTTTCAAGTACATTGATAGGATCTTCTCCATTATCAGGCCTCGAAAACTCCTTTTCATGGCTATTGGTAATTCTTTGGAATCGGATACATACAGATTGTTGTTGTTGTCGTCATGATGTTCTTAAATTTATTTGTTGTAATAATATTGAATACTTTAAACACAGATGGTGTTGCTCCACGAGCTAAGATGAATCAGCAGCGGTCGAGGCGTTTTAGGGCTGCTAGAGATGCTGCTGATCAAGTGAGAGAGTCTTTGTAAATTAGTTGTTCAGCATTTTAAGATACTTAGGGTTTTGTCCTTTTCTTTTGGAGAAAAATGAAAATTGAGGTTTTGTTTGCGCTCAGGCCTTATCTATAGAGACGGATGGTGGGATTGTCCCTGAATCAGAAGAAGGGAACTTGGAGCAGGTGAAGAAACTTGACTCGAATGTAATTACACCTGGAACTGAGTTTATGGATTTGTTGTCGTCAGCTCTTCATTATTACATACGCTTGAGGATGAAAGAGGATTTGGGATGGCGAGGAATAAAGGTAAATGAAAATTTATGAGCATGGGTCCCCTCCCTATCTCCCTTTCTCTCACTTACCTTACAAGTGAGAGCATGTGATTCTTGTTAGGTCATTCTTTCTGATGCTAATGTGGCCGGTGAAGGAGAGCATAAGATAATGTCATACATCCGCTTGCAAAGGAATCTACCGGGTTTTGATCCAAATACACGGCATTGTTTATATGGATTGGTAAATTCCTTTGTTTGTCTATGTTTAAAATGAGTTTGACTTGATTCCTTGCTGGTCCTATAATTCCTTCATATCATATGTGTTATTTTAGGATGCGGATTTGATTATGCTCGCGTTGGCTTCTCATGAAATTCATTTCTCGATTCTAAGAGAGGTTTTGAACTGAACTTCTTGATTAAATTGTATTATACATGCTATTAGATGTTCTCACAATGATGTGGAAGAACACATTCTGGCTGTATCTTACCTCTTTTCTGGACAGGATCTTGGAAATGCAAGCACAGGCGGTAAATCTTCGAAAGAAAAACATAGACTAATGAAGCGCCGAAAATTAAATGGGGATTCAGATCAAGTAGGAAAGTTTGCTGAGAATATAGAAAACCATATTTCGGGGATGAAGTTTCAGGTCATTATTTCTCTACTGTTGTTTGACTTTCTTCATGACCTAATGTCTCGAGTTTAACCCTTAGAATTGCTCTTGCCTCACGGTTTAGCAAAATGAACTGCAAAAATGAGGCTACTTTTTTCATTTATTTTCTTTCCCTAGTGAATGAGAAACACACCAAGGGGTTTATAGAAATGAAAAGCCTATGTAGTTGGTCACATATTACCTGTGCAGGTTAGATAAGCAACTGGTGGTTTTAGAGCATGGAATCATTAACCAGATGTCACGAAAACAGTCATTATGCAAGTACCTAACAATAGGTAAATTAGAGCATGAGTTAGGTTTACCTAGAACAGAAACTGTTGATTTAGAAACATAATGTTTGAAGGAGAACTAATTTGAGCTAACTCTTTTATTTCAGTTTTGCTTTATATGAATGGTGTATTGTGATATTGTTGTAATCAGTATTCTAATTTTTATTTCTTTAAAGTTTCTCACCAAATTCTTGACTTCATTCTATTACAGTTTCTCAATGTTTGGATCTTGAGGGAGTATTTAGCATATGATTTGAGAATACCAGACACAACATTGAAAGTAGACCTGGAGCGTGTGATTGATGATTTTGTCTTCATGTGTTTGTTTGTTGGAAATGATTTTCTGCCACACATACCATCACTGGAGATATCCGAGGTTGAGGAATTTAACAACCCTTTTGTTCTTTTAGAAAACAAGATTTTTGCTTTGGAGTTGTTACTTTTATTCCTTTATTGGTACCCTTGATCATGTATCTGCGTCTCACTGATACGTAAGTAGTGCATTGAACCTTTTTGATTTCTTTATATATGCCAAAAAGACAGGCAATGGTGTTGCTATTGAATCTATCTTTAATGATGCAGACCAAAAAAAAAGCAGAAGGTTCATTGTTTTTTTAATGTGATTTTGTAGACAAGGTTATTTTTGTAATTTCCATATTCTGTAAATTATCTAGGTCTAGGCTCTTATTTTACATTTTAGTGAGGTATTGGTCTCATATTTTTTTTTATGAATATTCTTTAATTAATTGAGTTTAATATAGGAATTTATCTTTTCTTATTTTAGAGTCTAAGCCCTTGTTGGATTATGAATCCATTCAAGTAAAGCTTTAGGAGTGTGTTAAGTGTAAAATTAAGTGGGCTTCTAATGCTTTATTTTGATAATGCAATATTGTTGAAGAATTTCTAGCAATTGTGCTTTGTGATTGTGTGATACAATCTCCACTAAGTGTGACTACTAGGTGTCTGATGTAGAGAAAGTCCTATAAGGTTTATTTTTTTACTGAAAAATATATTTTTTACTAGAGAATATCGATCATTGAAATTGTTATGGATAATATTTATTATAATTACTATATTATTATAATTACTATAAAATCAAAATATTAGTTAGATCCATAATGTCTCAATGGATTTTCAATCAGATTCGTCCCTTTAGTTTTAGCTAATAAAATTAATAAGTAGTCACATGAAACTCAATAGATTTCTATTTTCCTAGAAAGAAACATTAGATTCCTTCATTGACTTCCTAAACATCCACACATTCACAAGTCAATCCTACAACTATTAGCCACTAAAATACCAACCATTTCCCCAAAATCCCTATTCATGTAACTGTAAACAGCCCTTCAGAACAGCCATAAGCTATCCTGCAACACTTAAGATTAGAATCATTCTTGTCCGATGGTTCTCTTTCAAATATTGCAAAGTTAAGTAGTGGTTAATGGCATCAATTATTGACACTGGAGAATCATGCGTTTGACATATTACCATGTTGGAGAGCTAACACTTTCATTTTTATAGAGCTTTTAGCTAATCTGTATAATATCATTGAATATGACTTGTGAACTTAATCCTTGTTTAATGCAGTTAATTAAAAGAGATTAGGTGCTAGAAGATAGTATGGGAAAGTTTTGAAATGATTTTATTGAGTGTTAGGCTTGTAGGATCTTTGGTGATTTCAGGAGCTAGAGCTAACTGTAGATTTGATTTGTGGTTGAAATTAAAGGGAAAAGGTGTAGGAAACTACTAGCCTTGCACTGGTATTGATGAAAAATAACTCTTTATGGAAGCCTCATGCTATAAGGGTGGCGTGTAAATAAAGACCCCCCCCAATTTTACCCATTTCACAGCATAGAACTTAAACTTTAGTATATTTTTAATCAAATCTTATATTGGCCACTCAAAATCATGCGTATTCTATTTAAGTCCTCGCTCATTCTATAACTTGCAACCCCCCTATATATATAAGAAAATTTGTCCACCCCTCTGACATTGCTTTCAATTCAAGCAAATGGCTCCAACATCATTCATAAAATTTGCTTTGGAATTTGGAGACTAGAAGCCTATTTATAGACTTGAAAATAGTTCTATGCTTATGAGACTTGGTTTCGTAATAATAAAACGTAATTATTCCTGTGTATTCATAAATCTAAGGAAAGAAAAATAATTCACCTATTACAGAATCAACTTTACTAACAATATGTAGCCCAAATCAACATTGAAAGTAGCTTAATGGAACTAGTTTCACCCTCCCATCAAACAGAAGCCTGAAGTTTATGAATTTGCTTCACATGCTCTGCCCATTTTGAGTTGATGCCAATCATTAAATTTCTATTCTCATGCTGAATCCCATATTTGTATTTTTGTGGCTTTATTCATTGTTTAACTAATGTTTTCCAACTTTGATAGGGGGCTATCGATTTGCTCATGACAGTTTACAAAAAGGAATTTGCTCAGATGGGTGGTTACCTAACAAATTCTTTTGAGGTGAAGAACTAGACACTTCTGTGTTTTTCAATTTGTGGTAACATGTTGTCACAGAGAATGGATGATTTGTTGTTTACTTTATTTTTGAATCTAAGCTACAACAAAAGTTCAGTTTTTATGGGATATTAGTTTCCAGCTTGCGGCATTGCAAATTAAAATTTCAAAACTTTTAAAATTATCAGTTCAATTTAAATAATTAATAATAATTGTCACCAATTTCAATTTTCATTCGCCACAAAAATTTCACTTTCACTTACATTCATGTGTAGTATAAATCTTTTTGTTGTCAGTGTAATATAATGAGCTAGATGTTGCTTACATGATTACATTTAAATGAGAAAATAGAAGACATTGTTAAAGTTGATAAATTTAATGAACTAATGAATGGAGCCCATACAATGGATGCAATTAAAGAAGTTATTAAATGTTATATAAAATTTTATGATCTAATTGAAATTTGTCTTTAAAAGCTCAATTATGTTGAAGGCTAAAGTCGAAGGGCTAACTAACCAAACCTAAATTGAAGAACTGACTTCTTCTTCTTCTTGCACACCTAAAATATAACTCTCCTTGATGTGTCAAGTGACAGTCATCCAGCCTCATTCTGCAGACCAATTCCAAATAACAGTGATTAAGGTGTAATTTTTTCTATATACTGTCTCAACCAAACAAGAAAAGAAAAGGAGAAGGCATCATTAGCTGATGCGTGGAGAGAGAAGAGGCAACATAAACCTCCTCTATCCAACTTTAATGCTTGTATAGATCATATTTGCTGATGCAGATGCTTAGTCTTTCTATGATGTGGCTTCTTAACCCATACTTGAGATATTGAGCACATAAATATATTTCTTCCTCCGCTATTTCTTGCTAACTTATTACAATTATCTTTTACTACCTTTCAGATCTTTTCTTTTATTTCTAACTTTAATTGGTCTGGAAGCCTCAAATATTGAGATAGTAATGCAAAGTATAAGACACCTTTTGTACTAGCTGATTCACTAACAAATTTGGCATATATAATACAAGAAAGTTTTTAGGTCAAGGTGATGTGGCTCTTAGCACTCATGTGACTTACCCTTAATGAAATAAACAAGTTAGTAGAGCACTTATCATAAATATATCAAATCAGTTAAAAAGGTAGCTAGCATCTCAAGCATTATTCTTGGATTATTTCTTAATAGAATGATATGGAGCAAGAGCAATGTGATTTTTGTACAGGACACCCATTATTCAGTCAGTTTTCTTTAAGAAACTTGAAGTTAGGATGAGAGACCATTGGAAAGAAGCTTCCAATTTTTCTTAGAGGGCTTGGTAATTTTTAATGGAAGTAAAGCTCAGTACAGAAGACACTGTTATTTAGGGTTTCTTGCTCTAATTTCTTCAGTACTATTTAACAATATACAATTTTTTTTATATTCTTTGCTGTTTATATTGTTTTAGGCTGTTGAAGAACTGTTATGAAAATTGTGGTCTTTCAATTCACTTGACCTTTTTAATTGTCATTGTTTTCTTATTTAATTAGTAGATTCATCTTAATCGAAGTGAAGATGAATGAAACTGCTGAAGGCACTCTGCTATTTATGGTCTATCACTGCAATTGCTTTAAAAATGTCAACTGCCATTAAAATAATTGATATAGTTTGTTTATTAATTAATTGTTGTAGATTGTTGAAGATCTAATCTGAAAATTGTAGCCTTCAAATTCACTTGACATCTTTGTTTTCTTGTCTCAATTTGTTCTCTTATTTATTTGGTAGATAAACCTGATTCGTGTGGAGCACTTTGTACAAGCTCTAGGTTCTCATGAAAGCGCAATCTTCAGAAGACGCAACCAGGTATCATTAAATGACTTGTTTCTTTTCCTTTTTTTGTGGCATACTTTTTCTAAAGTTTCTCATATGCAAAATAGAAGCAATGGGTTCAAACTACAAGATTGCAATTCTAATTTGTTTGTGAAAAAAATCAAGGGATTGGGAGGGCTGCCATTCCTAGTTCTTGCTTTTTTTTGTCTCCATTTCGACATTTTTCTTCATGCAAGTAGTCGTCTATTGTTTGCTAATTTACTAGTATATTAGTGATTTGTTCATAGTGTTCTTGCATTCAAATCACAACAAAAGCCCATAGAGATACAAATCACAGATATTTTTAAATATCCTCCATATCAGTATTAAGCTTATATCTAATATAGTTACTGTTCAATATTGTATTAAACATGCCATAAAAAATAGGCTTAGCTTTCTACACATTCTTGATGTGGGGGGATAATGACATAAACACAAAAGGATGTGTTCAGGCTAAATGAGGGTACACTTGGCAACACTATCAGAGTCAGATTTACATTTTTACAATGACATATATGCAATTATATAATTTTTTGGGTTAAAATCTTAAGAACCTGAATTTTTATTGAAAATATTCCCTTTGTTGATTGATTTTTGTGGATGACTATTTTATTGGTACAATTGACATACATGTCCTGTACATTCCTAATGACTAATCAGTGGAGGATTTAGAACGAATTCTAGGATTAAAATTTGAGTGTTCAATATTTTTGTTACTTTTTAAGGTTTTTATATTTTTTAGTTAAGTAGTCAAAGTTGCTTTTATTGGGAATTTGGTTCAATTTCCTTTTTGCATGGTTCTTCTAAGTTTTATTTTTCCCATTCCTATTGGGTTTGAGTTTGCTACTTTCTATTTGCTTTGGAGCCTTTGTATAGTACCCTAGTTAGAGATTCAAGTTGAGTTATGACTATTTAATTGATCAAATAAATTAAATCTGGTGATTAGTTCTTCCTTGGTTCTTTGTGTTGCTTCCTTTATCACTAGGTTTTGTGTTGAATAGCCACTAAAATTTATTTGATTGTCCTTTAGAGGACAACAGCATTGACATTTTGGTAATCATACTACCTAGCAACTTGATGATATAGTTTTTAGACTTTAAAACCAAATTGTATTTTGTGTGATAAAATTGCATGGTCAATAAAAAGAATTTGATGTTCTGAATGTACTCTTACAATATAATGGATCCGTTCATATCATTTTTGTTTCCTTACTGATTTGCCTATTGCAATTATATATGCATTATTCATCATAAATGTGTTGCTTTTTAATGTCTACTGTACCTTTTCCTACTTCTTAACTATGCTTCTTTCTGGTATTCAGTCATAGTGTTTTAGGAACTGCATACAGAATCAATATCCCTATTATGTTGGTATCCTGGATTAATAAATCCTACCGTGTCTGTATTGCACATGATATGTGTTTTGCCCAATAGCTAGGATCTTGAGATAGTAATTCTAAGCAACATCCATTGTCAGATGCAAAAAGAGAGAGAGATACGTTTCCAACGCATATCAAAACGTCAGCAAGCATTTCATTCATCAAAATCATTGTTTGATGATGGTGTATCTGAAAGTTCCAAATCTTCTGTGAAGCTGGAAACGGCCCCTCTTGGTCAAAATCGACAAAATGTGAGTACTTTGTTTACATAATTTAATTATTGTTGCAGTTTTATTTCACGTCTCATGGGATATTTTTTTCTTGATAAGCAACTGGGAGTTTAATGTATTTTTATTATCATTATTGCAGCCCCGAAGCGTGGCCATTAAGGAATCAAATCACTTCTCCTCCAATGGCACAAGTGCTGTAGTTGACAAGGTCTGTGGTTAAGTTTGTATATCTTGCCTTGAGCTATGCGAAGTAATTTAGGTTTCCTGGTTTTTCTGATTTATTCGTGGTTCTTACAGATTAAATTGGGAGATGAGGGTTGGAAGGAAAGATACTATGCAGAAAAGTTTGAGGCAAAGAGTGAAGATGAGCGTGATACCATTAGGAGACATGCGGTACATGGTTTAATGTTACTGTTTTCTATTGTAGGAGTGGTATGTGCAGTACTTCACATGTAAAAACTTGTCTCCGTTGTGACTACCCTTTGAAAGATGCAATGTTTTGGGTTCGACAAGACGATGCCAACCCAGAACCATGAGGCCCCAAAATACATGGTCACCAATTTGATGCCATAGACAGATTTGGAAACCAAACACACCCAATGCCAGAGTTTTGGAGAAACAACTACGGGCTTTTTCCAAACCATGGTTTTGGAAAGAAATGCAAACAAGACTCGATATCACATAAATGCCTTTAGGTTTCATTCTTGTTTTGACTACAAGGAAATGATTCTTCTATCATTATTGCCAACTTACTGGCTTCTTCTCACTCCCTTTTCCCTCCACTTGTACCTTGTGTTTCTATCCTGCATAACTTTTAAATTTGTTCTAATTAGGCTGGGTTTAATTATACAGTGTTGCAATTCCTGCAGGTTTTCAAATATGTAGAAGGGATTTGTTGGGTCATGCGTTACTACTATGAAGGAGTCTGCTCCTGGCAATGGTATGTGGTGCATTCTCTTATGCTATTGTAAATTTAAGTGATAATTACCTCTCTTTTTATTGACTTGTTGTCTTCAAAGAGTTCAAATGTTGAAAGCTGGATCAGTCAAGGGGCCCTAGCTTAGGGTTGATGTTTTACTTGCCAAGTCAGTCATCAAAGAACTATGACATCATGAAGTCATACCTCCCTTTTTTCCTGAGTTACAAAAAACCAGAAATAGCCTAATCCTTGTAATATCTAAGTAAGCACATTAGAAGTAGGGACTGAGAGACATCAGCTGAAAGTAGTTTCAGTTATATGGATTCATATCTAAAATGTTTTGTGTCTCCAGGTAAATGTGCATTCATTTAGCTTCAGAAGATTTCACTACCACTTACTGATTTTTTTTTTTTTATTTTACAAGATGACAGTCAAAATGGTCCTTTTAAAAATAAAATGCCCATGGTTCTTGAACTTGGAACCTCATCTAGGTATTGATAGAGTGGATTGCAACTATCATGACACTAACTGGTGCTAACTTTTTTGCTCCCTGCCTCCATAACTAACATGGATCTTTTGGGCTCAAGTAGCTTGGCTCTGGATAGTTGTAGGATACGAATGCTTTATCTTTGACCAATACCTAAATTCACTGTTTATAGGATCTCTGTCTTAATTTCTTATGACACAGCATTGTATTCCTTTTCCAAGAACACTCAAAGTTGAATTTTGATCGCCTCAACATTTTTATGTGAAGGTTCTACCCTTATCATTATGCACCATTTGCCTCGGATTTCTATGGCTGTGATCAGTTAGAAATTCACTTCACACTTGGGGAACCTTTCAAGCCATTTGATCAATTAATGGCAGTGTTGCCTGCTGCGAGGTTTTCAATCTTAACCATTTTCGTTTCTCTTGTGCATTTGGTTTACATGGTCAGTATTTGACACAATTGCTGTGCTCGAAGTGCACATGCTCTTCCTTTGTTTTACAGGAAATTGATGATAGATGCATCATCACCAATATTGGATTTTTACCCTACTGGTATAACCATTGCTCAAGACTTCTCTTTCTTACATCAACATCATCAGTCAATCCCAAAATTATTACAGGTTATTAATCTTAAAATTTCTTTGCAGATTTTGAGCTTGATAATAATGGGAAACGTTTTTCCTGGCAGGTATTTGTTATTTCTGGATTCTTCTTTGAACTTTGAGTTGATATAGATTTTGTTCTCTGATGATCAAAGTGCATATGTTGATGCAGAACTTTTGCATGCTTATGTTATATCTTTTTCTTTGAAATTTCCAGGCTATTTGCAAATTACCATTCATCGAAGAGTCCCGCCTTGTTTCAGAGATCACAAAAGTGGAGCACACATTGACAGTAATTCCTTTTTCTATAAGTTAGCACTAGTCACAGGTGCTAGATGTATCAGTGTGTTGGTTGGTGTCATATATTTCTGATTTTTATGACTCATGGGTATCATTTGATAATTCAATTTGCCATGTTACTTTAGATGTACCTTTGTTGCCCCTGACAGAAGCCTGTATTGCCTATTTTGCTCTCGTATACCAGTAATAAGTTTGTACACCTACTAGAATCAGAAATTTTAGAAATGAGGGGTGCAAGACTGATATATTGAGTGTTCAATGTGGCTAGTCCGACTTCCTTCTGATGTCAATGCAGCAAAAGAAAAAAGATAGCCTGAAGATGTGTCGTATGTGGTAAAATAACAATATAAATTTCCACTCATTCAGTGGCAATTTGATGGATAGGCATGTCAGATTTTTATTGTCCTTTCTGTTGTCAATTTATCTCCAGCAATGATGTTGCAAATTCATTGCTCTTCTAACATTGCTTTTATTAGAGAAAATATGATTTTTGGTTGCTAAATTCCAATTTTCCACATTTCTGAAAAGTTCTTACTGATGATATTTATATTCAGGATGAGGAGAGACGGAGAAACCGTTTGGGTTATGATGTCCTGTGTGTTCATGTTTCACATCCTTTGGCAGTTAAGGTAATTTCTCTGTTCGAGTGCAAAGATCAGTCAGCTCTGCCAACAGCTAATGGCAAATTGAAAATTGACCCAAAAATCAGGTGTGTAAATGAGGCCTCCCTGAAATCTGATTGAAAAATTAGAGGCGGCCTTTTTTTTTTAATTATCAAGTCTCTGCTATTTTGAACTATTAAATTTTGTTGTTGCTTGGGCATTGTCTTCTCAATTAGTTTTATGTCATCATCAATTTCTATTTCATTTCCTCCCATAGAAGTCCATGCTTATGTGGAATAGAAATATTCGGCGAATAATATAAAAATGAACTTACGAACTCAGTATCTTTGAGATGTTCCATGAAGTAATAACAGCTGATAGTTAAAATAGATGTATAAAATTTTATTATCTTCAAGCTCAGTTTTTTGGTTCTATATGTTTCCAGCCTTTTCAGTATGGGAGTATGGGAGCTGTGCAATCGGATCCATAGGAACATTGAAAAAACATGCGAGAAGTTGGTTTCATGAAATGTATTGAATAGATAGAAGAGATAACATTACTAAATTGCTGGCAAGGAACCTTGGTTTTTTTATTCCTAACTTTTCATCTCCTCGCCAACAGCTCCCGTACTAATTAAACGAGAGATAAATTAATTGTCTCAAGTACTTCAGACTGTTTGATATACACAGTAAGTGCATTGAAATTTTCTTGTTGAACCAAATAACTCCCCATATCCAGCTCACTTGTTTTCTATCCATTGCTGGAATTTATTGATCCTGTCAGTTTGGTTCTGATTTTTGTGATTATTTTTTCTGCAGTATGTATTTCTTTTGCTGTACTTTGTTTCATATCACTGGAGCATGTAGCTAGTGATTATTTGCTTGTTTTTGAGGTCCTTATAGAGAAGTGATTATTTACTCTTTCCAAGGTCCCTTATGAAATTGTTTTGCTTACGGCAAGGTATTTTCTCATTAATTATGTAGTGGTGGAATGAATGGATACATTTACATTTCTGAGAAACCTGAATGGCCTCTCGGGATATTTTCACCAATTGATGGCATGCTGATGATAGCGAGTGAACAAGTGATGTAAGTTTCTGAACAACATGATGTTTGCTTTGCTCACTAACTGTTTGTCATCTCTTGCAAAAGTTATTTCTTTTCTTTGTTGCAGATCAGTGTTCTATGAATACCCTCCATTTCATTCTCATATTCCAAGGCTACCAGAAGGAGTTATCTTGCCTAACAAGGTAACAGTTTTTCTTTTTGATATTTTCTGTTATGAAAAATTGAAATAAGGTGGTCTGCCCTAATTTCTTTACCCGGGTGATTGTTACTACACTGTGGATGCTTAATTTTTTTTTTTCCTGTTCTCAGTCTGTGACCAAGTGCAATATTTTGCATGCACATCATTTATGGCATGAGCCAGCTATTCCTTCTATATCTTCTAAAAGGTAAACTTTCCTTCCATGCCATAAACATCAGTGCCAACTCTAGTTCTCAAGTGTTTCACGAAATGATCAATTATGATCTTAGTGTAGTCCAAATTGAAAATTTTGTATCCGGATAAAAGTTTAGAGGCCTCCTTAATGATGCTAATTGGTTTGCTAAATATTGTAAAATTGTTTGTAGACAAATCCCCAAGTCTATCTCAGGCCCTCAACTGGCAGAATTGGCTCATCGACTTGTGTCAGAATATAGTTCTTCAAAGCACCTGGACTTCAACAGATGTGCTGAACGTGGGTTACCTCTGGATGCTGCTAGAATGGGAGAAATGAGAACACAAGTCCAGCCCAAGAAAAGGAAACGAGGTAAACGCAATAAAAACTGCCTTGATGGAAGATCTAAAGAAAGTCAAGTGGGTAAAGGTGATTTTGTCCCTATCAACAATGTCAAGAATATGGAGAGTTCTACTCCCAGGCAACAGGGGGAAAGCTGTGGTGGTTATGGCAGTGCTGGAGTGGATGAAATTAAAATAGAAAAATCTAAAAAGAGGAAAAGGAGTTCTAAGAACAGAAAACGTAAGGAAGGTGCGGAAGGTGCTGGTATACCCGATGGTGTTCAGAAGCTGGAAATAAGCATTCAAGAGCAGAGAAACAGTGATCATACTTCTGGAGGTGCAGATGGAGAAAATGATTACAAAGAAGAAAAATCTAGGAAAAGAAAATCCAGAAAAAGAAATAAGAAAGGGAATCAGAATGATGGTGATGCTGTCCAAAACAAAAATGCTGAGAAATTGGGTTGCTGTAACCACCACATCAGCGAACTACAAAGTTGCATTCTTCAGGAGCAGAGCGGAGGGGATGTTCATGCAGGTGGAGATGTGGCATTGGAGTTGAAAACAGAGGTGGAATCCAAGAAAAGGAGAAAGATCGAAGCTGATGGCTTCCTAATTAACAATGTTGAAAAATTGGAGAGTTGTTTTCTCATGGGACAAAGAGGACGTGACAGTAACCACACAAATGCTGATGGATTGGACGCAACCAGTAACCCTGTCCCAAATAACAATCATCAGGAATTGGAGGATGGGGCATTGGAATTGAAAAAGGAGTTGAAATCCAAGAAAAAGAAACGAAGATCTAAGAAAAGGAGAAAGATTGAAGCTGATGGCGTCTTAATTAACAATGTTGAAAAATTGGGGAGTTCTCCCATGGAACAAAGAGGAGGTGACAGTAAACTCACAAATGCTGATGGATTGGACCCAACCAGATGCCCTGTCTCTAATAAAATCAATCAGGAATTGGAGGGTTCTGGTCTTCAGGAACAGATAGAACACTTTGACCATTCAGGTGCAAATGAGGTGGACATAAAACCAGAAGTCAAATCCAAAAGGAAGAAACGGAGGTCTAAGAAAAAGCGGCAGATAGAGCTTATTGTCCCACCTAATGATCCTCCAAACTCGCAGTCTGGTCTTCCTGGAAAACAGGGAACTTTTGACAGCAACCATATAGGTGTGGGTGGGTTGGAAATGAAAACAGAAGTCTAACCCAGGAAGAGGAAATGCAGACCAGAAAATAGGGAGACAGAGCAGGTGATTTTGTCTCAAATTATGGCGTTGAGAACTTGGATCGTCTTTTTCTTGGTAAACAAGGAAGAGATGGTGATCATGGAGGTGCAGGTGTGGTGGAGGAAATGAAAACAGGGAACAGGTTCAGAAATATGAAAAGATCAAGATGACATGCATTGAAGCTGATGGTGCCCCAAATATTACTTTCTGTAATTGAACAGTATTGTTCCGAGGAACAGGTCGGAGAAATTGAGATATTTGATTTTGCGTCTTCATGGCAAGGCAAACCTCTGTAGGCTTTGAAGGAAATAAAGAAGAGAAGGGTGGCCTCATTTCAAAATTGCAAAATTAATATCGCGTTCAAATTATAGCTATAACTTTGTTGTTCAAAGTAGCCTTGTAATTCTTCGAGAGAGTCATTGCAACTGTTTTTTAAAATATTTTTTTATTTAAAAATACATTAAAATAGTATATTTTTATTTAATTAGTAACACAGTTTGATAAAATCAAAGGCGTATTGCTGAACAGAATTACAGGCAGAAGACGTGGTGGTGAAACAACATTTGCTGCATGGTATAAACAAGTAAGCTCTCTAGTGATTTTCCTGCGTGCTTCCAAGACCTCAAGAGTCTCGAAGCGTGTCATTTGCCAAGTTAAAAGGTTTAGGGAAGAAACCCCTTGTTCTAAAACTAGATTTGAACAACCCGTTAAAAGCAGAGGAGCACCCAACCATTTGTAACTTATCTTCGACATCTCGACAGGACAAGCAAGGCAACAACCATTGAAACAGCAAGTGCAAATACCTACACAAGACTTGGAAAGTTGAAATAGTCTTGAATCTTTTTCTACCATAGCAACAGCAGGGTGGTGATGCTGAAGCAGTGCTGCTAGATTTGATGCTGTGGGAGAAGAGAACTTGGGTGGGCTGTAGGAGTACTTGGATGTGCTAAGGTTGTCCCATCCACATCTCCCTGACATTTGCGTGTTTGGCATTGCGGTTATCTGGTGTCAAAAACTATCAATTGATAAAGAGTTACGCCATGTTAATACCTTGGGACTGGCATGGTGATTAAGAGTGAAGTTATTAAATTGACTCGTACTAAGGGTAGAGATGTAACCTAAGTTAATCTTGGGTTAACTAAAATGATATTATTTTAAATTAAAAAAAAAAAATTAAGTCAGGTTTTAACTAGATGGACTGGGTTATGAGTTAACCTAAGAATTTTTTTTATTTAAACATTGTAAAATGAAATTTAGTAAAATATCATATTCCAGAAAATATTTTAAAAAATAATATGCTTATACGAATCACAAGTCTTATTTGTTACTTGAGAGTTACGAGTGAGCCTTGTGACTCCAAACAAATTATAACCCCGAAACCTAAATCTCTCCCCTTTCTCTCCTTAATTTCCTTTTCTCTCCACAATCACCACCCACCCCCTCTCACCGTCATTACCCGTAGCCTTTCCTCCATCTCCCTACCACAAAACACTCTCACATACATTACGAGACCACTCCCCCTCTCCACTGCGACGTAGGTCTCTCTCTCTACCCACAAGTCTCTCACCAAAGAATCAACCATCACCGTTATTATCATCATCCACATTCGATACTTAGATATATATTACATGCTTTGCCTCTATTGATTTAATATAATTTATGCTAATTTGTGTTAATTGTTGATTTTTAAAACGTTGGGTTTAGAATTAGGGATTTATAGAAAAAAATACAGGTTTTTGTGAATTAAGTTTAAATTTGGTTAGTTAGTTATAAAATACATTAATTTGAGTTGCTAATTTTGTTATTTTGGAAGAAAATCAATGATTTTGGGTGATTTTTTTTATTGGAATCAAGAGTATGGGTTATAATTGTTTTTATTTTTTTATTTGGACACTAATATTTTTTAATTTGACATATTTTCCACACACACCGCCCAAAAACAAGTGAGCTATCCGTCGCTTTTGGACGCGCATGTGACTCACTCCAATCAACATTGGTGACCTTCTTTATTTCATTGTATTCTTCTCGTTGAATTTTTTCTAATAATACTAAGGTTGTTGTCATTAGAACTTTAATGTGTTTCTGGAATCTTATTATTTTTTTCTTTCTTTTTTCTTTCTCATCAATTATACTTGAAATTCGTGACAATTCATATTAACTATTTTTTAAAAATATTGTTATTTCCAGATGATTTTTTAAAAAAACCAGTAGTTTCCACCAATAACATTTATTAAAGTATACTATTTCCCAAAAAAAATTAAAATTGTGTTATTTTGCAAAAAAAAAAATTCTGATTATGTTAGGAAGTAAATACATTTTTTTTTCTTGTATGGTTTGGTCATTGGTGTGAAGCATGGTTATTAAACCCGGACCGGCGGGTAGACCCGGGACCCAGTCGACTCGGTAGCTGGACCGGCGGGTAGACCCGGGACCCAGTCGACTCGGTAGCTGGATCGGTCCGGGTGAGGCAAAAGACCGGGATGGGAAAAAACTCGGCAAAACCCACTGGGTTGACCCGTGACCCGAGCGACCCTGCAAAACCCGAGTGTTTTTTTTTTTTTTGCAAATGTGTTTCTTCTCCTAGCTAGAGAATCATTTTTATATATATATTTTTTAATTAGTTGTTAATCTTTTTCAAAGTTCACTATATAAATACAAGAAGAATATTTTATTTTTTTAATATAGGATTTGAAACCCTTTAGTATATATACTCAATGTTCACAAGAAAAAAGTTATGTTTTTTTAATGTAGGATAAAAAAACATTTTTGGTTTAAATACTTCAATTTAAAAGGATAATATATTAACATAATATCTTTTTAATGTGCGATAATTTTTTTTAAAAAATAATCTTTTAAACTTTATTATTTATAACTTATATTCACATAGATTGTTTTTTAATTTTTTTATATTAAATATTAAAATTAAAAATATATTTTTTTAATTTTTACAGGATGATTTTGATTAACTTCAGTCAACCCTTATAATTCAAAACCTGACTTTTTAACTAGATTAATTTTAAGTCATAACTATGATATATAGTGCATGCTGCGAGAGAAAGAGTGAAATAATTTTTTATCAAAGATGTGGTCAATGACAGATTTGACAGGACTTTCATTCTTCCTTGTGTATTAAAAAAGAAAATGCCCTATCAAATCAAAAGTACACCCTTCTCATGCCAAATTTATCAAATTTGTTCTCTACATTGTGATTGTGAGGTTGTGCTGTCTGTAGCAATGCAATCTATATGTTTAAAAATTAATTTTAAGGGGTAGTTTAATTATTCAGGTTTGAGATTTGCTCTCCAATAATTACGAGTTTGAGTTTTTTCAGGGCCATTGGAGATTTATATGATCATTAATTTTAGAACCCGTGAAATTAGGTGAGGTACACGCAATCTATCCCGGATACCCACATTAATAAAAAATAAATTAAAATAAAATAATTGTGATGTTTTCATAGCGTAACCTATTAAATTGTGCTTTTTTTTTTCAATTCTTTTTGGAGTTGTGCTAGTTTCCTATATATATAAAAAAAAAACATAGAAAAATTGCTATTTTTCAAAAGAAATGCAAATTATTCATGCTTGATTTGAATTTCGGAAGAAAAGTTTCAATAATGATAATATTTTACAGGGAAGTGCACTTCACATGCGTTTTGGCCACGAGAACCCATACAGACAATATACTTCATTACTTTAATTTTATTACAAAATATTTTTATATTAAAAATATGTATTTGAATCTAAGAAGAGATAGACTATCTACATTAAATTAAAATATCAACCGACATTTTATTTTTTACTATTAGTACGAGAGTCGCACACATTCTTTAAGAATCCAGTCAACAAATGTGGGTGCTTTGTTTGTTTTTTTAATGATCAAAGTGGCATCAAGGAGATATCCACTCCTGCAATACTATTATCATCACTGTTTCTAAGTTTAACCACTGAATAAACTTGATCTGGCATACTCCTGTATGGAAGATCTTGATGAACTAGCTACCAAAATTATCAACACAAGATTGGGGATCCTCGGAATTCTTTATATCGTTTCCTGGAACAGCAACAAAGAAAATCTAAAAGAAGAAACTCATAGAGTAAAGCCCCTCAAAGCACATTACAAGAGGCCATTGAATAAGAGTGGCAAGTGAACTTGGTATATGAGCCCGACTCACTGGCTGTCTAGTAGTGCTGATGGGGTTGTCGGGCTCTTTAAGAGAGGTGAAATGTAACACTCACGTCACTAACAAGATATTATCCGTTTTGGTCTCAGGGCCTCACGAATTTGTTCTTGGCAGCCACGTATAACCCCAAAACACGTCTTACTAATCAAGGTAAGCATGCTCGTATAAAACCCCCCCTCAAGTCCTCACTCGTCAATATAAAATATTACATCAGAACTTTGATGTATCTCTAGGATCTTATTATTTCTTTCTCTTTTTTCTCTCTCTTATTTATCATACTTGAAATTTGTGACAATACATATTAATTATTTTTTTAAAATATTGTTATTACAAGATGGTTTTTTAAAAACCCGTAGTTTCCACCAATAACATTGATTAAATTCTGATATTTTTTTATAAAAATTGAAACAGTATTATTGATAGAATTTTTCTATTAGAAAGGAAAAACACCTTTTCTTTTTTTCTCTTCCTGTATGGTTTGGTGTGTTGGTGTGGAGTGCATACTGCGAGAGAAAGAGTGAAATTTTTTTTTTTTTATCAAAGATGTGGTCAATGACAGATTTGATAGGACTTGAGCCTGACTTCTTGCCATTTCATGGATGTCATTCTTCTTTGTATATTTTTTTTTAAATAAATGCCCTATCAAATCAAAAGTACACCCTTCTCTAACAAATTTGTTCTCTAGATTGTGAGGTTGTGCTGTATGTAACAATGCAACCTATATATATTTGTGAGGTTTTGCTGTATGTAATAAATTTAAATTTTGAGAGGTGTAAATTAATTAATCAGGTTTTAAATTTGTTTTTATAAAGATCACCAGTTTGAGTTTCATAAACCTTAGAGTTGCTAGAGGTTTACATGATCGTTAATTTTAGGATCCATGAGATTAGTCGAGGTGCGCGCAAGCTGGTACAGACACACACGTTAATAAAAAAAAATTAAAAGAAAATAAATGTGATGTTTTCATAATCTATTAAATTGTGATATTTTTTTTCAATTCTTTCTGGAGTAGTGCTAGTTTTCTAAAAAAAAAAACATAGAAAATTGCTATTTTTCAAAAGAAATGCAAATTATTCATGCTTGATTTGAATTTCGGAAGAAAAGTTTCAATAATGATAATATTTTAGAGGGAAGTGCACTTCACTTGCGTTTTGGTCACGAGAACCCATACAGACAATAGTCTTCATTACTTTAATTTTATTACAAAATATTTTTATATCAGTTTTTTATATTAAAAATATTCATTTGAATCTAAGAAGAGATACACTATTTATATTAAATTAAAATATCAATCAACATTGTATTTTTTTTACTATTAGTACGAGGGTTGCACACTTTCTTTAGGTGGTGTATGTCAATATGGTGTAGTATTTTTTTAAAAATATTTTTTGCTTGAAATAATATTAAAATAATATTTTTTTTTTATTTTTTAAAAATTATTTTTAATATTAATATATCAAAATAATCTGAAAACATGAAAAAAATTACTAATTTAAAGCAAAAAATAAATAAAAAAATAATCAAATTTTATTAAAAGCACAAAAATAAACAACCCCTTACAAATTCAGTCAACAAATGTGGGTGATTTATTTATTTTTTTAATGATCAATTGGCATCAAGGAGATATCCACTCCTGCAATATTCTATTGGCAGGACGAAATTTCGCGTTCAGCTACACGGATTCATCAAAAGAAGTGTGTCCCCTTCGTCAAAGATGAGATTCAGCACATGCCTTCTACCGCGTGCTTGCTTCCCTTGCTATATAATCCGAGCCATTTTCTCATCACTCTATGCTCACACACCACCCTCAGCACAGCAACCAAATGGCGATGCCAAAGCTAGAAGTCCCTCTTCTCTTCCTCTTCTTCTTCTTCTTCTTCTTGGCTCTTACCCCCTCTCGAGCTCAAACTTTTGGGCCACCGCTTGTCAGCCCTATCCAGAAAGATGCCTCAACTCTTCAATACATCGTCACAGCATACCTACAAAGCCAGCCTCAGGAAACAAAATTACTCCTGGACCTTGGAGCTAGTTACATCTGGATTAACTGTGATGACTACAATTCCTCCTCGTACAGACACATCCCATGCACCACCTTGCTGGATGAATATGTGGGCTGCTTTGCTTGCTTGATGAACTGCAGGGACTCCAATCCCAATTGTGGCGACAGTGTTTGCGTATTGAAACCAGAGAACCCCTTCCAGCCCAGCTTTTCTGGAAACGAGCAGTATGCCCCCGCCCTTGTAGACTATTTCTCTATGCTCACCGTAGATAATACAGGGTCCATTGGAGGACCTTCTTCCTCTTCTCCGTTCACATTTATATTCTCCTGTGGTTATAAGGAAAATCTCGAGGGCCTGGCCAGAGGTGTCACAGGCTCGGCTGGGCTCGGACGTTCAAGCATTTCAATCCCAGTACAGGCTAGTGCAATCTACCACTATCCCCGTTATTTTGCACTTTGTTTGTCGGGCTCCAAAACTCGGCCGGGAGCGGCTTTTGTCGGCACTAAAGGGCCTTACAAGTTCGGGCGTAGAATTGATCTCTCAAAACCACTTGCTTATACACCACTCCTTTTGAACCCTGTTGGAAAATACTCCTATCCTGATCTGAAAAAACCCTCGAGTGAATATTTCATAGGGGTGACTTCGATCAAAGTTAATGGAAAGGCGGTGGCCTTGAATCAATCACTCTTGGCCATTGATAGTGGTAATGGTTCTGGTGGGACAAAGCTCAGCACTGTTGTTCCATACACACAATTAGAGACCTCTATTTACAAGGCTGTTACCGAGGCATTCGTGAAGGCAGCAGCTTCTTCTCCTTTCAATCTTACAACAACAAAACCAGTTCAGCCATTCAGTGTGTGCTACCCAGCCAGTAATGTAAGGAGTACGCGTGCCGGACCGACCATGCCAGCCATTGATCTTGTAATGCACAGGAATGACGTGGTTTGGAAGATCTTAGGATCGAATTCCATGGTCAGGGTTGCTGAGAAAGGAGGTGCTGATGTGTGGTGCTTGGGTTTTGTGGATGCCGGGGTCAGACCAAAAACATCAGTTTTTGCCGGCGATCCATCGATAGTAATCGGTGGTCATCAAATGGAGGACAATTTTCTGCAGTTTGATTTGGAGTCCATGAGATTAGGATTTAGCTCCTCAGTTCTGTCCAGAGGAACCAGTTGTGCCAGCTTTAGATTTGCTGCCAAGACGGGCTGAAAGGACGACACCAGCATGTGCTCCTTTAGATTATGTATGAAAAAGCCAGTAGTAAAGGCAGAATAATACCAACGATCGGCAACTTTGTTCGGAAACTTGTGCAGCTTCGTGTTCATCACTCAGTTTCCTTCGTCCCATTTTTTTTTTCAACGATGGCTTTTGAGAGAACGAAAAGGCTCCACTCAAATAAAAAAATCAAACATGGAGACTGGAACTAAAACAATGGGAAAAACAATATTTATTAACAATGACAGTGTGAAAGTGACGATCTGATAATAACAGTAATTCCCTTTTTCCACTGGCTACCAAAGAAGTCAAGTCAAGATTATGAATTTCACATGATTTGAAGCTATTTATAATATTTTTAACAGAGCTTCGTTCCAGTGCACGTATTAGAATCTTTTCTCTCTCTCTCTTTTATTTGGTACTTCAGCCCTTTTGTCAACTTTGTCTGGTCTTCTCTCCTTTTTTCTCTTCCCTCTTTCTTTGATAGCCCGAATTAAAGAAACCATCACTATCAGAAATTCGCTAAATAACAACAGATTTACCGACAGAATATTTCTGTCGGTAATTTGAAGTAGAAATTACCGACGGACAATATTCCGTCCGTAATTCAGTCGGTAATTACCGACAGATAAATTCCGTCGGTGATTACCGATTGAATTACGGACGGAAATGTTTCCGTCGCAAAAAAAAAAAAACGGGTCGCTAACGTGGAGGTTTTGGCGGGTTATTTTTTCCGACGGATTCAAAAAGACAGCCCGTACAGCGACCGCCGTTTATATTGCCGACAAAATCACCGACGGATTTGAAATGGCAGATCCGTGCGGTGACGTGTCGATTGTTCCGTCAGAATCATCGACGGGTTCACCGACGGATATTCCGTCGGTGAAACCGTCGGTAAAACTTAATATATGTCCACCGACCCTTTCCTCCCCTATTTCTCCTTCTTCTTCCTAATCCCAACTCTCCTCATTTGCAAACAACCAGCCCCCCCTCCCCCCCCAAACAAAAATCTCCCTCATATCAGCACAACAAGTTATATTTCTTGAAGTTTTGTGGTCACAACATCCGTGTTCTGATTTACCGAAGGTTTTATCAATTTTTGTAAGTAATTCTTTCTTTTTAAATTTTAACATTTAATTAAATGTCAATTTTATCGTTTTTTTAGTATATGTATTTTGGTAGTAAATGTACATGTTTTATTGTTATTTCTCAAACAAACTTGTAGTATATGAATGTATAATTCTATACCTGTTATGGTTTGTTTTAAATTTTGTAAGATTGTATTTGTTTGTAAACTGTTAAAACTTTATGGAACTACCGAAGTACATGTGCTGTTTTGAAATAATTAATAGCTTACTTAATGGGTCC
>Ga0307514_10001721_pt1 | contig 25086 bp, 30 predicted proteins | sample 16_EM_MG_FD_203088 | JGI IMG/M metagenome (GOLD analysis project Ga0307514, IMG submission 203088) | Populus trichocarpa ectomycorrhiza microbial communities from riparian zone in the Pacific Northwest, United States - 16_EM | ecosystem: Host-associated > Plants > Roots > Unclassified | place... | reverse complement strand
GTTGATTATTGAAAACTCGTATCTGTGTTCAGACTAACTTGGTATATACCCTACAGAGCTCATTTCTGCACCACTGTTTTCTTTCCGTTGCTCAAATTTCGGCGGTCGATCGGAATGTTCTCCGTCCGACTTCCGGTCCTTTTCTGCTGCTTGTTACGAGGTTCTCTTCCGTGTTTGACATCGACCCCCGTTTTTCCGGAGAACGTAAATCGCCTGCCCAGTGCCCCCCAACCCTACCCAGCATCAACCCGCGGGTTCTCACGCACCACAAATGTGTTGAGTCCACACGGCACAAGATATCTTCCTATGTATTTCTCGTATGTGCACATACGAGTAGATTTCCGGCTTTTCCTGTTTCCCGGCTGTGGTGCCGGTCTGATCGAATGCGCGGCCGACCCGAACTATCTGCGACGGAAGTGTAGGGAACTCGCTGGCGGCTGGGGATTTACCTCATCAATGCTCCCGACCAAAGTCTTCCAAGAGAGAACAGCGACTCGACATTGATTCGCAACATAAACATGACGGTCACTTGACCACTGGGAGAAGAGAATCAAGACATTCCGAGGCGGAGGAAATCATTTAACACCGATCCCGGATGCGGCGATTGGACCGGAACTCGGTTTGGAACCCCTCCATCTGATTTTTTACATATTCATACCAGCCATCGAACTGAAGCTTCCCATTTTACATGTCTACCATGGATATTTAAACCAGACGGGGGGGCAAGAGCGATTCTTTGTGAAACCTTCTCACCTATTTCCCCACTCACCCTTCTCCCCAAGTTCCTCTCTGAGCGGAGGGAATTATGATCTCCTCACGTTTCCTGCCGCTCCTCGTCTCGTGCTCATACGTGGTGGTCACTCTCGCCGTGACCTTGCCCTTGGCCCGTGACGACACTTTGTCAAAGGGTAAGGATCCCAAGGACGCGACCGTCCTGATCCTCGGCGGTGGAGTTTCTGGCGTCATCGCCGCGAAGACGCTCACGGAGAAGGGTATCACGGACTTTAAGATCATCGAGGCCCGCGACGAGATTGGTGGACGATTGCATAGTGAGGTGTTCGGACAGCCAGGGAGGCAGGTGACTGTCGAGGTGGGTAGAATTTCTGTCAGCGTCTCCCTCGGTCGACATTGACGAATCCCCTTGCCTTATAGGTTGGCGCGAACTGGGTTCAAGGAATCGGCGGCGGTGAGGGTGAAGGGCCCGAAAACCCAATCTGGACTCTCGTTCGAAAGTACAATGTCAAGACACGAGAAAGCGCTTACTACGATAACATTGGTAGGCGCTAGCCCACTTGACCCGCCCGCGTACGTGGTCAGCAGCTAACCTTTCTCTAGCCATGTTCGATCAGGACGGTGTGGCCAACTTTACACATATCTTCGAACAATCTGAGACGGACTATTTTGACCTGACCATCGCCGCTGGAGCTCGCGCGGAAAAGAACCTGGTCGATACCACTGCAAGAACTGGCTATGGCCTGATCGGGGTCAAGCCAAAGACCCCTCATGAGATGGCCGTGGAGTATTACACTTTCGACTGGGAGTATGCTCAAACTCCAGAGGTTGTGGATTGCGTCCTTGGCTAATTTGAGTTGGGCTGACGGGTTTTCCACAGCAATCTTCGTTGATCGCTTCGTCTTGGGTCAGTAGCTCTTGTCGTGATTTTTTGGTGTGGAAAAGGGCCGCTCACCATTGATTTCAGGGTAACAACTACACCTTCGACGTCGCTTCCGGAGGTTTCTCCCAAGACAACCAACTTTCGATCGACCAACGCGGTTTCAAGACTATAATTCAACAGGAAGCCGCCGGGTTCCTCGCCCCGCACCAGGTATTGCTCAATTCGGTCGTGAAGACGATCAGTTACTCTGGCGAGGGTGTCTCCGTCACCCTTGTTAACGGAACGACGTTGAAGGCGGATTACGCCCTGGTATCGTTCAGTTTGGGTGTGCTCCAGAATGATGATGTTAAATGGGAGCCAGAGTTGCCGGCGTGGAAGACGGAAGCTGTTGAGAGTATGTCCATGGTCGGTGATTCTCTCCCCTTTTGTGTTCCCATCTATCTCTTACGTTCCGCATATAGGGTACCTATACGAAGATCTTTATGCAATTCCCTAAGAAGTTCTGGTTTGACACCGAGGTAAGACCGCTTATCGTTCTGGATCATGTTGCTGAGGTCGGGCACAGATTGCCATTTACGCAGACCGCATTCGTGGGAGGTACCCCGTTTGGCAGAGTCTTGACCATGAGAACTTCTTCCCTGAATCCGGCGTACTCTTCGCTACCGTCACCGTACGTCCTTTGCCTTCTTTAATCGTCGAGCTATTCTTACGGTAGTCAATAGGGCGATTGGTCTGAACGCATCGAATCGTTGACGGATGCTGAAGTCCAGGCGGAATTGATGGATGTCCTCCGCACCATGTACCCCAATATCACCGATATTCCAGAACCGACCTCTATCCTCTTCCATAGGTGGTACAACGACCCGCTCACTCGTGGAAGCTACTCCAACTGGCCTGCGAGCTTCTTCCAGGAGCACCACGACAACTTGAGGGCAACTGTGGATGAGAGGTTGTGGTTCACTGGCGAACACTGTTCTCAGAAGTATTTCGTACGTCCTTTCTTGTTTTGTTCGTGCCACCCTCGCTGATTTTTTTTGCAGGGTTTCTTGCATGGTGCGTGGTTCGAAGGACGGGACGCTGGTGAAGAGCTCGCAGAATGTATCAAGGGTGGCGGATGTGTGAAGGTTAGGGAACATTTCGAGGATGTGACGAACGCTCGACCGTACAAGGTTGACGAGTATACCACGAGGCGAAGAAAGTGAGCCCATGACCCTGTGGTGGTCGTTCACGTAAACGACGGTTTCATCTTGATGAATGTACAATCTATTAATGACCTGTAAAGTACACATATGCATAGCTTTGTTGGACCCCCCCTTTCCACCCCGTCGCGTTTGTGAATCAATGAAGGACGATATGTTTTGCTGACCTCGGAACTAGAGCTAGAGTGATCAAGGAAATGTAAATCCTGACAAGATGGAAATCGCCCTGTCCACCGGACCCCGGCGTTTCAGCGAAGGTGAAGCGCACGAGGCTATGACACCAAGCCATACATTTTGGTGCAGCTCGGATGATTCGGAACCGATGTGTGCCATCTGTGGACGCATATATACGACGCATCGGACTTGGTGAAAACGTGGGTGCCATTAATACATCTGATTGACGAGGAATGCACACCGCCCTGGTGTTGGGATAGCTCGCTCCACCTCAAGAACGGGTTTGTTTTCCGGAAAGAAATTTGGCCAGAATGTGGTATGGCGTGGTTCCTGGATGGGGTTCGCGTGACTGCCAAGGACCCCAAGTCAGTCTGCAGGATGAGGAAAAGCTTCCGTATCGTTAGTGTGGTATCCTACTACGAGACCCGAGTCGCCTTCGTTACCGGTGGAGAACCGCAGGACCAGCATCGGCGGAGAGAGAGAGAGTTCAGGCTGGAGCTTCACTTCGGTTCCTTCGACGTTTGGTGATCCCATCACGTCTTGATCCAGTTCCACCTGCAGACGCACTCAAGCACCAGCCAGTCATGCTGTCGACTTCTGGTTTTCTTGGTTACAAATTGCTCGGGAGGGACAGAAATAAATTGATGAAGCCAAAGGCGTCGGATGTTTTTCAAGTTCAGACTGAGGGTCCCAGCAAATGGCTGGCGCTGAACAGTAATTGGGTGGATCAAAAAGCCCACGTTGTGTTGTGAGCAAGCACGGGAGAGGAAGTTGTTCCTTGCTTCGACGCAGCCGACCATCTCTCCCTCCTCCCATTCTGACAACCTTCTCTCTCCCCCCTCGCTGCCGTCCAGCATAAAATCACGGAGAGTGTTGTCTGCCAGGTTCACCGTTTTCTGTACGTTTCTCTTCTTCCTCTCTTATTCGTTGGCGTTTTCAACTCTCGTCGTTACGTTCACTCGCTCGTCGTCCCGTCGTTTATCCCCCCCCCTCCTCCTCTTCTCCCTCAGCTTCCCTTCCCCCGTTCCCCATCTATGGACCCCCACTACAGCCTACAAGTCCCAAACTCCGCAGGTTCCTCCAGAGGCACATCGCGTCCTGTCTCTGTCCAACCCGCATCATCAACCTCTCAATCTCAATCGTCACGAAAACGGGCGTCCCACACCGTGCAGTCTTCGCAGCAACAACCACACCAAGTCCCAGATGACAACATTCCGATATATCGCGACGTCTACTCTCACCCTGCAGCCGTGGCCTACGCTGCCGCCCATCCCCGCCGTACCATTCCCAAGTTTGGTCCCTATTTGCTGTTGCAGACCTTGGGAGAGGGTGAGTTTGGTAAGGTAAAACTCGGTCTCCATATGCAATGGGGGGAAGAGGTCGCCGTAAAGCTGATCCGAAGAGGAAATATCGACACCTCTGCTCGCATGTCCAAGGTCGAACGCGAGATCGAGGTTCTCAGGGTGCGTTGCTATCCACTTTGTCATTTCTCCTTTTTTATTGAAACGCTTTCCGGCGGTTTTGCGTCAACTTGCTCTTTTAGGCTCTCAAACATCCAAACATCGTTCGACTGTACGATGTTATCGAGACGGACAAGTACATCGGCATCATCCTCGAGTACGCGTCGGGTGGTGAACTCTTCGACCACATCCTCGCCCACCGTTACTTGAAGGAGAAGGATGCGTGCAAGCTCTTCGGTCAGCTCATCTCCGGTGTCTGGTACATTCACCAGAAAAAGATCGTCCATCGCGACCTCAAACTCGAGAACCTCCTCCTCGATCGGCACAGGAACGTGATAATCACCGACTTTGGTTTCGCCAACCGGTTCGAACACAAGGCAGATGAACTCATGCAGACGAGTTGTGGGTCCCCGTGTTATGCCGCTCCCGAACTCGTCATTTCCGACGGAATGTACGTCGGATCTGCTGTGGACATTTGGAGTTGCGGTGTCATCCTCTACGCTATGTTGGCCGGTTACCTCCCCTTCGATGACGACCCTGCAAACCCCGACGGAGACAACATTAACCTGCTGTACAAATACATCGTCAACACCCCATTAGCCTTCCCCGACTACATCTCCGCCGAGGCCAGGGATCTCCTCTCTCTCATGCTCGTCCCCGATCCCAAAAAACGGGCTGACATCCTTACCGTCATGAACCACCGTTGGCTTCGCCCCTCTGCCACACTCTTCAACCGTACCCTTGCAGACCTGGAGCACGCAGCGATGGAGCAACATCAACAAAAGCGGCTAGCCTATCAGAAACAGATGAAAGCTGCTGCTGCGGAGAACCAACGAATGACGAGGACTCAGTCCGCTCGGGCGGATGGATATTCCAACTCGGTTGGAGTTCTCCCCTCATCCACACGCAGTCGATCACATCGGGATTACAGTGGGTCTCATCAACAGCAGCAGGTACCGCTGTACGAGACTTCAAACGATCAACCCGTGTACACTTCATCGCCCTCACAGCAACCTCCAGTACCTTCGCGCAGAGCAGCAACTTCGCAGATCGTTCTTCCCACTGCTACCTTTGGTGTAGATGACGATCCGTTCGCCCCGTCACCCTCGCGGGAGAAACCCGAGGCCGACTTTGTGATCTCACCTGTCAGTGATGGGATCGTCGATGAGAATGCCAGGAGGAGATCGGACAGTGTTACAAAGAACGATGCAACCCCAGCTTCGACTTCCAAGGTCACCGCTACCACCAATGGCACTCGGAAGGCGTCCAACGCCGGCCCGCCCCCGGATCAGGGTCGGAGGGAGAAGAAGGATGGGTTTAGGCATACGATTCAGGTGGAGTACAACGACAACTCCGCCTCTGAGTCTCAACAACTCTCTCAGTCACAGTCGTCCCATCGCCAGCCTCCCCAGGAAAAGCAACAACCCGTCTTCCCGGTCAAGGCTCCGGAGGTGAGGACGAACGGGACGAGAAGAGTTTCCCAATCCAGGAACGACACGACACCGAGGAAGGCTGTTCCTCAGGTGACCTCTCCCACCTCCACACCCACTTCAACGGGCGACATACCAAAGATCAAAGCTCTACCGCCGACCCCACAGAACAACACCCCACGCCCCAGGGCAACGTCCAGAGGGTACACCGCCCCTCCTGATCCTGTTTCCTCCCACAAGACCCAACCTACGATTGAAATCATCGCCCCAATTTCGCCCACATCTGCCCGGTCCGAGAGTAATGGGGTAAGCGATTTAAACATAAGTGTGAACGGGACGGGAAACCGATCTGCCAAGACCCACAGGACTGGACCCTCATTGGACAAGATCGGCTTGGGGAAGTTTTTTGGGACAAGTCGTTCAACGACGGACCAGGCGAACAGCGCGACGACGATGAGCTCGAGGCAAGCTTCCGAGAGCGATGTGCCCTCTGACGCAAGCGCCTCTGCGAAACCTCGAAGGCCCTCCACCGTCCAGGTGACAAACACAACTACCGCGACCTCTAGGTCAGAGGGTCTGTGGAGCAAATCGCAGAATTCGACTCAGGGGACGCAAAATGCGGGTGGAAAGTCGCCCCAGCTCCTGAGTCCGGTCAACAGCTCGAGTGCTAGCGCGTCGTCATCGAAGAAAAGTCGGAGGAACACATTGACGGTCATGGTTGAGCCGTTCTCGAGGAGCATCAAGCAGCGTACCAAGTCAGGTCGGGCGGCTTCGCGGGAACCGTCCTCGAAGGATAAGGGTTCGGCCGCAGACAGACCCCGTGAGCCGTCGGATTCGCTCATGAACCAGGATCCGTCGAAGACGGCTGTCTTACAACCCCCTCAGCATCAGGATAACAAGTTCCCCGAGGTGGTCAGGCCTGGTGTAGGTAACGCGGCGAGCACAAGCAAGGCGAAGAAGGTGATGGACTGGTTTAGAGCGAGGAGTAGGGGTAGGGTACCTGACGAGGAGCAATCGACAGCTGCGAAGTCACTTCCGACGCCCCCCTCACGAGGAGTCCCTCTGAACGCATCGACGAGCACGATAAACGGGGTGACCTCTCCCGGGCTGGGCCCTTCGGTGAACGTGCATTCTCCTTCAGCCAATCCAGATATTTCAGCATCCCGAACCACTATTTCGATGACACCCGGACACCCGTCCCGAACCCCATCTGTCGCCACGGACAAGAGTTTCTCAAACCCGATAAAGAGGAGCTTCATTCTTTCACCGGCCGCAAAGAACATTTTGAGGGTGCACCACGGCGCGATGGACCAGACGACGATCACCAGTGGTAACCCGCCCCAGGTTATGAAACATGTGTTGAGTGTTCTCGTGGAGATGGGTTTGGATGTGCAGGAGGAAAGCCAGTACAAGTTTAGGTGTATCAGGCCAAAGAAGAGGAAGATCGGGAGCACTGGTGTCTCCCTCAAAGACGGACAGGGTGGGAACGGCCTTGCGGCCTTCAGCATGGTTGGTAGTGCAGCGAGTGGTGGGGTGAGTGCCCACAACGATTTCCTACCTCTGGAGTGTGAGTGCTGATCTGTCCGTGCGTCTAGGTTGATAAGCGCGGATTGCCCGTACCTTCGTCGTCCGGAGGAATGCTAAAAGGATTGCTGATGAGGCGTCAATCCTCCCAAGTGTCCAATCCTGGTTCTCAACCTGTCGATTCAGAGGGCAGCAGCCCCGGTAACAACGAATCTAACCCTTCGTTGACCACTCCCACGAGCGAACAACCTATCAGTAACATCCTGTACGGTGACCAGAGCCAAGATCAGGGTGGAGAGGTTAGATTCTCTGTCGAGCTGACTAGGCTGGACCGCCTGGAGGATACGTACAGTTTAGACATCAGGAGGTTGAAGGGTAACTTGAAGAGCTACAAGTTTTTGTATGATTCGTTGAGAGAGTAAGTGGATTCCATCCACCCATGGTTTCCTGCTTTCTGCCCTCGACGTTTGCTGACTTGTGCGTTCCGCTTTTCAGGCGCGCAAACCTCAACAGCGATAGACAATGAAAGAGGGCTTTCTTGGTTTCCCTCTTTCTTCCCCCTTCTATGCGTATGTGTACTGTGTGCATATACGCTCTCTGAGGTTTTCCTAAATCATTCCAATGTGCCTCCACACTCATTTCCGACAACCACTAATGACGTGACGATTTTCCCTCGATGATCTCTTCTCGGTTTTGTATATCATATTCCCTCCTCTCTCTCAATTTGTCTCTCTCCTGTCGCTATTACAACCCTGTCCTCCTCCGTGTTTTATTCCTGCAACTCTCGTTTCCTGTGCACACGACTTCTCCTTTTTTGTTCTCTGCCGCACCGAAAAAAAACTAGCTTGGACCATCCTCTCTCCTTCCCTCTCGCTCTGTACCCCTCAACCAAATTCCGTAATCTGTTTCTACATACACATAAACTTCCATCCGACAGCCCTCACTCTCTGTCCTTTTAGCAATGCTCACTTCTCGTTCCCCTTTCATGACTACTAAAGTTGTTTTTGGGCGAATGAGCTCTCACGGTCTTGCCAGTAATCGACCGACCAAATATGCCAAAAACCATTGCCTATCACCAAGCCGTTTAGCGTCGACCATTTCTTACCAGTCTATCTGAATGTGTACGAGAGATGCCGGTGAGAGATTGGCGGGACTTGGCGGGTTTCGCCCTTGCAAAGGGGCTCATCAGAGGGCTCATCCGCTACCCTAACCCATCTCTAAGACCTTAAGACACTACCCAACGTAGACTTCTGAGGGGGAGTATGATCGCGTGACATGCGATGTACCAGCAAAGCTGGGACCCCGAACAGGTGGGTGCATTGGAGGGGGACAGCCTGTGGCGGGGTGGGGCGCCTCCCGGTCCACCGTCACACGGGGACCGAGTATACATGCTCAGTACATGCTCAGTCGGCCGTCTCCCAAGATAGGGTCGAAAGTGCGAAGTGCAAGGTCTCTGATCAAACCGAGATTGGAATTAGTCGCCGAATTAAACGCCAACACTCCTTGGTCGTGACCATCGCAGGATCAGATATCCTTCTTAAAGCATGATGTCTGGGCCGCTACAACTCAACGACCTGCCGCCTGAAGTACTCGAGAAGATTTTCCTGCACCTTACAGTCCCGGATATCTTGAGGCTCAAGTTGGTCTGTCCAGCTGCTGATTTCTTTTTCTATATCTGTTGACCAGATCCTCTACCAAGGTCAATCGTACTTTCCATGATGTGGTCTCAGATCAACCACGTCTACAGTACAAGTGTGAGCTTGTCGCCGCAGGGCTCATAGACAACCCAGCCGCTCCCGGATCGTTTTTCGATCGACGGACGAACTTGCACAAATACCGTTCGAGGTTCGACGGGCTGAAACCGATAGGCAAGTCGAGTTTGCCTCTAGGGGCGACTGGGACTTGTTACGGGCATAAGTCTTCTGGGAACGTTTATGTGATGCGCGCCACGACGACGAATACGCTTCACTTTTGTCGATCGAGGATGGGCCGGTCGGTGGAAACGTGGAGTTTGCCGTTACCGTTTGAGCCTGAAAACTTTCTGATTCATCCCCCATTGGACTTGCTCGTCATCACAGATGAAGGGTAAGCGTAACGCGAACTCCCTCTGCCCATGAATGGGTCCGTAGTATTGTGTGGTTTCCTGATGTTTGTCTGTGCGTAGGTCGAACCGAGTGTATTTTTGGAGCATGACTACTGGGCATCCTCACCCTCTCGCTGCCAACCAGTGGATCGAGGACAGACTTTGGCCCGTGTATGCGCCCTTGCCGCACCCGGGGCTGGTGATTTCCGTCAGTGACCATATGCTTGCCGGTCAGCTCCCCGGCGGTCGGCTCATTTTGTGGAATTGGAGGACTGGAGCTAAAGTCCTTGTAAGCTCCATCTCCCCTAAATCAACCCTCGTCTGAAGTTGCACACGATTTAGGACAGTACGAACATTCACCCGCACTGGATTGCATTTATCGGGAGCGATCGTCTCTTGGTCTACGCGTATAATAAGAACCCGGTCCTGGTATTGTTCGACATGTCGACCCTGACAGACTCCACCGCAGCGCTTCGCCAGGTGCGTTTCGAATTGGATCCACTTTACCGCAATGCGCGCGCGAGGATAGTGGCGGAGGAGGCAGGGCACAGCGATTTCTCTGGAGTAATGGGACAAGACGTTCCATTTTACCCAGATCCCTCCCAGAGGGTCCTCGCTCTGTTGTTAAGGGATTATCTCTCGATCAAGGTGATCTGCCTCCACTCAGAAACTTTCCTCCGCCTCGCAGAGGAAATAAGAGAAGGTGTCGTTGAGTGGGACATGTGGGGAAAGTTCACCGTTACACCAGACCTGAGTGGGGCTCGAGGTCATTCTCTGCACGCGACATATTCGGTTTCTGGAAGTAGGTTTGTGAGGGTTTACGCGGATGAGAGGGATAATTGGGTGGAGATCAAGGTGTATGATTTGAGTCATTGGAGTCGTCAACATCCTGACGCGGAACTGGATGGAGATGGGGAATCGGGTGGGGGAAAGGTACGGTGTCAGCTCACGGAAGAGTTTTTGGAACTGCCCGAGAGCATGTGGAACGTTCACCATGTGGCGACGTTGCAGGACAGCATAGTGTTCTTCAGTGTGGGTCCTCCAGCTCCTTGCTTTGGATTGCGCTGTTTGACGGATGTCCTTGCAGCTTAATTGTCAGCGTTCTGTGCGGGACCCCCATGCACAGGGGACTTTGAATATTTGGAATTTCTGGTGAAACGACCCATCTGCCAGTGCCCATTCTTTGGTCGAGGAGGTTGGAACGTTCGCCACTTGTGACGTCGACGATGTTTTGTAACAGTTGAGCGGCCTTTGTATACCGATTGTCACCTGCCCACTTGGTTAATGGTTTGCGTGAACGGCTTCTCGAATTGCCTCAAAACGTCTGAATGCTGGAAATGAGTGAATTATGGTCGCGAGAAACGAACTTTCTCGCTTGATCGGATACCACCACGGCTACGGACACAGACTATGGCTCCAATTAACATGAGGCGATACAAGACTTCCACACACGAAATTCGTCCTACACCTTATGCGCGGCCCTCTGGACATACACTACAACGACACACTGCCTCCCTTTCTCCTTATCGTCCCATCAGCCCTCGTCCGGTCATTCCTAGCGACTCACAGACCTTTCCTATCCTTCCAGGACAGCTCGAAAAGCACCTGGAACAACACCTCGCCCACAATCTACCTGCGCAAGTTGCCCCCGCCTCTGGGTCTGCTCCTTCATCGAGCTCTGACCAAATCCTGGTTCTGAACCCCTCCACCGGAATGATACCCACTGTCCACGCGTTTCACGCATCCACTCTCGGAATGCCATCTGTGGCAGACTTTTTGCAGTTTTTTAAGCGCTACCTGGACGAGATGACTCCGAACAAGCGAGGAAAGGCTTTGATAGACTCGGAACTTCTGAGGCGGATCACGTTGATCTTGACCCTCCAACGCGAAGGCTTCTCCGGTGTTGGCGAAACTGGCTCTGGCTCTGACTCTGACTCCGCTCCTATTACTTCTTATGACACTGGAGAAAGCTGGGATACACAAGCCTTTCGACGCTGGGTCAGAAAAACCTTTGTCTATCGACCGGCCACTCAAGCTGAATTCGAACGGGCGATTGATTTCGGTCTGCTCTCTCCCCCGGTATCTAGTCTCTCGGGTCCCGGCGTCCCAGGTCATCCTCCCTCTATTGGCTTGACGCGGCCCATGTACCTCGTATTCCATCATGATCGACCCGTCGCTCTCCGTTCAAGGATCTACAAGATTATCCTACGCGCGCACTGGATCACGAACCATTCCGGGAGGGATAGGACTTGGGCTTTGGTTCGGGAAGTGTGCTCGTATATCCCCAAATGTCTGGTGTATGACTTTGTTGCTGCGTGCCCGACGTGCAGAGTGGCCAGATCGAACCAGTACGGGACTCATGGCGGGGTTCCTCGGGGAATGCCTACTATGGTCGATGTGGAGGAACTTTGTTTGAAGTTCGGAGACAAGTCACAGCACGGACTCGAGGTTAAGGTTCACGAGGGCGACTCGAATACTGAAGGTGGCCCTCCTATCTCGTCGTATAGTCTACCTCCGGGCAGGATCCCACGGATTGACCTCAGCGACCATTTCCACCCATACACTACCCAGATCCAGACACACCCACTGTGGCACCCCCAGCATCACGAAGTCAATACACAACTCATTGTCGACCCCACATCAGACCCCCTCTTTGGTCCCGTCAAGCTACCGCCGCTCCAGATCCCATATTCTCCACCGATTTCGATTCCAAGTCAAGCCCCAGATTGTTCGCAGAAGCCCGATTTCCGAATCCAGGGCCTCCAGGAGGCTCAACAGGAGATGCCGGTGCTTGGGGGTGGGTGCCTGTCCTGGACGACAATCTCGAAGTTGATTGAGGCGAGTAATGGGCAAGTAGAGGGTGTGGGCGTATTGGCGGATTCGCCAGCGGTTAAGAGAAAGAACGGCCTGTCGAGTTCAGGGGAGAATATTGGCTTTATGGGAATAAACGCTGGACACGAGGCCATGGTGAGTATATTTTCGAGTGGCTCTTTGGCAGCTTACTGATGGGGGACGGTAGGTATCCACTCCTCCAGGGCATGTTCACCGAGACGACGAATTCGTGAGCATGGAGATGGACTAACAGTTGATGATATGTACCTCACGCCATCGATTGCCACATTTTCGCGAGTTTTCGGACCAGACGATAGGAATGGTCTGCTGAAAGGTATACCGCAGATCCCTCAGTAGCACCGATGTAATTTTCCTTCCTACAATAACGGAGAATCTGATCAAACCTTGCCAAGCAGTCAAAAACGCCGTACATCACCAAGAGAGATTCAAGGTGTTTGGTGAGATGCATAGGGTTCGGGAATTTTGACTGGTGCTTTGTGTGGACGTTCTCGGTCGGTCGCACCACGGAGCGCGCCATGCGCATTGTGGAGACGGAAAGGAAAAAAGGGGGATCGACGTACCCCGCTTGCGAACCGTCAATCAGTCATGAGATAAGGCCGCCTTATAAAGGATTTTGACACGGTCGTGTGGGCTTTCCGGATGGGGGTCACCCATACTATCTACCGGGTGTTGTTTAAGGTTGCTGTTGTTTAGTATTATCATTATGTACTGACTTCTTCCGTGAGAGACTTCCATGCATGGAATTCCCCCCGCACCTCCTACCCAGCCCTCTGGCGAAAGGTGTGATTTCACTTGCCACGCAACGGACGGTCTGATGGAGGCGGATTGCGTCATGTCGATTTCGTTCAAAACTACTACCAAGTTGATCGTTGCTTGATGGACCTTGGATTCAAGGATGTACACGTCCTCGTTACAGGTACGCCGTGCTTGGTACCCCAAGCGCAACTGTATTGAGACAATGCAGGTGCGAGTGGGGGAATAGGACTTGAAACCACACGGCAGTTTCTGGGTACCCTTTTTCCGTCCAGAAACAGTGGAATTCGTGCATACTGACATCTTCAAATGCTCGATAGTGTATGGGGCGAAGGTAACCGCCCACTGTAATACCAACACCACGTCTCTTGACGCGTTCGTTGGTGAATTTGGAGCCGATAATATCCAGAAACGTCAAGCCGATCTTAGCGTTGAAGGAGATACGATCCGGTTGTTCAACGAGGTTAACAAAGGGCAGTTTGGATCGGTTCAAGTGATCGTCGTGAACCACGCTATCTACGTGGCAGAGGAAATCCCACTGAGCCAGATGAGCTTGGGGCAGTGGGACAGGACTATCAATTCGAACCTAACCTCTTCGTTCTTGGTCATAAGGGAGTATCTCAAAAGTTTGGGAAGTTTGGGAGAAGATAGAGATGGCTTGAAGGATAAGGCTGCAATCGTTCTTGTTGGGAGTACTGCCGGAAAGTATGGAGAGTCTGGACACGCAGACTATAGTGTCACGAAGAGTGGTGAGTCGTCCCCCTTGTGCTGTTTTTTGAGAGTCTTGATGAAGACCTAGGCATGATGTACGGTCTTACAATGACGCTGAAGAACGAAATTGTCAAGATCGCACCGAAAGGGCGAGTGAATTGCGTAGCCCCCGGATGGGTCAGAACTCCAATGGCCACAGAGTCGCTAGCGGACCCAGAAGTGGCTTACAGAGCACTGGCAACGTGAGTGGTTCTGTGATGAAAGTGTGCGTATAAGACCGATTATCACCCCCCCCCCATATCTAGGACTCCCCTCAGGAAGGTTGCTACTCCGTTGGAAGTTGCAAATCAGATTTTGGTCTTGGCATCTTCCACGCTGTCTAGCCACGTAACCGGCCAAGTGGTGATGGTTGAAGGTGGCATGGAGGGTAGACTGCTTAACACTCGGGAGGATGTTGGACTTTGAATCCAAAAATATAATCCAACCATGGGGTGTTTGATTTTCTTCAGTAGGGCGTACGAATATCGAATGCCGAAAAACCGTCGCCCGACAATGTTTCGTTTTTTCGACGAATTGTGCGTACCAAGCCCGCGGTTACAAAAGCACGTGGCGGCACTCTCCAGACGACCAAGCTTCAAGTTTCAAGATCAGACCTCTCCTAGAGGCGGAGCCGCGTTTTAGCCAGCCCGAAGGCGATCTTAGAAAGAATGATTTACCAAGGTTATATGGAGAAGGGGCTCGTGACAATCGTAGATGTCGCTCCTGATGGCGGTGTGCCCTATTCTTCTGCTTATAGCTGTTAGCGTCAGAAACCAGTTCGCATTATACATCAGACACGAAGAACATGTCCGCAGTTTGACATCAGGATGGATCTACGATCCTAAGTCTCTACCCACGAAATGATCGTACTTTGGAAGGGTACGGGAAAGAACGACAAGCGGACAAGACAAAAAATCGTAAGAACCTTTATCCACCTCAGTTTGTACCGCAAGCCTTAGGAGTCGCAAATTTGTGACCCTGGCTCCCTCCATTGCCTCCAAACAAAACACCAGACGAAACTCCCTGATTTGGTATATGGCACGCAACGTCTCAGCCAGGTGGGATGGTGTTAGACGTGTTTCCTCTGAAAATATGACAGCTATCTCGGAGAATACCGGGGATGTGATGGTAGAGAAGATCTCTTTGAGGGTGTGGCTCAATGCCCGCAAGCTTCCAGCATCTCGAACCTCCAGGGATCGAAGGGCTGTGTCACGCGAGAGATTAAAGTTCTGGGCCGATGCTGGAGCTATCCATTCCAGGTTCTGTCAGCTCAGGTGTTGTGAGATCCCGTTAGAGAATTACTTTACATGAGTGAAGCGCGGTTTCCGGACGGAAACGTAGCGTTTGCAACGTCTCGGCACAAGCATCTAAAAGAAGTTGCGCCCCCACGACGCCATCCAGGTCCATGGAAATGAATCGCATCCCTTGGAATGAGACGATGATCTCCTCCAACAGCTTCTGATCCCGGAAACCATTGAGTGTAAGTTTGCCTCGCAATAGCCCTGGGATTTGGGCGCACTTGGTGTCTGGTGGGTTACGTGTCTCGATAATGCTAGTGTAATGTACGGCCTTGACGTCTTCCAACCGGGGGGATAACCTGAGGAGGTCCAAGAACTGTCGAGGGTGACCTTTTGAAAACCACAGGGCTATTGATCTCAGCGTGGGCGAGGAGTGGCCAAAGCAGTTTTCGATACTTGAGGCAAATTCGGACAGATCAAGGTGTGTGAGAATGAGGTCCTGTACATTCGTAAGTGCGGAGAAGTAGCGCAAACCCTCAGAATGAAAAATTTCGGGCACCACCCAACGGCTTTGGTAGATGTCGCTGCGGAAGTGAACTTTCTTGACAAGCGGCAACAAGCCGAGTTTGTGCAACGCTGCGAGTGGATTGAAATCCTCCCGTGTTGTCACAGTATTCCATTGTCTGAGATTCAGGGTATGGTGGAGGTGGGGGGCGGCCACGGTATACCAGGCGAAACAGGTGGTTGCACATGCTTTGAGGCTCGGAGTATCGTAGATGAGGTTGGAGATGATCATTTCCAGAAGTTCGTGGGGAAGTTGGTGCGCCTGTCGATGTGCCGCGGTATGTGAGCCGTCCAAAATCCTGAGCGCGAGTGTATCATCGATAGTAGGTTTGACCCAGTGCCAAGCATTCTCGACAAGCCGGATCCCTGCGGTATGTTAGCAATATGGCACGAGACCAGGGGGAGGGATAGATGCCTGGTAGTGGCGGGGCCTTGGGGATCATTAGAGGTCTCCCGTCGTGGTTCGGTGTAGGTGATCGAGATTGGAATGGCGCCGAAGACCTTGCTACACAGACGTTTTTCTCGCATAGTAGTACTATATGCATTGACATCTACTTTGAGTCCCGCCATTGGGATTCCAATTGCAAGCTAGCGGAAGACATCAGTGCTCCTCGTATTCACTTGCCTCGCCTCGTCATCCATACCTCGAGGAAGCGCATCCTTGTCTCCCCACATTACTCTACTGGAGGTGGAGGTGGGGGGTACAAAACGCTCTCGCTGCCACCCGAACCCACGTGGACGACTCTGATCTGACCACCCTTCTCCCTAAAGCCTACGAGAGAATCCACAATCACCATTGCTCTGGAACATTCCACCCGTTGTACACCTCTTGCGCCTACGATCCGAAAATCCACCTCCAGTGTGCACCTCGATTGATCGATCAGTTGACACAACGGCGCGTCAAAGATTTGCCAGGTGATATCAAGCCATGAGGGACCCCGGGTCCGGTACAGATATATGAGGGAAACCTTTTGAATGCATGTGGAGGTGACAGAAGAAAGGGTTTTAACACCTCCCGTCCCCGGGTATTCCACATTTAACTCTAATTTCCGGAGTTGCCGGCAATGAGAGAGTGACGTAGGTTTGGCACTCGTATCATCTGTATGAGGGTGATGTTTGACTCAGTGGGGTTAGAAGCGGGCTCGGGCGATGTGCGCACATGGTTGGAAAATGTGCAGCCCTATGTGCCTGGCGTTTACCCCCACAGTGCCGGTGATGCGACTGAAGATCGACAAGCGACGCTGCCATGAACAGCCGTCAACGACAACCTTGTCAAATACAAATCCAAGCTTTGCCAGTTGATCGAAGATACCACGGCTATCCGGAAGGGGGTTGGAGATGTGAAGTTCCCGTATTATAGGACGAGAGGGAGCGGGAACGGGCTCGCCGTGCATCTTGTGCGAGACATGTTCGAGATCAAGACGGTTGAGACTCGGGAAATAGTTAATGAGAGTGACAAGCGCGCCAACTGTGACGCTGGAGTGTGCGAAGGACAATCGCGAGAGGGTGTGTCGAAAAGCTGAGAATATCTCGACATCCCGAGATGAAACGTGCATGCAGGATAGGGAGAGGTGCTGGAGTTGATAGAAGGACGGGAGATAGTCCCGAAGGAGATCGACGCGATACCCCGGGTGCCCGTCGGTGATGTAGGACAACGAGCGGACATGGCGCAGCAGCCCGTGGTTCGTAGGTAGGATATTGTACCACCATGACAGAAGGGCTTTCTCGCGTATCTCGACCGTTTCGAAAAGGCGTCTTCGGCAGGCGCTCGTCCATGATTTCGCAACCAACGAACAATCTCGCAACGACCGCTGATCCTGGTTGTCGTCTAATGGCAGGTAGCTGAAGATCTCATCGAGTATTTCGTGAGGAAGGTGCATCGATTCAGCCCCTGTTGGGAGATATGGCGTGGATCGAGTCTAGCCGTGGGAAGGTTGGATTCCCTCAGGGTTATGACATTCGTTTTATTACGCTGTCCAAAATGTCTGCACGAAACACCAATTGAAAATCCCACGCTTCGTTTTGTGCCACCATGGGGTGTCTGGATGACCCGCCACACGTCTGATCCCGTCAAGTGATTCACTGGAACCCAAGTTAGAGAAGATGTGGACACGGGTAAGAAGTGGGAACAAACGGTGAGCTCCAGAACTTGTCCGCTTGAATGATCTACGGTCCTCACTCGACCTTTCCCTCTGGACTTGGCAATGAATTTCTCGGGAACCACGAATTGGTCGAAGTCCAGGCGCCGGTCAGAACGGAGCCCCACCTCGAGTGTATGTTTGTTCCTCGCTTCGCGCAACTTATCGGCTAGCATAGAGACGCATTTGTCAATATAAAATGTTGTCCGACCACAAGTGGCAGTCTGCCTTTGTGATAACGACGGTTTCGAAAAGTCGTCTTCGGCTAGGGGTTATCCACGATTTCGCGGCCGATGAGCAATTTCGCAGCAACTGTTGACCCTGGTTGTCATCCGATGACAGATAACTGAGGATCGGAGACTCATCCCGGGTTGTGGGGTGATCAGGCTCCTTCCCAACCGTCGGTGAACGGTCAAGCGAAATACGAGGTAGACGATGAGCCGTAGCTAGGGACTTGATATGTACACTATCGGTCTGGTAATCCCCCATACCCGGCTGCCCCATCGAGTGGCTGGGTGGTCTCGTGCGTGCCGCGGACGGGGACTCTCAAGTAGCCGTGCGAGCGACCCAACGAAAGTTTTATGCCTCCGCTGACTCCTCGACTGATCGTGGTCGGTACCTCCTGTGAAGTAGCCCGTCGATCTCGCTGCCTCGGGCTGACAGCTCCAGGAGCCCGTCTCAGACCTGAGAGTCCCGATAGAAAGAAGCCACAGGGACAGGAGATGGGCACAAGTGCGGACGTTATCCCACTACACACGACAGGTAAAGACAGACCGCACCTACAGCCACGATGTATTGTTTATCGTACATTATGTCCACTATACATTAAGCTCTAGAAGGGAAAGCGATGAAGGGGAAAAAATATCACAGCGGGAATTGACCGGTAAGTTATAGACGTAAGCAATCGTAAACAACCTTTTGGCTCTTCGTGTTTCCGGTTGATTTGGCTCGCTACTAAGGATGGGATGACTCGCGGGAATCTTATATGTGTCGGAACTCTGTTTCTAAGATTTTAAGTGCCTCTCCAGCTGACATGCGCTTCGAGCGTGTGTTGCACCAACAACGTTCGATCATATACCACAACGTAGCCGGGATCTCGTGGTGGTCCACTCGTAATGGCCTATTCCCAGTCACCATTGAGTACATTGCTGCAATCTCGGTCATATCGGAAAATGGGGGTTGCCCCGTGAGGACCTGTGTCGAATGAGCGAACCAAACAACGTCACACAAAGGAGTCTTACATACCTCAAAAGCCATCACTCCGAAGGCATACATATCGCTGGCCTTGGTGGGGTGTATGGGATCAATCGCATTCGGCCAAACCAATTCAGGTGCGAGGTTACGAGAAAGGCGGTCGATCCCGTTCCTATCCCCGACTGCCTGAGTTGTGGAGTGGGGGAGGATGAACGCATTGCCGAGGCCGGAAATGCGGGGAGTTCTGTCTTTGTTGACAAGGATGTTTGCCTAACGTGCGTGTGAATGACCATGTGATATCATTGTATGAGGTAGATGGAGAGCGTACCGTCTGGAGGTCTCCGTGGACGATGTCCAGGTTGTGCATGCAGTTCAAGCATCGAACTAGTCCAGTCAGCTACCATCGAAAAGCATCAGAGGGACGGTGCCTTGGAGAGGGTGTGCAAGGGAGCGAGCACCATTTCCAGTTTCCTCACGTTGGGTTCGTTCCTCAGGTATTGTTTGAGGTCGAGCCCCTCCATGTACTCGTAGACGAGGCCGAAGGGGTGGACGCCGGTTGAATACACCCCCACGAACGGTACTACGTCCACATCTCCGCAGTGAAGGTGCCTGTAGACATGGACTTCGTTGGAGAACCTCTGTGCGGTATCAACAATAAATCTCGGCGCGACTCCGTGGTTGTAACGTACTGCAATGACTTGGGCAATGTCAGACGAGGCGCAGTAGCGATAGGACTTCAGCACGACCTTGCGACCCCCATGTGTTGCCTCCCAGATATTCGAAGATCCTCCAGCAGCTATCGGGTGTTCGCCGACAAGCGTGACGTGCTCCGGATCGAGCCAATGATAGGTAGTCGCCGGTAGTATGGATGATCGGAGGTCCTGAACCACCTGCGCATAACGTTGAGAGAGTGATGCACCACTCAAACCTGGGGTGTGGGTACCCCCGGCCTCGAGTTGGGGTGTCTCCAATAGATAATCGAGTGACTGCTGCGAGGGGGATTCCTTGACGGCGGAGAACTCTCCTCGAAGGAGGCCACGGAATCGAGAGAGGAGAGGCATGGGGTTAGGAGAGGTAAATCGGGGGCGAGGAACATGTTTTATATACAGATAGACGTGAAGCATCCGGTTTTCGTGTCGAGTCCCGCCACTGCCATGGCATCAGCAAAACGTCACGCGTCACCACTTAAGATTTAAAAATAAAAATAAAAACGCGTCACCACTTGCTACCGAGGCGGGATGTGCTCGATATAGTAATTCTCGGAAGTAATAATCAGCAGTAGCTGTCACGTCACGCACTCATTCTCCATCGGAAAATGGTCCAATCCCATAACACCATTACATATCATAGTGGAAGTGCCGAAGAAAGTGTCCATATAGCCGACCCCTTTCATGATCAGCCAATTACAGTCACAGAAAAGTTGGCCACGGGAGATCTCATGGCAACAAGATCAGATGGCTCATGCCTGGAATGGAGGCTGAGACCCATACGCAGCCATCCCGCAGCCTGATTACCAACACTCTCAGAACCCTTCCTTAATCCGCTTTGTCACACAGACCCATGGCTATATATCCAACGTCCCCTGACATAGGGACCACCCCCTCAACCTTTCCCCCAGGAACCACACCCTGGTAAGTCGGGATCTAGGTCTGTGTGCTTGGGGTCATTTCACCTTGGCTTGTCATGGGGAGGGGCGATTGCATTAACGGCGGACTCTCGAGTCGCTAACCACAAGGCCTACATAATGAAGGCACGTACGTCGATATACTTACTTGTCTTTTGCCTCTTCTCACAGGTTCTTCCCGAATCTTACCCTTGAGTGTGATTGGTTGGCCGCGAACTTGACTTTTGGGACAATGCGAAGAATGCCACAGCTAGAGTTTTCGCGTGGCATCTCGCAGCGGAAGGCCCAATCGCGACTCAATCCCCCAGACACCTCCCAGGCCCTTGTCTGCGACTCACCCGAGCGACCACTTTCCCGAAAACCTTGTCCGCTCTAGACTTTTTTTGTTCCTTACGATCGATCGGTTTGTACTTAGCCGACGTCAGAATATTTTGTTAGCGATGTCTCGGTAGCAGAACTGAGAATAGACCACTCGCCCCCTCTCCTCGCCGCTGAGGAGCCTGTGTGGACCTGAAGGAGAGAACAATCTCCCTCTATGGCCAAGGGCACCTTCCGAAGGACCTTTGTCGCCTCTTTGGATACTCTGAAAGAAGTCTCCGGAGGTGGAAACAAAAATTTCATGAGCATGGAGGTGTAGTCCCCCCCTTTGAACTACTGCCAAGGCCGACCGCTGAAACTTGGTAGCACCTAGATAGACGACCTCATGGCTCAACTCTTGGTGGAACCTGATATGTATCTGGATGAGTATCAATCTTGGGCTGCGATACGTCACGAAGTTGGGATTTCGAAGTCCAGTCTGGTGAGAGACTGATTGCAGATGTTGGTTTTTCCTACAAATCACTCCACAAGGCTGCATTGGAGAGGGACGAGGGCGGGGGTGGGGAGGTATACACGGCGGTCCCTGCCTTTACACTGAGAACCGCTTATCCCATTCGCTTGCGTCTGACGTCGGCTAAGTACAAACCGATCGATCGTAAGGAAAAAAAAAAGTCGAGAGCGGACAAGGTTTTCGGGAAGCGCTGTAAGTAGACTGCATCTGATGACTTTCAGCGAACAATGATGTCGGTGAAGGCGAGAAAGACTTTCACTCAGAACCTCAAACGGTGATCTATTTCAGACTGTCCCTCGTTCGTGCTGGCTGACCTGGAGCTTCGTAAACCTCAGCTTCGCTTTGATTACCTATTACTGCTGTGCGATATTTGGCCTTGACAACAGGGTGTCTTAACTTACCTTGTCGGGTCCGGTGGGGTCGGGATCTTCCGAAAGTGCTTCCGTGATCATCGGCAAAGCGTGCTGTGTCGATCTCGCAACCAAAACTAAGCATTTAATCCTCCCACGTGATCAGTCCCGGAGGTGCCCAAAGCTCACGCCCGTTAAAACGAAGGAGTCTTGAACCTAGGGCTCCCCTCCTTAACTCTGCTGCCGATTAAGCATATGATGCTGGCCATGGCAGTAGGCCTGGAGGAAGGATATGGTTATCTCTGACCAGGGCCGAGCGTAGCATAGCTTCTCTGCGACTGTCGAACATCCTACATGCATTAACTTACACAAATACTACAGGGAGGTGGGGAGGCTCCCGGGTGAGCAATTGCAAAACCGGCAGCCCGCGGCTTTCCCGACTGCACTCCATGTGGCTTTCCAACCCAGTCGAACAATCTCTCTCTTGTAGAAAATTCCCCGCGACAGAGGTTGAGTCGGAGTGTGGGCATGGGAGACCCCCTCAAATATCGAACCGGGAATTCCACTCTCCCGACCGGCTAGAAATAATGACCGCCTCCGGGAGCCCGCCACCTCCATTTGCATGACCGATTTCACTACACCGTCCAAGATGCCTGCACGAAACGTAAATCGGAGACCCCACATCTCGTTTGTGCCGCCACTGGGGTGTCTGAATGATCTTCAGGTGCCTGTACTGTCAAGCAATTCACTGGAATTCAAGTCAAGGAAGATAATATGGCATGGGTAAGAAGAGGAAACGAACGGTAAACTCCAGGACCCGTCCTGTCGAACTATCCACCATTATCACCCGGCCTTTCTCTCTGAATTTGGGCAAAAACACTATGTGATCCACACGTGGGGCCAAGTTCAGGCACTGAAACCGGAACTCCAACTCCAGCGTTTGTTCGTTGCCCAACTCGCGCAACTTATCGGCGAGCGCAGACATGCAGTTATCGAGGGATGTCCAGCAGGAGCGGTTTACATAGTCATTGAATGTGAGGGCCAATCTGTAGGACAAAAATGTGATTTTCCGGATATTCACGGAGGCGACGGTGGATATTGTAGCTTCATGCCTGCTTGTTGGATACGTCCCACGGAACTCCAACTCGCGAAGTTCTGGACAATGGAGGAGACATGTAGGGACGCCCACTTGGGAATTAGATTAACCGACGCTCGCAACACGGTCCAGAACACAAAACACTTACATAACGAAAGGTTCAGATGTTTGAGGGTCTTCCCACACAGGGTCACGATACGCTGAGAGTATGCACCTGAATCGAACCCCACGTGAACTGCGAGTTCTTCGTACTCAACCTCTAGTCCAGCGAACCAATCAGAGAGGGCCATAAGGTCTTCCTCCTCGGACATATAGAAACCAAGTCTCCCGCGCAGGGGTCTCGAAAGAGGGGGGGATTCCCAATCTTGTCCTCGAAATAAAGGCACTCTAATTCGAGATTTCTGAGGTTCGGAAAATAGTCGATGAGCGCTATGAGCGAGCGCCACTTGAGGGAAACGGTGAAAAGGGTGAGTGACGAGAGGGACTGCTGACAGTGCGAGAACGTCTCAATCCGTTCGGGAATGTCGGAAGGGATGCGGGCGTTAGAGAAGTCGATGGTGTGGAGTCGGTGGAACGAGGGAAAATAGATGCAGAAGTCGTCGACATCGGCGTCTTCGCCGAAAGAATCCCGTTCCAGGGGGCCAGGACCGATGAAGCGGAAAGAACGGACGTGACGAAGTAGTTCGGTGTTCGAGGGTGAGATACCGTCCAACCATAGCTGGCGGTTCGCCTTTTTAATGAGGACGGATTCGAAGAGGCGTCTTCGGGTGGGGGTTATCCACGATTTCGCGACCAGCGAGCAATTCCGCAAAGACTGTCGATCCTGCTTGTCCGATGACATGAGATGGCTGAAGATCTCGTCGATCATTTCTTCGGGGAGATCCATCCCGAGTTGTGGGGGATGATGGAGGTTTTGGTTGACGAGTATTGTGTAGGCGCCTGATCGTGTTGCTCTCCAACCCTGGGTCACGACTCGGCGAGGCTAATACTTGTCCCTTATCCACGATGATTTATATACGTGCGAATATACCATGACATTATGTCCAGCAACAACCAAAACTCCGAATGTAGGGACTGGGGTGGTAAATGGTCCCACTCCTCACCCGCGTCGGTGGACTTGGAAGTCAGGGATGGTCACGCTTGTACCGAGTGAGCGATGTCCGACAATATAGCGATGCTAAGCGAAACCTCTCATTCGACGTCCCATATACCGGCGAGAGTGGATGTTAGGATCAGCCGAGACCAGATCCAGGTGGAACGACCTGGAGGGTTCAATAAACACCCAACGGGTGGGAAAAATCGAATCAGGGACGCGAGGTACGAAGGGGTTTGACAAAGGGGAAAACGAGAGCTGTGAGCGGCGGTACATAAAATACCCATCATGTCGATGAGTGCCACACCCGGGACGAGCAGGAGATAGAAAATCGCTGAGAAGGGATCTCTGGGCGAGGTCAAGATCGCATCCTCCCAGAGTGATTCCGAAGACCGTAGGCTCGACGACGTTCCGCAACGTCGTATCGAACAATTCAAATGGCCTACTGCGCCCAAAAGAGCAGAGAGGGCTAATAGCAAAATGACGAAGACAACTGTGTCGAGTTAGTGGTTCTAGTGAACCGCAAGGCATCCCAATCATTCTCGATTTGCGTGTTCTGTCAATCCACCATGGCTGTTGGCTGAAAGGCCACAGAAGCGGATCAAAGGCCTCGTTTCGGGATGGACCGATCACGTGATCTGGCCCGAGGGTTCGCCCAACACGTTCTCAAACTTACCGCTCCGACCCATCTTCCGCACCACCCCCCTCCTCTTCGACTCTGCCTCACTGTCATGGTAAGTCGCGTCGAAAATCTTTCAATCTCATACGCGCGATGTGCTCACTTTTCATTGGTTTGGCAATAGTCCGTTACGCCCGCCGTGTTCCGTCGGCTTATGAAGGAGCTCAATGAGCTCAGAACGAATCCACCGGAGGGAATTCGCGTCGTGACGAATGAAGACAACATGCTTGACGTGACCGGCATTATTGAAGGACCTGGTGAGAGCGGCGACACATTATGAAGATTCGATGCGGGAGACCCCTGACGACATCTCGACATCATCTCGTTTACAGAGGGTACACCGTATGCTGGTGGCTATTTCAAGGTCAAATTCAGCTTCACGAGCGAATTTCCTGCCGCTCCACCGAAATGTCGGTCACTTCCTTCGTCTTCCATGCGGG
>Ga0307514_10001720_pt1 | contig 25100 bp, 23 predicted proteins | sample 16_EM_MG_FD_203088 | JGI IMG/M metagenome (GOLD analysis project Ga0307514, IMG submission 203088) | Populus trichocarpa ectomycorrhiza microbial communities from riparian zone in the Pacific Northwest, United States - 16_EM | ecosystem: Host-associated > Plants > Roots > Unclassified | place... | reverse complement strand
AACTCCTAACATCGACGATGCGAGATCCGATGAGAGGCGACGTATGCTCTGAGAGATTTGCCATCGCAGCAGATCGTATCGAGCAGGCATTGGAAGCATGCGATTCCGTTTCTGCGAAGACCAAGCTGATAAAATCCCATCCCGAGTTTCTCAGACAGGGCATCAAATTCCTCACGTTTAAACAATCTCAGCAAGATTTTCTGACGATGATAGAGCGTTTGGCACGGTGTCGTTGTGACTTTGGTCAGAAAGGAATGAGGCGCCTTCACAACCCTAGCAGGGGTCGAACTCTTTCTGCTAGAGAGCCCAAGCGTCAGTTTTTCCTTGCGATGGCCACTGTCTCCCGGTGTATTGTCCTAGTTCTTTCAGAACTTACCAAACACAAGTTTCGCACTGGGAATTCGAGCAATGGTGAACAACCTTGGCCGCTAGGGCCTGAGGATCTACTCCCATTTGGACCCAAAGACTCTGTAGCTGGGCTGGGCATTTGGGTAGCAGGAATGCCCGACGCATATTTCCTGTTCGAGCTCGCTGGTTGTTTGGCATCCTTTTATGCTCCATTTGGTGCAGAAGTCTTCCAATACCCACACTTCACCATCTCTATGATTTGGCCTTGCCGACATCTTAATTCTGCCATCAAGTTTTATCAGGAAGGCAATTCTTCATTGCTCGCTCGCGAACGCTTTTTCACTTCCCGTATCGAAACGATCTTTCGATTTTTCGATTATCTTTTCGAGATCGACATTCACCTATTTCATGTGATGATTATGTCGTGTGGTAGCTGGCTCAAACCCATTCTTACGCCTCTTATGACAATCTTGGCAAAACTACCCCCAGAATGGTCTGAAATCAGAGCCTTTGTGAGTCATATCAGAGCCAACGTCTATGCAGAAGCCGATCCCACTACCGGAATCATGACCGCCAAATATGACTTTAGCCAACTTTTTGAGGCTGTTGGACAATTGGATACGCTCGAGGAAGCTTTTTGTAGGATGGGTAGAGCACGAAAGCAGGGGTGCTTGAACGTCCAATGTTCTTCGCACACCGAAACCATTCATTCACGACTTTGTAGTAGGTGCTCTCTTATAAGATTCTGCGGAGAAAAGGTATGTGTCCTTCCTTTTCGTTTCTGGAAATATAAATTCACCCCCTGTCTAGTGTCAAAAGGACGCGTGGAAATCTGATCAGCTGCCCCACAAAGCTCTTTGTGCAAAGATTAACTCTTTGAAAGAAGCCGTTGGTAGTGCAAATTGGTCGCGATTGTGGACTCCGGATTTCAAGTATGCACACTTTCTGGCTCTGTGCGAGGCAAAAAACGTGCACACCGATGCGGTGACTGAGATCGGGGATGAACTATCGGATCTGACGAACCGCAGACATACGTTTATGAAGACGGCTCGGGTGTCCGACTCGGAGTCATCTGAAGATCAGCTTATGATGAAAAACCACGAGGTGAGGGCAGGCCTGGAAATCATACATAGTCTTCGGGATCAGGCGAAGCGTAGTCGAGAGTGCACCATACCGTCACGAGGCCCTGCGCGACGCAGCCTCGTCCCTGCTTTTATGATCTTCTGTACGACAATCTTCCCTGGGACTCAGCAAGATTGACTCTCGTCACTGCCTCGCTGCCACGAATAGTATAGGTTTTGAAAGAAAATCTCTGAAGTTTGAAACGAAGTCTGTAACTTGATATATGCAAAATCCTGCTTCAATTTTCCCTCTTCCTCTCTTTAGCCAACCTTCCCTTGCCCCATGCACGATCCACGCGGACCAGGACCACATGTACTCGGTACTCATCACCCATCGTGGGACTCACAACGCACGGGCGTTTTTGCTGATACAATCCAACACAGAACCAGGACCAGGATATCCAATGAAGTATCCGGGATTATACCATACTTGAGCGGTTTCGGATGGTGAAAAAATAAAAAGAAAAGGTAGTAGCCAATTCCTTTTTGTGGCTCAGGCCGCGATCTTACAGTTTGACTTAGTATACAAGTTACTTGGTAGGATTGCACTGTGTCACGGACGTTGTAAGTAGGAAGACTCTGATTAGCACATTGAACAATAAAATATGCCTCAGTGTAACTAAAGCCATAACGTCACATTGATGGAAGCAGCGTACTGAAGATCAACCACGTATAAAAGGATGAGCAAGAGCCTCTCTAGGCATAATTCGACGTGATGGATCCAACGCAAGGCACTTGTCAAGGAGATCAATGAAGGCGATAATTAATTTGTTATCTTCATCGCTCGTCTTCGACGACGTCGATGGCATCAGACGCGTCCTCAGGTCGCGTGTAGGTTTAGAGACATGAACATTACGGACCACATCCTGCAAAGGTGTCTCAATATCAAGAGCTGAAACATGAAAAATTGGACTGACTTTACCAGTCAACCGATCCTTTTCAATACTCTCAAATCCTCCCATTTCGTCGAAATAAATATCTCCAAATTTTGCCTTCTTTATCATTTTACTGTTAAATCGTCCTTTGAGTTCCATCATCAGAAGGAGCATCTGATTGTTCGATCGGCCGGGGAAGAGAATTTTTCCAGTGTACAGTTCGTATAGCGTGCATCCGACCGACCAGATGTCCAACGCTGGATCATAAGGGATGCCCAATACTTCACGCGCAAGTTATAAGGTTCAGCTTTTTTTAGAAAGATAAAGAGATACTCACTGATCTCAGGAGCGCGATAGAACCGGCTAACAAGGTAAGGAGTAATATCATTCTCACTGGCATCTGAAGCGGAACCCAAGTCACACAATTTGAGTAGTGTTTTTTGTTCGTTAACCTAAGCACTTAAGTAAGTTATATGAGGTTTAATACCAATGTGTGAAATCACGTACCAGGATATTGTCTGGCTTGATATCGGCATGCATGATATTCACTTTGCGTAGGAGAGATAATGAAAGAAAAATCTGATGAGCGTAAGCACGAACAGCACGGATGTTGAGGCCGACATCTTTTCCAAAACGTTTAACAACATCACGAAGGTTCATGCTATGGTGACAAGAATTAATAAATGCCCTGATATAAAGCTAATAGCGCTGACCACATTGCCTCAAACACAAGGCATAGATGCCCGCGATGCTCAAACGTTCGCTCAAGGCGGACGATGTGTTTCTTATCGTCTGGATCCGCTTGTCTCAACTTATTGAGAATCTGAACCTCTTTCTGACCTGCACGATACCTTGGATGTCGTATTAGTAAACGAAAGAGCAGAACTAATTAGAAGCTTACATCGATTCCTGACACCTGATGATTTTGATTGCAACTTCCCGGCCGGCATCCGTTTCAGAGTTTAAGATGCGGGCTCGAACGACATTGGCAAACATCCCCTTGCCAACTGAAGAAAATACCTGGTATCTGCCACTGTCCAATTGTTCCCCAAGGATTACATTATAGTAACCTTCAGGATCCGCAGCAGTATCCAGTGTCACGTTCGTGATCAGAGCAGGTAAGGCAGAGTTCTGGGCAAGTCAAGTCAACTGGAGAACGAGAGTCAATATAGCAAAAATCTACCTTGACTTTTTTAACCCTCCCTTTCTTCATTGTCGAGATAGCGAACATGTCATCAACGTCGTCCGCCTCTTCCACTTCTTCAACTTCATCTCTGTCCTTGTCAGAATGAATGACTTTGAGTTCTACACCTAAGCGTTTGTTTTCGTCTTCGCGACGGTCGAGACTTGGGTCGTAATCCGCCGCCGAAACCTGTTCAGCACCGGCTTGGTCCATACGTTGCGTCCTGCTAGACTCGTCTTCTTTGGCTAAAGTAAAGCCACCTGGTGTCGGAGAAACGGAAGTGGAATCTCTTCGGCCTGAAAATCGACTTGAGACGTCATATCTGAGTAGAAATCTAACATACCCACTGGTAGTTTCAACAGGAGTTGACTGCTCAGGAGCAGATGTGCTGTGATAACTAGAATCGTTCCGAAATGTCTGAGGTGGAATATTAGAAATAGATGACGGAGGATTAGGGATAGGTGAATCTGCCGCACTGCTAGGGCCAGGTCCAGAGCTAACGGTCGCAGCAACACTGGCAACGCCAGCATACTTGGCGAGAATAGCCTGGCGCTTTGCCCTTCGGGCAGCAAGGATGTCTTCAACAGGCGGAGGAGAATTTGGTAGGTCTAGTTCCATCTCGGTTTCGATGTGTGCTGGTCGTGTCGTGCTGCTACTTCTAGATGATACTGATGGTGGAAGATCGTTCGGAGATATCGGTACAGGTGTTGGGGACACCGTTCTGCGAGGAGAGATTCTACCAGTATATTTATGTTAGCAAAATGCGATGACGAGAATGGTGGTTGTAACACTCACTCTCCTTCTTCCTTTTCCTCCTCGACACGGGGATCTCGCGGATGGCTTCCAGCTCTTCTTTGCGGTGACCTAGAAGGGCGGTAATTATGCTGGTGTCGGTCACTCTTGCCATGTCTATCGTAATTATCATTCCGTCGTTTGTAATCTGAACCACGTCGTCCTCGACCGCTCGTTTCAACAGCTTTATGCCCAGCACTATCATAGTAACCAGAGCTTCGTCTGTCGTAACTCTGAGGTCTTCCAGGTAGTTTCCGAACTGGCGATTTCAAGTGCACATCTCGCCAATCTAATCCTTCGCCTCTATCCCTTGATTTTTTGTTTGCTTCATTCTCAACTCCCTCCCATGAACGCTTTTGTCCTGATGCTATGTTAGTCATTTTTAAGAGATACAATTTGGTTTACGGGAGACCGCACGATGAAAAAAAAAGAAGACCAGGAGCAGAGATCGCGAAGTCCGTATACGGTTTCGCAGCCAAGAGTGCAGAACGAAGACGCTTTTGAATTTGGCTCTGTTTGCAGGTGGCGCAGCTACACGTCTCACGATCATTAATCTTTTCTGTGAGAAGTAGTGAAGATGTCAGGCAGCTCCCCTTTCTCGACCATTTGTTCTCAATATTCAAGGCGCGTCAACATCCTATCATAGTGGTGGAGGACTCTGCGTTGCGCTGGATGGGTTTACGAGTGGCCCCTATCAAGGTAGATACTCCCATATTCACTTCAGCCGCCTGACTTACAGTCTCAGACTCACAGGATCTCGACTTGCTCATCAGAGACTCAGAGATAGAGGCCATCCAAGCAGATCTTCTTGCCACAGGCCAGTCGAACAGAACCTAAAATTGATACTTACATCCAACAAGTTCCTCGCCTGCGACTCATAACCGAAGACAACATCCTCTAGCCTTTGGAGTGAGCGTGTCTACATGCTCAGCGTTGACGGTGAGAAGGTTGAAGTCCTAGAGACACACGCGGGTAATTCGGTTCTCATGGAGGAGCGTTTCGATATACACCCATCGTGGGTTGCGGATTCAAGACGAGGGCGTCAGGATTCTGCCACAATACGCTCTCAGAGCGCCGAAATAAAGTACCTCATCTATGTCCCGTCCATTCCGCGGATGCTCGATGCACTGCTGGACCAGGCTCGCTATCGTGCTGCCCTTCCTGGGATGTTCCCTGGTGTGTTGGGCAATCGACCAAGATATCACCTCTGAAATTTCATCCGCTATGGACCACCAGCACTAGCCGTGGCAATCGGCTTCCTATTACCATTAACATTCCCTTGAATACAGCATATATTCCCTGCATGCACACAACCGCAGGCCACGCCAGAATCAAGAACGCCTTGCGTACATACCAAACTGCATCATTTATCATTAAGCAAAGGAAACACCCTTTCGACTTTCTTTTTGGGCTTTATCGCCTATGACTGCTGCTTTAAGCCGTTGTTTTCGAAATTTTGCCTGTCGCTTTTTCGCGTGGGTACGTTGGGCTGCCAGCTCGGATTTCTTTTCTTCCTGGAACTTCAATGGTCAGTTGGAAAACATCGTTTTGTGGTGCGCATACATACCAGCCGGGATTTTGTGTAGGATGAGTTGGAACGATGATCCTCGCTTTTCGACTTAGATCCCTTCGTTTTCTTGAGAAAAAAAATGGCTCATTTGAATAGCAAGGAAGTATACCAGGATCTGGAAGCGCTTCTCGGCTTTCGTCAGAGTCTTTTTCTCTTGATGTTCAGCTATTGATGTAGCCAGAAGAAGAGCTTCCTGAGAGCAGTTACAAGGGTGAGATCATCGTCAAGCAGCTCATGTTATGAACTATACATTCTGCTCCAAAAACCGTTTGACTTGTTTTCCTTTGCGATCATGTCCCGGTGGCTCATCGGAATAACTTGAAAGTCGTCGTACATCCATATGCGTGTGACAACGTCACCCATCGTTTAGTTCTCGTTCCATCAACATCATCGGAGAATATTTGACACGGGGAATCTATGTGAAGTTAACTTGTAATAGATTAGTTCAATGACTACCATAAACAACACAGAACTACCAACCATCACAGTGGACCTGGTGGGTGAAGAACTCTCTATTAGCTCTGACTTGCTGACTTGGAATTCAGGTTCTCGATCGTCTAACAACGAAGGATGTCCTTCGCGGGGTGTTACATGCAATCCTTTTCCATCGCTTGTTTGGAACGATCAAGCCCCAGATATTTGAAGTTCTGGATATTACCATGGTATGCCAAGAACCTTAGCGTGTCAAAATGTTTACAGATATCAAGCCTGGTGTCTCCGATCGCGAAACGGAATATTTGGTGAACGAGAAGGTGGACGCATTTTGGAGGGGTATCGAAGGCGGGGCCAACAAAAGAGGCACCGTAAGTGTTCACCCGATTCAATATCGTACCAACGATGCTGATGGAAATTAGATCACCGTCACATTGTCAGAAAAGAAGTTGAAGAAGAATTGGTTTTCTATTGGCGAAGAGGATGTTCCTTGGGAACAATGGTATGCTTTTTTCTTCTATGGGGACCGACACATCAATTAATGTAAAACCCAGGATCATCAACGCCGAATTGCGTCAGCCCAAGACAGACAAAGGTATATTAAAAAATTGTTATGGATACATTTTTTTATGGCTAAGCAGCCCTTAATGCAGATCGACAAGCTTTCCAAGTAAACCTGAATGCCACCCTTGCGAAAGTAGTTGAAACCATGATAACATACACGTCTTCCGAACGTGGACGAGCAGCTGTCCCTCCCATAACTGATTCGAAGGGTATATCTCCGTTCCCATTCAAGGTGGTTGCCAAGGTCGGTGACATCGAGGTTGGTTAAGATAGTCTGTTCAATTTTCGACGATACGGATCGCGTGCCACGTTGTGGGCCTAGCTTTGCATCTTCCGCGTTAAACGGTGTCAATTCGCTCTCATGTATTTAGTGAGTCAGGATGAGGACGAAATACTACTTCCATGGAATTTAGATGTATTCTTGATTGGATCTTCGAGGCACACGGAGACAATGTTTTGAAAAGCATGCAACCACGGCATTTGGCTAATATGGAGTTATCAATATGATCAAAAGCTAGAAGACCAATGCGAGTAGGCAATCGGCCCCCGTGCTCGATGTTGTCGTATAGAAATGGGTTGTGTGGATTTGTGGCAAATGCCTGGATACCCGCTAGAGGAATGAGAGCAGCCGTTGTGAGGGAATTGGATGTTCTTATGTCAAACCGTCAATGGTACCATCTGCCCAATGCCTCGTTTATGTCCATTGACAATTCTATGGTCAGCGAACTCCGAGTCTTCTTGCACCCGCCCAATGAGAACCTAGCTTCGTTGATCTTTTGCCTATGCTCCAAGTAAATATATCCAAAGGAATTTCTGGAGTGCATCGGAACGGGAGTTTAGAGGTCTAGTTCCCTTCGCATCACATTTTTTGACGAAACACTGGCGACAACACACGCACAAAAACTTCTCCAAACGCACAATTTCAAGGATGTGTTATTAGTTCAACACTTACCTAGCGTTTGAACGGAGAAACAGGTAACATTCAGCTCTGTTTCCAGTGTGGTTCCGGAGCACAAATATAATCGGTGGTAAGGATTGTTACGAAAAAAGAAAACAGCGATCACCACAATCACAATAAATGTCAAGATATAACCTTGTTGTTCCAAACTCTTCTTTGGTAGTCCAAAATAATGGGAACGAAATCCATGAGGTCAAAGTCTGGCCAAAACGTGGATGAAAACTGAAGTTGAGTATTCTCACAACACTGAAACGACGAATTTAAATCACAAAAAGATGGATAATTTAGGAAATAAAGCACCTGCCACAACATGAAGTCACTTAGCCGTTGAACGCCGCTGGTGCGCACGAGAACATCGAGTGGAGGACTACCAGTACCGGCAGTCAGAAGACGCGAGTCTACATCGAACTCTGAGATGGACCTGATATGAATTAGCAGAAGGGCGATGAGAAAGAGAGGTCAGAGACAAACTTGTCGGAAGAATTTTTAACTTTGGACATGCAAGTATCGACAGCGGTGGTAATTTCGTCTCGAGCTGTGTATGGCATGAAAAAATTTAATACAAATCTGATATCCGGACGTTAGATTTCTTGTTACAACGTTGTCTTCAAGGAACCTATACCGTGTATTGCTCCGTGTCATGCTCTCTGCTTTTAGGACGGCCCGTTGTACAGCGACTGGCAGGAGCTCTTTCCTGCCAATGACGTTTAGGCGTACACCGTGTTTATCCAGAATATCACTGCTGAAATAAGAACATTCATAATTATGAGGTTAAAAAACCAACCCTTGTTTACAAAGCTCAATCAGCTTTTCCTCTGCCAAGTTCATCAGAACCTGTACTTCATCCTCTGACCGTTTGAAGTTCTCAATCGAAAACGCGTAGACAGAGACGCAGTGGATGTTGAGACGTATACATACTTCCAGCATCTAACAGTGGGTTAGATAAATATGTTTGTAAGGTAGTTTGCACTTCAGCTTACCTGTCTGAGAGCGACAAATCCCTCGCTGTGTCCGTCCTTAATAGCCATATGATTCAGGCGCGCGTATCGTCGATTACCATCCATTATAAACGCAACATGCTTTGGAGTAGGCCCAGACGCAAGGACCTTGAGAAGGATATCTCGAGCTGTCGTTGTGGCCTTGGTTCGTAGCCATGTCCAGTAATGCTGTATGAACATAAGTAATTTCAGAATTGAAAGTGCATATGACATCCATGCCATCAACAAGTGGGCAATCTCCGAATAATCTCACAAGAATCTTCATCTATGTTAAATGGCATTTAACGAACTGGCCGACTACTACTACTACTTGCGGTCGTCGCCAAAAAAAAAAAAGAAACAGTTTCCGGGCTATGCTCCATGCCAGTAGCTTTGGCGACGAGCAAATTCGGTGAAGTACTTCTGGCATGCTTAGACTATGACCACTACAGGCTCGTTGTCGGATGAGAGCTGGGAGCCTTCCAAATGAAGAACACCTCCTTCAAGCCCTACATAACATGGAACGGAATATGAGTCTGGAAGAAATTATTGACATGGTTATGGGGCGGGTTCCAATCCAAGTCTCGTGGCAAGTGGTTTTGACAGCAGCGATGTCAAAGTTATAGACCAGGGTGTCCCACATTGGTTGAGATGTCGAAGCCTTGATTAGATGCTGTACTTGAACCAGACACGTTGGAAGACACCTCCGTGACTTCTTTTTGAGCTAGCAAATTGGCCAACAAGCTCTTCCCTGCACTTGTCTGTCTGAAAACGATAAGATGCGAGTTTGTGTGGAAGGTTGATTCACTATGTGGTGATTGTCAGTATCGGGCTGTGGGTTAAAACTAGGACATACTGTCGATCTTGAATTGTAGTATCTATGTAGAAGAATGCGGACAGAGCCGAAATAAATGTAAACCTGCAAAGATGTCATCGAGGCATCCATGCGTATAGTAACCCTCGAATCGTGGCTTACTTTGTGATGTCCACACTAGACTAGACAACATTCTGCAAGCCAGGGTGAAAATTTAAATCTGTTCAGGTTTCCGTTGTACAACGAAAATTCCCTTCCTTGCAAGCTCGCTATAGAAAAAATTCAGAGGAAACACCAAAGTATAATGGCCAGCAGAAACGACGGAACAAGCTACACATGACGCTGTGAACGTGTTGCTTCAAAACTCTTCACTTCTGCTCACCTTCTCTTTTCATACCGGCTTCTTTGGTAAAACTTGACGTGAAAATGCGGGACAACCACGCGTCTGTGTTCGTGCTCCATGATCCCCTTCCTTATTGTGCTTGCCCCGGATAAGAATGACGCAGGCAAGTTCGTTGACGCTTGTCCTGACACACCGTGAGAATTTTTATCCACCAACCTGCCTCCACGACCATAATATGATTCCTTTCTGTCACATACGAGTTTGGAGAGAAGTGAAGAATTCAAAGATGTGCGTCGTAGCATATCAGCGCAACAGTCGTTAAAAAGTATGCCGCATTTAATGCGGCAACGAGGTTTGAAGCTTGGTGACTAACTTCGTATTTGCCATTGACAACAAAAGGCATTGGTGTCCAACAGTCCAAAAGCACCAGCCAAGTTGTTGCGCCTCGTTGTCGCTGCATGGCAATTCATACATCCTCGTGAACGGTTTGAATGTGTTATAGAAAGGCTCTTGCAGCACGATTCACCATTATTCCTACATCGGCCTTGGACGAGTCGCAATAAAAAAATTTCGTGCCAACCTTATGGATCCGAGTTATGAAAATGTCAGGGTGCGCTATCTTCTAACTGAATCGAATCCCCTGCTGAATTACCGGCAGCCGGAGAACACAACTGAGGAAGAACTCTTCCTTCGTCATCAGAGTGCACTATTGAGGATTCGAGGCGGGCTCACGGAACTTTCCCAGGGGCAACTGCAGAACAAAGTAGAGGAACATCAAAGACTTTTTGCAGAGCTGCTCCACGTGCTCGACGACAAGCGAGGGTTCGACTTCGGAAAGCCTGCGCCTTCTGGTTCGTCAGATCAGGTCAATCCAGATTCGAAAAATCCTAATCCCCATCCCCGTCCCTTAGAAATTGGACCTCCCAACATCATCATCTTTGGGCAATCAGGCTCAGGGAAGAGTTCGCTAATCAATATGCTAGCTCGCAAGGACGTTGCGAATGTGTCTGGCAATATTATTGGTTGTACACCCTCGGCCCAAGCTTACGATATCTCGCCTGATCCAGATAACCGCATTTATAGATTTTGGGATACCCCGGGTCTTAACGAAGGAGACGAGGGAAACGTACCAGCAAAGGACGCTATCGGCGAACTTCGTCGAGTAATAGAAGGACATCGACTTCCTATCAACCTCGCAATTTACTGCGTCCGCGGGCAGGGGTTCACAGACTTAGTTCGAAAGAACTACGACGAATTTTGCAAAATTCTGGACAAGAGGAACCCGGACGTGTCTATATTGCTTGTTGTGACTGGACTGGAGCTGAAAGATGACATGAATAGCTGGTGGAAACAGAATAAGAGAGTCGTTGCGAAGATGCAAATGACGTTTGTGGATCGACTACAATTAGGGGAAAGGGTGACATGTACAAGAACGAATATCAAGAGTCAACCAATAGAGTATGGACGTTAGTGCAGAAACATTGCAAGGTGGGATATTTGTACCTATCGATCAAATTTCTCATTGATAGAGCCGCTAGGCAACTACGCATAATGTTATCCTCTTTGGTGAAGTGGGCTGCGGCAAGAGCTCGATTGTGAACATGATCCTAGGCAAGGATGTCGCGCAAGTGTCCAGCAGTCCTTTGTCATACACTTCCCGAACCAAGGGCTATGAAACTATTATTGATGGCACAGCCTTCTGCATTTATGATACCATGGGGCTTAACGAAGGAGACGCAGGCCGCGTTCCTCACTGGAAGGCGATGTCCGAGTTGTTAACACTCATATGGCAGCTCAATGGCATAAGCCTGCTCGTCTGTTGCATGCGAGGTTCCATCACAGGGAATTGTCAGAAGAATTGGATTTCGATCGGCAAGATCATGTGTAGAAAGAAGGTGCCGATTATCGCCGTCAGGACTGGGCTGGAACTCGAAGAGAACTTAGATAAAGGTCGTGATGAGATGATGAAAGTCCTCAAAGCGCATCGTATGCACCCCAAGGATCTTGCTTGTGTTGTTTCTTTTCCAGGGAATCACAACCAGCACAGAGAACTATACGAACAGTCGCAACGGAAATTGCGCACGCTCATCGCAGGGTCTTACAGCAGAAAATTCTTGTGGTTGGAGAAGGAAAAGTGGCTCGACGGCACCTCTCACAAGGTGGCATTCCGCCCCATCTCACGTTTCTTTGGGTCAGTATTTGATGTATTTGTCAAAGAAATTGGTATGCCGGAGGACGAGCTAAAAGAGACTCTGCAGCAATCGCTATAGAATTTACGATGTTAGAATTTGTATGTTGAATTAATATGCCTCCTCATATCTGAGGCACGTGATCATCGTTGTTTCTTGTGCTTAAGTTTGTTCGTATATATCTGTCGTCGTCGTTGTTGTCGTGCTTCAGGCCTGGCGGAATAGGTTTACAATGAGTGGTGGCCGGAGAGAGTCCAGGTCGTCTCTTGGAAACAGACAGAACGATGCTTTATTCGAATTCGAAAACTGTGGGTGTTTCTTTCGCTTTACATTTAGACTCATCTGTGACACGCCTCCAGTCAAAAAGAAATTCCTTCTTGCTAACAAGCACATAACAAAGTAAGTGAGGAAAGGATAAGTGACACGAGTATTTGATTTCATTTTCAATACAGACTCAACTCAACGCTGAGCGTTCGAATCGAAGAGCTGAATGCTCAGATATCCATGCTTTGTGTCGAGAATCTCCGTTTAAGAGCATCAGAGATCGCACTAGCATCGCAACTTAAACGGGAGCGTGAACAATCTCGGAAAGTTCTCGCAGATGCAGAGGCAGCGGTAATAGTTTCTTGTTTAACGTTCTCGTTATGATGCGTTGACTTGTACCACCATCTCAGTCACAAAGCCTCACCAAACACCTTTGCCACCTGCGAGAATCACTTCAAACCAAGGGAGACTCTGGCGCACCACCCACACTACCTTCTCCTAAAGCTCGACGTCTAATAACCAACATCAACATCGGTCCTGTATCTCCTCAATTTCGAATCGCTCGTCCACCAAATGTACCAGGAATATACGAAGACGAAGAACCATGCATATCCGCCGTTGGAGAGAACGAAAAAACTGTGACACCCCAACCTAAAAATTCGAAAATAAAATCTAAGTTATCCGCTTCAAAGTTACCTTTACCCGCCTGTGGGTCCTCACCTACTCCAACTACTGGAGAAGTCGATACACAACGTGTGGACCTATCAGCGCCTAACGCTCTTACAAAGCCTAGGAAAACGATTCGAAGACAGAGCGGCCTTCTCAAAGTGACCACGGAATCACCAGCCGTACCTAGATCTGGCAGTCCTGCTTTTGGATTCCCGATTCGATTAGAGGCTGGTTTGGCTGAAGAGGAGGAAGAAATGGCAGCAGTGCACCATGAAATTGAGGTTGTGGTCGAGGCGCAAGAGGATCCGGTTAATGCTGACAAGAAAGGAAAGGAGAAAGATAAGCGGAAAGGAAAATCTAAGGAGAGGCGCGAATCTGAGAGTGAGGAGGCACCACGGGAGAAGAAAAGGCCACGAGACACTGAGGACTCGTCCGGAGTAACTGTAAAAGCTAAATCTGGCTTGCGTGCTGCATTACAGCCAATAGACAGCAATGGTATGAACCCTCTTCCTAGTCATTACGTTGCTCATTTGCCCCTAGTAGAAGAGGCCTTTGAAGTGGAAGTCAAGCCGCCAGCTCAGCGTCAATTCCTGCGTCCTCCCTCCCCTCAAGACTCATTTAATCTCATTCTGTCGGAGCAGACGGAGGGAACTGCAGGACGAGAGAAGCGGATTAGAAAAAGTGTCAATTACGCAGAACCCAAGTTGAACAGGTGCGTCTGGGTATTCTTTTCCGGAATATATCCACTGAAACACCTTACAGTAAAATGCGGAAACCTGATCTCCCACTGAACAGCGAACCATCCCGAAGAAAACGTTCGTCAGCTGCAGCAGTAATGTCCACTATGGTCCATACATCTTTGCCGTCATCTTTGGCCGCTTCAGAAGTAATAAACGGGACCGCCGACGAAAACGAGATGACACCCTCTCTAGATTTTGCGCAGTGTCACGAAACATTCCCGCTTAAAAGTGTCAATGGTAATTATATCAATCCAGAAAACTTCCCAATTCCCGATTCCCGACCAGGCTCAGCAGCTGCCATGTATTCTCCTGGCCCTCCAACGCGGACGACTGGATCGACCGCGTCGTCATCTAGCACGACTACCACAGCTACAACTGCCGCATCCGGCAGCACTGCAATGAAGAGGAAGAAGTCGCGTCCCCAGTTACATTTGAGCGATGAAGACAGCGACGGCGCTGATGCAGATGCCGAATACGCCAGTGGCAATAATAGTGCTGGAGCTGGTTCGGCCGCGTGGGGGAATGTGAATATTGATTCTGGTCGAAGGAGAGGGTTGCCTAAGAGAAGCGCTGCTAGTGCTGCCGTTGCCGCATTGGAGGACATTAGAAGGCACAGCATGATCGTCTAAATTCATGACGGCGATACAATGTAACTCCCCGACTTCCCCTGCCTGTCGTCACGGCTCACGACTACTCAAATCATCCTTTTTTCGGATGGAAATGAGAACATGCAATTTGAATCTCACAACGACAACGAAATCAATATCAACCCTCGCCGATCATGACTTCATGACTTCACGACTTCAGTAAAAGAGACCACCCAAGGAAGCAAAGCGTTCATTCTTATTTTGGTTATTACAACTGTCAACTGTCAAAACGATTGTTTCCGATCCTCCAGTGTATACATAGTCTCATGCCTTCTTTTATATCTTATATAAGATCCCTTTTCATTTGCTCTTGACTTACTCTACTCTCTAATGATCTTATTACATATGCATTGCAGTCTTGAGATGACAGAAAAGGTCGAGTATACTATGGTTCTTCATCATATGCCCTGTATTTTACATGATATGCACTCTCTGCGTGCTTATAAGCAGATTCAAGAAGTAGATTATTTAAGTCGTCCAATGATTTCGAGTTGAATAGTGAAGTAGAGAAAAAAACACAACCGAGACAACCTCAATTTACATCGGGTTGTTGGATGTGAATCCCTGGCATGGATGACATGAGAGTCGTTTCACCCTCACTTACGTGGGGTTGCAATTCGTTTGGTTTGATGCCGCGGTGCTGCACGGCGTACTCGCGACATGCCTCTCTGCTGTTCTTCAGCTCCTCATCCTCATGGTGCAGGGCGTAGACCGTCAAACAGGGAAAATTATATTCCAAGAGCGCTCGGAGGAGCGGCAATATCTCCTTGTCAGGCGCGTAAGTCCCCGAGTTGTTGTCTATCACCAGTTCCCATGGGACAGCATCATCTGGCGTATCATCCGAGAAGGTCTCCCACCCACCTTGAGGGCGAGGGAAGAATTCGCCAGAGTATCGAACCTTCTCGCAGCAGTTTGCGTGCAAGGCATGTTTGGAAGCAAAATCGACAAAGAAAGCGGCACCAGTTTCGGAGAAGCGGAAGGAGTCGTCCTCGGAGGAGATAATATAGGTATATACTGCAGGTTTGATACGGGCACCATGGGCTGCGTGACTCTCGCTGCTTGTCAGGAGCCCAAGAAAGTCCGAGGCTGTATTGATTGTACCGAAACCGTTGCGCGCCGTCCGGGCATATAACATTCGGTGCCCTGCTTGGATAGTCCGCCGCAACGCAATACTTGTTGGTCCTTGGAAAATGGATCGGGCGGCTTTGTAGTTCCTGTTCCAAGGCTGGTGGATATCCCCAAAGAATTGAGGAGCGCCCATGATATACAGCTTCCAAGTGGAGTAGAGCCGCGCATCGTCCAGATTCGTCAGGACACCCACCGTGGGCGAGAAGTGGCGTGAAAAGCGAATGGGGCCGTTGAAGAGATAAGGAAACGCTGATGGGTCGTCGTCCTCAGCTGGGTTACTGTCGATCTGCCGTTTTGTTGCCATGTTAATAAATAATGTAGCAGATATCAATAAGATGTCTTACTTTAAGCCAGAAAGTACCCCTAGCTCGTTTGAGAGTAGGGCTTTCTATCTCCATTTCTTTAGCACCAGCAGAGACACTAGTCTTGATGATCCCAATCAAATCGTCCGTGTACGAGCCCTCGTCTTTGTCCATGACGGTAATGACAAGATCGGCAGTAGCAGGTACATTCTTTACGCGCCATATTTCATTCCAGACAGGAGATGCATTCACCTCTTTCACTGTCGACCTATGAAATAAAAGACTCAACGCTAAGCAACCTGGTATGAGTTGTTTGGCTCACACATATGAGATGACATTGTCAATCTTGGCAACAAAATAAGGGTCCGCATATCCGACAACATCCATCCTTGGCAAATTAGCAGCACCGATAAACTGCGAAAATAAGCACTTTTAGATATAAATGCACAATCCCTCCGACCTGAATGGATAAATCAACAAATGGGACGTTGTGTCCGTATTTCTCCAATTTCTTTGTTAAACCGCCATCTTTGGCACGGTCTCTAATGTCATGAAGACACTCGAGCATATGGGAGATACTGAGTACGTTTCTGCGGCCACCCGGCATTTGTGTTGACAAGAGATGAACGTTGGAAGTTGAGGGGTTGCACAGATCGAACCATTCGCATGATTTGAATTTAGGTATAGTGAATAGATCCGTGGATCGAGACCTCTCGATAAGCAAACTATCAGTTGCGGCGAAGACAAACACAACACTGATATAAAAAACAAGACACGGGTAGATACAGCATGTAAAATGTAAAAAATGCTAACGGAATTTATAGGTGTCGCAAATCGGAAAGCAAAAAAGAAGACAAGAAAAAAGAAAAAAAAGAGATTCAACAAATTATAGGTTCGCAGTCACGAATCCCCAACCCTGATATCCATGCTCTGATGGCCACTCCAAAACCTTCAAACGATTCAAGCGATCACCGGGGAAAAGGGAGAACAAATTGTGAGGGATGAATCATAAAATGCTTGGATGGTGTCCGAATGCGTAACTTCTTTTGTTGCCGATAAACGATGCGGGAAAGAAAGGATTAGGCTTGATGTGGTAGTACAAGGCTTTCCCCGATGCTAATGTGTGGTGATGATATTGACAGCATAGATAGAGAAATATAATGCAAGCACGAAAAATAATCGATGGAGAAACTCGCTGTACGGTGAGATGCAAACAGAGTGAGCATCATGAATTTTGACAACAATTGATTTGACATACCTCCAATGCCGACCACACCATCACCCTGACATTTGAAGTGTCGACTTACAAGGCACAAGTGGAAGGTCGAGCACTCGGTGCGTCGAGCTGAGCATAAAAACTTTCCGGCGAACCATGCAGGACAAGGCCGAGCGGGCTAAGCTGCAGCGGGCTATCATGAGCATTCTTCTCACAACCCTTGCCGTTCCTTTGCTCGCCATCATCTAAATCTTCAGGCAAAATCACCTGCCGCAACGGCGAAGTCGGCGACGTCGGCATCCACGTTTTGTTCCTCGATCCTAAGGAGGTTGGGCTCGGTGCACAGGAAGTGGGAGACCAAGTCCGATTTCGAACTGGCGAACGACGGAGAACGTCGTGTTGACGATGCAAGACCATGGTTGCCACGAGTTGATCCATGCTTGTGATTTTGGGCTTGGAAGACCGACGGAGTGGCGATGGCGACAAGGACGGCGTCGAGGTAGGGGGAGCGGGCAAAGGAGTTGAACTTGCATTGGAAAGAGTTTCGATGGGTATTGCTGAGGTTGAATTCAAATTTGGAAAAGAAGCATGCTTCGAAGCCGTTGACAAGCTACGACTCGACGACCTGTCACCAGTAAATGACGGGAACTGTTGACGGCGGCTATCGGCTCCATTTACTATTTGCTTTGATATCTCTTCTGGAGCCTCAACCACGTTCGTTGCCTTCTCCTCCAACTTCAATTTTAACCTCAGAAGTGCAGTAACTTCCCTCCACTTTTCCTTTACCTTCTCGGCCTCCCGATGTGCTCCTTCTTTGTCTTTATTATTCCTACTAGCAGCAACCGCAGCAGCAACCGTCGTTCGTTCTCTCAACTCACACAACTTCTGGACTTCTCCACCCTTCTCCGCATCCCTCTTCGCGAGCTCGGCAAGCAGACAGGGGTCGACATCAAAGTCTTCTCCTGGAGAAGGTGAACGAGGCAAAGGAAAATCATCCGTGTCTAAACAGCGGGCTGTGCGAGTTGTGCCGTCGAACGATGGCAGACCTGCTGGTAAACCAGAGCGAGTGGTAGGGTCCCAGATGAGCAGGTTACGTGAGGGCGGCGTCGTAGGTATAGCAAGCCCTGGGTCAGGAATGTAATTCTTCGAAGCTAATTCGGATGGTATTAGGTCGTCATCGGTATCTTCACCGGGAAAAGAAAGCCAAGTTGTACGCTGAGAAACACCTGGGGGTGGAGGTTCGTCGTGGGGATATCTGGCAAAAGAAAAAGATGGCAATAGCGTGCTTGACGGTGGAGATCCCATTGAATGTAACCCAAGTCCAAAAGCAGAGTGGGCATCACCATCATCCTCAAGGGGTGGAAGGTCCATAGCACGGCAGTGAGGCGAATCAGGAACCGTCATAGACGGGTTACCAGAATACAGTGAATCATCTAAAGTCGAACGAGTCGAATGAAAAGAAGGTGTTTGCAAACGCAAGTTATGGTTGTAAGCAGCGTCGTGTGAGTCCAGTTCTGGGAATAGATGCGAGGATGAACTTGAAGATGAGAATGGGAAAGAAAAGGCCTGGAGCGGTATATCGTCAATATCGCTTTGATCGTGGTACAGCTCGCGATGGGGGTATTCTTCTAGTGTGTGGTATCTGGGTTCGCTACAAGCTGATGATGACGGAGGCAAAAAATAGAGCGACCGATGATTAATTTCTTCATCCTCTGGTTCTGACTCACTGATAGACTCTGGAGACGAAAACGGAGATGGGGCAAGACCATCGTCCGAGTCACTATCCTCTGAGAAGGGGCTAGCCAAAAGGTTCTTGTGCCTCGAGTTCCAATCGAGGGGCGACAGCTCATCTTCCTCGTCTCCTGCGACAGAAGGCTCGTTGACACACGGGCGCCCAAAAAGAATAGGAAATCTGCTCTTATAGAGGTGGGTATTATTTGGCTGAATCGAGTCCGACGCCTGCGCAAAAGGTGTTGGCAAAATTAGGCTACCAGACGGAGGCGATTGCTGCCCGATCAGGTATTCATGATCATGATCAACGAGCGGCAGATCCTTAGCCAACGAAGACTGCGGCGCTGGAGGCAAAAGTGAAGACGAGTATTCGAGCGCCCTGTGCGTCACAACTATTGGAGAATTAAATGCATTCCCAAAATGCGAAGAAGAGTCGAATCGGCAGGATGGCCATTCCCATGACGAAAATAGCAAATCGCTTTGTCCAGAGTTGACGGCGGAAGTAGATGCCAATGAGCTGTGGTCTGAGGCATTAGATTCGGCACTCAGATGACGGTCGTTCTGTGCTTGCATGTCCTAAAACTCTGAGATGGCAGGATAAGTTCTATGTTGAACAGATGGTGCAGGATAACGGTTAAAGTCGAGCTATAGCCAGAGTTCGTGTGATAGGTATCATAAACAGATGTATCGTAGGGCCTGTGTCAAGGAAAAGAAAAACTTTTCAGACCTGTGCAATAAGTTTACTCGTCAATACAATTCTCCTAACTTGAAGAGTCAACCTAAGGAAGGTAATACAAACTCACTGGAATGTTCATCAAGACAAAAATTATCGCAGGAATCAGTACTTCCAAGAAGATAACTTGCCCTCAAGGGTAAGGATGAGCTGGCTTATACTGGTTGGTGCTAGGCCTTCCTCGCACCATGTATGTATCGAATGTATTAGTCAGCAAACACAGTTCTTTGGTTCGGTGACAACACTGCCTCAAGGTTGGACACCTGGCTCCCTCTGGCTCCATATATTTCATTCTTGCTTACAGTCTTATAAATCACAATTTCTGGGCGCTGTCACCGGTGATGACTGGAATTAGAGGGTGCTGCAGTTTAATATTTGAGGATAATCAATTTCATCACTTATTTATAGGCTATGATTATCCTTGCGAACAGACTGGAGCCGGCTTACTTCTGAGGCATTCAGCAACACTACTTTCACCCTCCTGGTCATGTCATTGGCGGTGGTGGAGGTTGTGTGGGGGTGGTAGATGAGGCTCAAACGGTGCCGAAGAAATAGAGCTTGATAATTTCTTGTGCGCACATCACATCGATTCTTGTCCGACGCAGGAATACATTTTTTATTTGTACGTTGTAGCTGCCCTAAAGGAGCGCCTATACTTAGGACTGGTGGTTTTTCAATACCTTCGAGCGCAAGACTGTAAAGGAATACATATCAAAAAAAAACGAATCAGGGACAAAAAGATACAAAAAGACAAGCACCGGCCCCGGAACGGTAGTAACACCTGACGTCTTGACTACCGAGTGTTGAGTGTCCACCGTGCTGTTGTCCATCCTTGTTGAGGTTGGTAAACATAAAGCGGCGTGGGTGAGGCTGATATGACGTAGATCCATGGGGTGCAGCATTTATGTGATATCGAGGGGGTGATGGTGATGCGTGAATTCGTATGCTTCTCTTGTATTCTTCGTTTCCCAACAGAACAGATCGATCGTTGCACTGCTCCTACATAATCTTGCCACTGTCGAGCGGTACCACGTTGACTTTTCGCTTCTTGGCTTTCATTCTAGAGCCAATTAACTTCATGTCTGGAGGTCGTGCGAAATCCAGGGTATGCGGTACATGGACTTGAAAAATCTCGCGAACGGACTGAGATCAGAGGAAAAGGAAGGATTGTAGGAGAAGCTAGTTCTACTCGTGGCCGTCTCGGAATCCGGTGAGAGGGTCATCTCTTCATGTAGTCGTCCGTAGGCAGTGATGTAGCACTGGCCATAGTCATTTAGGGCGGGCGTAATGCTGATGAAAGAGCGTTTTCACCCTGAGCAGGGGGGTAATACAAAGTGGCCAAATGGAATGGGGCATAACCAGCGATGGAACCAGATGAGAACGGGAAAGGATACATTGTGGCCGGCATGAGCAAGTTGCTTTCGAGGTCGTATCTATGATGGTGAGGGTGGGGACAGGGGCTAACGGGGGACTGGTTAAGCCCAGTGGTATTTTCAAGGCGGGAGGAGGTACCATCGGGTTGACCCTAGATCGAGGTATGGCAGATGTTATGGACGGCCAACAGACTTTAAGCTTAAGCTTAAACGTTGAGGGTTGAGTTGAGGACCCATGTTTGAAACACCCTGATAGGCGTAGGGGTTTGGAGGTTATCCTAGTCGTCTGGTTATAGCCAGAATTTCTGGTGCCGCCAACAATATACACACTACACCACACGCTCTCAATGGCTCTACAGTAACAGCTTTGTAGAAATTATATTGTGCAATGGTATAGATTAAAACAGCGCTAAGATCAATATCAACATTCAACGTGTGCAAAGTGTCACTTATGGCTGCGAAGTCTGCGACTCGGAGGAGTAGAAAGAGTGTTCGATTTTTTTTGAGATGGACCCTTCCGTCGTGAGGAGACCCGAGCTGATGGGCGATAAGGCGCGCTAGTCGAACCCATCTCCTCATGTCCCGTTGTCGATCCAAACGGTACATGAACTGCTGTTGATGAGGAAGAAATTTGAAAGCCAGTCATAGAATCCATGCGATACTCTGGGTAAGTGTCGTCAGTGGCCTGTTTACATAATGTCAATTCTTTTGCATTCGCAAGTTATTGCTGTGTTCACCTCGTTCAAAATCCGCTCCAACATCTGCTTATCCAAACTACCAATTTGCAGTTGAGAAGCATAGATAGGCGTCTTCGCCCATCACCCCGTCAACTTGTGAGAATCCCTTGCAGATTTCGCAACAGACAACTCCGGACCAACTATATCAAAGTGCCAGTCAACACCACGAATGTGATTCATAATCTTGCGAATCTCCTCAAGGCCCTTGGTTGCCGATCGATGGGATGGAGATGTGGTGTACTGCAGGACTTGAACTGTGTTCCCGACACGAATGAGACCATCAATACCCTCAAAGTTGGGCTCTCGTGGTCGCCAATAAAAATCAAATGGTGGTTGAATTTTGCGGAGTGCATCTGAGCCTGCTAGCACAGCCTTGGGAGCAGGAATGGAAAGGGGGTTTGAGACACCGCCGATATGTGTTTGAATGGGGGGACGAGTCGGATCAGAGAGCTTAACGTGTGCATAATTTTCGAACCACCACCCTGCAGCGGTACCAAGGGATGGGTGCGCAGTGAGCATCATGAAAATCAGATGTTGTTGAGCATCCGCCTGGCGGGACACAGCAGTGACAAGTGTCTTAAAGAGATATGGCGTTGGGATGGTCAAAACCGGCAGTCGCAGCTCCAAATTGTTCGGTCTCACAGCAAATATCTTTGAGGAGAGCTCGGAATTAAAATCCAAGCATTCGAGTTGCAGAAGTATTGTCGAGAAGTCTCTCGCAATCTTGGTGGCCACACTCTTGACATTCAGTTCGTATCTGGCCTCCTCCTCCGAGATGTTGAGCATGTCGATGATGCATCTGACATTCGACCCGTACCTGAGAAAGAGGGTTTCACCCCGCAAAATATCGCCATTGGAAATCTTGCTGTGTAAAGCAATTCAGTAGACACCAGCGTAGAGAATACTAGGACGTACAGCAATGTCTGAAATTCTTCCAATGACCACACGTCCATTACGTATACCATAGCACTAAGTTGCTTAACCCACTCCTTCCAACGACCTTGAGTTGGTGAACTGGTGTGTATAAGGTGTCCTGAAGAATACTGGAAGGCAGTACAAGGCTCGAGTGACCGTGAATCCGACAGGGTCCAGGCACCTTTCGTAATTGCAGACTTGTCATGCTTTCCATGTATACTTACGCCGCTTTCGTCGAAGAGGACAAATTCGTCAGGATTGATTTGTAGAGCGACAACTTGCTTTTCTCCAAGTCTTAAAACCAAAAGGAAAAACAAGAAAAGGGTTTTCCCTGTCAAGTTTGGTTAGTTGATGCTTCCGCTGTGTGGCAGGCTCACTGACCGGTCCCTGGCTGACCAGTAAATAAAAATGTGGCACTTTTCCGTGGCTCCGTCTCAGATATTCTCTTTACAATGGCATTGTAGGCAAGTCTGTATTCGTCGCGGATGAAGAGCATTTTGATTGAACCCTGATTTAATTCTTTGAGGTCGGCAGTGGTGAGATCCAATGTTGGTGTTGTCTTTCCATCTTCGGTTTGTAGTTCAATCCTGTTTTTGCCCCAGTAGTGATTGTGGAAGTGCCTAAAACTATCAAGGGATTCTTTGGTGGCTTGATTATCACACATATGGAAACCAAAAATAGGAGACGTACTGTCGCTTTCTTGTTCAAGTTTAATCCTCTTGGGTAATCTTTCGAGGACTTGGTCTGCATGGTTAAAAAGTGAATGCCGTTAACGGAGATGTGGAACACCATTTGGCACGGTGAAGAAGAGTCAACAGGCGAGACGTAGAGCGGTGAGGAGATGCGGTAAAATGTCGGCGGAAGGCGTGCAGTAAGAGCGACATTCAGAAAGAGTAAGGGGACGAGAGAAAGGTTGTCAGTCTCCCATACAGAAATGACCGTATATTTGCTTACCAGACAATTTCACGATGATATGAAGATGGTGATCAGGAAGATATGAAAGGACGACCGACAGTTGTGAGAACTTGCCCAACTTGACAGAGAAATCAGTAATTGGTTTAGGAAGAAGTTGCGGAAGAGTATCGTCGTCGTCATCAAATGGAATGGGATCATTCAGCTGTGAGCGCAAGTGAGCAAAAACTTCAACGCTGGTGAGTAGGACAGCATCACCTTCCAGAGGACTAGATCTATGATTTCAATAGTCTGAAGACGGAATCTTGCTTCCCGAATCGCCATCGTCAATTGTTCCACGTCCCATTCAAGACCAGCATGAACCGAGAATGCTTTTTGTTCATCGTCAATCAGGCACCAAATGCGACAAAGTTCATCCCCAGACATCATGCGTGGTGGAAGTCGGGAGGATGGGTAGTAATAAAAGAGAGTATAGGGGCGGTTCGATTGAAAATCGTTTTCTTCGCTCATTATTGTAGGTGACATTTTGTTTCAGACTGGACGTATTGGAATTTGGTCAACCAGTGGACATCATGTGACAGATTGGGAAAATGTGGGTTGCGTAAAAAAATTCGGCCATCATTTTTGACCAGTAATTCCCGCTACCTTCAGGTAGTGGGTCTTAAGGACCTCGATTTGAGTCCACCCTCGATTACTCTTTAACGATCCCATCAAATGAAAGCAGGTGGGATTAATCTCACTCAACAGCATCAAAACTTCACGCTAAGGACCCAGAACACTGCAATTGTAAGGATCTTTTGATACAACAAATATAAGTAAACTTCACAAAAAAACTTCTCTCGCACAAAAACAATGTCAGTCAGCCCAGCATGCTTTCCCTTGCAAATGACCACTGAAGTAAGCCCCCAAGAATGTCTTTTGACAGTTACTGCATGTTTTGATCACTCCGTCCCATTCCAACATATTAATGCCCTCTCCCCCCACAAGACGGGTGATAATGCTGTTTTGATTTTCTAGTGCAGTCTGTGCGGTATTGCCAATGGAGGGACCTGCAACCGGTACTGCCATCCTGGTATTTTGAACACCGACCGATGCCACCTCGGTGCTCTGGAAGATCTGGGCAAAGAACCTAACTCATTCAAGCGGTCGACCTGCCAGCTACCTGGTCACGCTCTCATGGGGCAAAATATTTCACATTTTGAGCCGTTGACCACCGAAGCAATGCTGTCAACCCATGAAGTAGAATTTGAAGCGCGACCTTCTGTCCCACCTTATTGAAAGATGTCTCCTCCTGGTTCGGCTGTGTTGCTCCTGCTGCCAGCCGCTCTTGAGCTTTCTTCATCTCATCCAGACCATTCTTCAGTCTGGACATCTCCTCCTGCCATCGCGCCCGTTCCCTTTGTGACTCAGCTCGCTCCTCCTCCAGCTTGTTACGATCTTGTCACTCCCTTTGTCACTCGCCCTGTCACTATCCTTGTCATTTGTTATTTCTTGTATATGTATATGCATTATGGTACGACTTTCGTCGTGGACATTTATTTTTCTTTGTTTGCTATGTTTACGGACT
>Ga0307514_10001719_pt1 | contig 25134 bp, 20 predicted proteins | sample 16_EM_MG_FD_203088 | JGI IMG/M metagenome (GOLD analysis project Ga0307514, IMG submission 203088) | Populus trichocarpa ectomycorrhiza microbial communities from riparian zone in the Pacific Northwest, United States - 16_EM | ecosystem: Host-associated > Plants > Roots > Unclassified | place... | reverse complement strand
CCCACCCCACAGACCATCCCCCCTCCACAATCACACGTCCCGTGTGAACAAAAAAAGACAATGCCTATTCCATCTCTTCCTCCTAATCAAAGTTTATCCTGAGTGTGAAAAACAATGAAAACAACAATATAACACTAAACTTTTGTTCCATCCGCCTCATCGCGAAGTATGGACAGCTCATTATCTATCATGTCTCCTTACCTCAAGAATGCCCGCTCATATAATATCTCATTTTCCTGAGTATCCCCCTCCCGACAAACATACACTTTGACATCGTCCACATGAAATCATCTCTCTTTCACAGTGCCATGCATATCCTGCACCCACACACTATTACCCGATGCCGCAAACCTCAGCACTTTCAGTGGGCCAAACATCCCCAACGTCATCTGAAGCACATGTGGATGCTAGAGGGGTATTGTGCATTGGCCTCACAGCCATTGCATTAGGCTTTCTCCTCCGGGTCCTGGGATTCGAAGAACGTAGCAGTAGAGTGAGTTGCTTGCGTAACTTTGGGCTATCATTTAGCAATTGGGCCAACGTCAAATCCACCTGGGTCGACTTCAACACAACCCCTAGATCCCAAGCTACACACCCCTCCATTGCCTTAATCGGAGCTGCCTGCCCCACAGGTGGTTTCTGAGTTCATTTTTGCGGTGTGTTACGCTCCTGAGGATCCGCAGACAGCTTAGAACCGTCCAACTTCACTGGCTCAGCCCCAACTGCCGTTTCGAAACCTTCAGGAACACTGCTTCCGTTTGATTCCCCTGCTTCTGCTCCAACCTCGCTCATAGGCCCATCCTTCCTCATAACCTTAGCAGGCCCATCTCACCCCGTATCATTATCACTAGGTCTAGTTCTTTTCTCATCTGCCGCAGCAGCCAGTAACTCGGGGATACATTGCTGAAGGCTCAGAACTTTAGCAGCTAACAATACCACATTAGTCATCTTATCTAGGCGGGATGCACTCTGAATCTGCTATCTTGAAATTGGCAATGCCACTGCCGAGCGAAAGGGACCGGAGATCTGCGAGCCCGAGTTCTGCAGAGAACTAACTCCAAAGCTTTCAGGAGGTATAACGTTCTGTGGCAATGAAGCACTGGTACCACTCTGAGATGGGTGAATCACCAACGGCATAGCTACCGAGGCAACAATACGTGCCCTGTAGTCAAATGTTTGAGCCATGACTTGTTCTTGAATATTACGCTGTTCCACAGGTGAAAGAGCCGGATTCGTGCAGGTCGTCGAATAATGTCCTCTCATGTCGCATTTGTAACAGGTGACATTAGGGTTGGCAACTCGCCCTTGTTGATACTGCATAACTGGCTGTTGATACTGCGTAACTAGCTGTTGATACTGCGTAACTGGCTCTTGATACTGCATAACTGGCTGTTGACACTGCGTAACTAGCTGTTGATACTGCGTAACTAGCAGAGCAAATAGAACCAAGGCCTGGGTGTCCGTAGATGAATACTGAACCCCACTTCAAGGCATGACTCCCTGCAGTCCCCTCAGCAACCTAATAACCTCATCCATCTTGTCTGATACTACTGAGGCTGCAGTCTCAACAGCTGTCCCCCCACCAGATCTCTCCGACCACGATGCTTGACCTATCACCATGTACGCAGATTTCACCAGCTCTATAACTCTAGAAAACTTGAGACTGCCACTTCTATCCACCTCTCCAGCCACCGCAAACGACACACATTCCTTCTTAGTCTGATCGGACATGCCCCTAATGAAAGCCATAGCCAACATCTCATCCAGCTCTTTGGGAACTCTCGAGGACAAATTCTGGGCTTCCTTGATGTATTCGGATATATGCTTGGATCCTTGCTTCAGAGACAACAGCTGGTTCTTGACATTCATACGATGCGTAGCCAATATCGATTTGCTGATGGCAAACTTGTTCGTAAACGCTGCCTTGAGCTCGTCCCAGTTGGTTTGTACTTCTTCGTCCAGAGAACACCAAAACTCATATGTATCTCCTTTCAAAAAACGACGGAAAACTCTAAGTATCGTCTTTGTAGAAGCAGGAGCCTTTCTATCGTGACATTCCGCAAGAAACTCCACATCGTCAATGAAAATTTTGTTGTTTTCCTTGCCGTCGTTCAACCCCTCGAACAGGCAGATATCTCTTCCAACAGCAGACATCTTTCCACTTCGTACTGCTATAACAGATATCGTCTTTCACTTCGACGAGCTCAGTTCCCACCACCTGTGTAAGGTTGGTCTCCTTGTCTGTCAACTACCATGGACATTAGTACAGAAGCTGGTCTCGACAAGCAATCGTCTCTCGAAATATCTGCCACACTCTGTCTGACTTCCCAGCCAGCTTGGTCTCTGTACATAAAGGGGAAAAACGGGAGGGAAAGGATAGGGGGATAGAGGGTAGGAATAAGTTGAAAAGATTAAAACACACAGGCAACTATAGATAAAATGATAAGTACGACGACGGATAAGAATAAGGTCAAGGTTAATGACGAGATGAAATGCAAAGGTATAACGAAAGGTATGACGAGTTCGACAATGACGGGCCCTCGTTTCTCTCTGGTTTTTCTAGTATCATGGGAGAATTGGTATGCAGAGAGTAGGGTGTCTTTTAGAAGAGCTATCTATGGTCCCGAGCTATATGACAGTCCCCGCTTATCTAATGCCTAATACCCACCCCACATACCTATCTAATACCCACCCCTCATACCTAATGCCTATCTACCTAATGCTTATCTAATACCCACCACCTAATGCCCACCCCACCATATTGTACTAGTTTTTTTTATCTCATTTAGCCTATCTAGACTATAGCGATATTGTACTAGTTAAATACTAGTTAAATTACATAAGTAGCACCAGTTTGTCTGGGGGATTTGTATCCTATGTACTGTATGTACCTGTGATTGGCTTACTCAGTACACCAATTCCAAGCTAGTCTTATGCCAAGCCAACGCCAAGCCAAACCGAGAGGGTCTGGGCGCGAGATCTCGCAGCATGCAGGGTCACGGGGTGGATAGATGGATAGGCCGACGGGCACTAGGGTCGGACCGAGCGACTGGAGTACGTACTATTGTTTCAGAAGGTGGGATATATAATTTGGGTTTCGTAGGTAATTAGTTCTTCTCTCCTTCACTGCGATAGCCCCGCCCGAGAACCATCCCAGGGAGGACGCCTTTCTCATTATTGCACTGCGAACAGTACAATAATCACCATTCCACACTGAAAGAATATACTGCGAATAGTGTATTCTTACAGGAGATTCATAGCGGGGGGAGAATAATTGGACAGTGCAGAGCGGTGGATGGTAGGGTTGAACATACTGGGAGTAACTCCAAGTGTGAGTTCATTGGCAGTATGGTACCCCTTCTTCGAGTCTCTACGCCTACGGCGGATGCGCCAAGAACCTTGCCATAGGAAGTCGTGCACCAGCGTACATACATGTACTGTAGGTACTACATATGGACACGCCACGTATGATGTATGTTCTGTACATACTCTACCTAGTGCGCTGCGCTAGACTACCCAGGTGCCAACCAGACCACATGAACTCTGAGGCTGAATGACCGTGATAAGGGTAAATCTATTGTTGAAAACAACAACCATACCTAATATTCATGCACCATCTCATAGCCAAGTGGTCCCTGAGATACTGATGTGGGGCTACCGTACCTGGCAGCTGTCAAATAAGAAACCCAAACCTTAATCAATTTAAGTACCCCTTCTCATTTGCAAGTCCTCAGAGCCCCAGAATATATTTTATCCATCGCCCCCCGCTCCTCACTATTGCACAGTGCCTCTTGGCATCGAAACACAACACTTCATATCATGCAACAGAGAACAACTGTAAGGAAAATACACAAAACGCAAACAAATGAGCACATTATGATAAGTACAAGGAAAGGTCATGACTTCCGTGTCTCTCGCAGGTATCTCCTGCTTTAGGCCAACCTAAGCAACGAAATATGCTGCAATAACCAGACAACCGGCCACGAGGGAGACTCTAGCTTTGATGCTGACGGCCCAGCCAGCATAGGTTTGTACTGGCTGGGGAGGGCGCGTCACTGATGGCTTCTCTGGGTTGGGGTTCGTTGGGTTGTCGACTTCAATGGTGTTATCACTGATAGGAACAGGGCCATCAGGGCCAGGAACCGTCGTCGCCCCAGGCGGAGGTGGGACGAGAAACTATCGAGGTGTCAGCCCTCCCACAAATGTATGTCTGTTATCAGGTTATATTCCGACCTTGTCTAGGACCTGGATCACACCATTCTTCAGGATCTGGTTCCGTGATATAATTTTGGCGTCGTTGATGTAGATATCATTATTCTTGAAAGTAACAACGAAGCTTAGTCCACTTTTAGTCCGGTATGTCTTACCGTTTTTGAGTGTCGGCGTGTAGCCGACGAATCCAGAGACAATGGTATGATAGTCGAACAGAGACTGGAGTTGACTGGGGGAGAGGGTGCTGAGCTGGTTTGCGGCAGCCTTAAATGCGTAGGGGCAAGGTGCGAGGAAGGTAACTCGAGTGGCATTTTGGAGAACTGCAAGGGTGTCTGGAATTCGGTTCAGTGTAGATTGTAGAGCTGTAAAACCAGACTCAGATATTGAGCTTGTAAAGTTTTTTGGGACTTGGAAAAGCCTGAAGAAAAGTGACTCGTCAATATTTGACAGGTACTTTCTGCATACATTGCGGTGAGGGTGATATACCTGTCCGTGGTGTAAAAGACCCCTCCTTCAAACGAAATTTTGTCCTTGACAACATAGGACAAGTGACCATTGCCAGAGTAGATTTTTGCAAGCCATGACTGGGGTGGGGGGCTTTGTTCCAAGGCACGCTCTTCCAAGGCACGCTTGGACTCGGTTGGCCGGACAGTACCGGTAGGTGTAGCAGTCTGACTGGAGGGGATTGGCGTCGTACCTAGTGTGGTCAGACTGGTTGTAGTAGCTGTACGAAGACTCTCCTGATTTGTGGTGGTACTTTGGGGCGTCGTATTGACTGTGGTCGGGCTCGGGCTGGTCTCGGCTACGAAGGTGTCCGTAGTACCGGCGGGAATAGTTTCGTCGCTTTTCCCAATGTCAGGCTCTGGGTCACTACTGAGTTGGATGTTCGCTTCTGCATTGTCCCTAGCATCATCACGCCGCAGGATATACTTAGGAATTTGACCGTTCAACGTTATGCCATGGGCGTCGAAGTACGCTTGCATTGCATCATTTGTTGGTGCATAGACAACCAGGTGTGGGCGCTTGAGAAGGGCTGGGTGTGGAGGGTACGTGCGGAAGAAGTCCGCAAAGAGTGTCAGGTTGTGAGCACGCAATACTCTGTCAAGGGACTGTGCATACGTAGAGCAAACAAAATTTGTGCATAGTAAGGCACTGAGAAGCATGGGGGCAGAGCCAGGAATCCACATCTTACTGTTCCACGTGGGCACAGATTAAATCGCTTGGAGAGTCGGGGTAACTTCTGAAATAATCAAGCGTGGGCGAGAGCGCTGCTGGTGTAAGGGTATACGTATTAGTATGGGGTCCTGTTATATACAGGTACAGGAGTGTGATGTCTGGGCACCACAGCTTATAACTACTTTGAGGTTGAAGGGACGGTGTCGATTGAGAGTCCAATCGTGGGGTGAAATTTATCCGTGAGTACTGGGGCAAATTTTCAGTTGGTGCTTGCGGCCTTGCTCATTCTCAGCGCCCTTCAGGGATAGGCATGATCAGTCCACTGTGGGGGATTCAGGATAGATGAGTTGTGCGCACATAATAGGAGTCAGGTTGGAGGACGTAGCTCCGTTTTACATACGAGAAAACTGCAGGGAAGCGGCATTGTCCACTGGGATGTCAGAACACGCCTGACCACAAAGGTACCGCAAAAATTGAGAAGTAAGGCCCCGGCTGCACAACGCAGATGAGTGAGCTATCAGCGAGCCAAAGAAACACGGAGGAGGAGTACAGGAAGCGGGCAGGTCCTGAACGAGGTGTACGCCGCTGGCTGTTGTGGGAAAATAAGTATTTACATGTGATTTGATTGGCACTGGCTAATCTGGGTAGACAGCGCCTGGGGACGAGGCTAAACGAGGTGAGCATCTCATCAGGTAAGGGACTCCAACGAGGTAGGGCGGTAATTGGATTGTCAGTGTGCTGGTGCTATAGCAAGGCAGAAGGTGAGCAGGTTCTCAGCCGAGGCCCAATCAAGAGCAAGTGGTGCTAAAGGCTTGCGATTGCAGCATACTCTACCAAACCTGCAGGAAGTAAAGAAAACATTGATTGAATTACTCCCTCCTGTAATCCCGCCTACCACCTCCTGTACTATTTCTGCCATGGGTCTCTGGCAGAGGACCCCATGGATGACCATTGCCTTGGCTAGACCTGCGTTTGGAAATGCTCCCCGGGAGGGTGTTTTGGTTGGGTGGGGTTTCTCTTCTTTCTTCTGTGCCGGTTTTGGTGCTACTGGGCGTTGGGCAGCCTGTACCTTGGTAGCTGGGGGTTACCGTATCTACTCGAGTTATATGCTAGCGCGCCGTTAGGTTGCACTAGGAGAAGCAGGTTAGACCTCCAACCAGACCAGTTAGACCTGACCCAAAGTGTTACTTTTTAGTTAGTCTCAGCACATTTATAGTATGTTCCTTCAGCTTGATCCTACACGGTTATCCTCATTCTGACCTGGCAGCTAACGGCGCGCTAACATATAACTCGAGGAGATACGGTATCCAGATAAGTCTTCGTACAACAGCCAACGGTGTCGGTTTGACCCATCCTAGGGAAAAAGTATAAGACAACATAAACGAGAGAAGAAATATAAAAAGGAATAAATAAAAAGGAGTGATCTTATTAACTGTGCTAGGTCTATGGTAGTTATTTATCTATACTTAGTTTGGGTAGCGCTCTCTGCTGTCCTTGGACTTAGTGGTAAATTGATCGCATTGATGCAATTGGTGTGTAGAGGTTGATCTCGTGCCAAGACTCTTTGTACGTATCTGTCACATAATTATTTCGGTGTGCCAGCTATATAGAGTGGAGGTCACTTTGCATCCATAATTGTAGAATCTTCCACTTCTCGCTACTGCACTGATATACGGAGGTCTGACAGATACCGGGGTATCTAGTGGCCTGGCTCCAGGCTCAGGTGCACGTGCGGAACTAGCGATTGGAACCAGCGATGCATCTTATTCCATGCGGATACGAGTCTAGAATTATTGAGCCGCATGTAGGTACCTAGCCAATGGATTAGTCTGGTTGTTAGGCCGGGCTCGAGGCTCAGGTGCATGTGCGGAACTAGTGATTGAACCAGCGATGCATGTGATGAGGGTCTTATTTCATGCGGATACGAGTCTAGAATTACTGAGCCGCATGTACTTAGCCAGAGTGTCCAATAGATTAGTCTCCTCATAGAGGGCGGATAGCATGGGAGGGGTCGTGCAATCAAACTAGGCGAAAAGATTCCCAGGGCAATTACTCTATTGCGTCGCATATCTATTTGCAAACTTCTCTGCAAAAATGATTCGAGTGCATGAGTGCAAATTAATCTCATGGAGGCTAAGCGGGACCAGGTAAGGAAAGGTGAGGGCAAGCCGAAACATCGCAATTTGTGTTTTTTTTTTTTTGAAATCAGTAACCCATGACGAAGGACCGCATCTCCGATTGGAGACTCAGCGGGATTGTCCAACTCCTGGGCCCTGCCCCGAATTTGTTCTTTACTCGGCACAACGAGAAATTGTTGCGTCTAACCAGGTGAGTAGGGATCATATGAATTCTGGTTCAGACAAACCTGGCGCTGGCGGTCTTCATTGCCAAAATACGCTGTACACGTTGCAGAGCCATGCATACATCTTCTCAGATCCTGACGCCCGAGCATCTCGTATAGACTGCAAAGTAAACATTAGCATGGATTCTGGGGTACCACGTCACGGTACCCTACCTCACGCACAATGATCAGGTGAGACCAGAAGTAGTTCCCTGTCGATGGCGAACACATAGATTGGTAAAACCGAGCGGAACGGGCTTTGGGGGCTGAAAACTGCCCGAGGTTTATGGGTCTGGTGTTATGATTGAGAGGTATGACATGCGCAGGTTAGAAATCAGAGGCCGTGAGAATCAAGTCCAAGCTAGAGATAGTATCTGACATCTACGTATCTGACATCTACGAGGGGCTAGTGCAACCAGACTAGTATCTGTCCAGCGCAGCGGTGAATGAGAGGAGGATGGGTTGTGTGTGTCGGGGGTAGCTTGGCTTCTACACCAGCAGGGAGGTAGGGCCGGGTCAGGGTATCATATGAGGGTGATGGGAATAGGTGTAGAATATAAAGTCAAATGGCATCGAATTTTGTACAGAGTATGTGAGTGTATAAAGGGTTGCTTTTCTGCTCCCTTGCATCTCGTTCTCTCCACACACTCCAATCTTCTGAATTTATATTGACCACGCAACTTGGTATGTCACTCCCCTGTATAGTTATGTAGCGCCATGAATGGCTGCCAATAAGCTATTTTACTAGTAGCCACAGCTCCTACTGCGCTACTACCACCCCATTGTACTGTTCTTGGACGCGACCTCGCTCTCGAGCCCCACGGTCTGTCACTCTGTGCATCTCCCTCACACATGTGACCCCACACCAAGCTGTTCTGTCGATTCATGCTAACATCTCAAGCCACCCGGGTGCTAGAAACCACAGACAACGTAGGAGCCAAGGTGCACTCGGAAATTTACCCTTGGCACATTAAAGCTCCTGTCATGGATGTCTTCACCGATCCAATCTCGATAACCTACCGGACATGGAATCGGTTCACCCTCCCCGATGATGCTGGTGGCAGAACAGCAATTGCGATGTCAACCACTACAGCCACAACCTTTACAGCTTTGTACACTATCCTAATCATGGGGATCTTCATGGTTGGATGGAGTCTAGTGATCTCAGTTGTCCTCCTAGTCTTTACCCCCCGCCACATGACCAGAACAAGCTATATCGCGGTTGTGGCAGCATGGAATGCAAATGATCCATTCCAGGCCACACTCGTCATGCTTCAGCACACTTTTCACATTTTGGTGGGCATGTGGAAGTACAAAGGATACAAGGCCGAGTTCAATTCTAGGAATCTTCTGTTGGACATTGCGATCCTAGTCGCTGCTGCTGGTACCTTCGCTGGAAGCTTCACTTTAGGGCTGCTGTTCCCAAACCTACTCATCATCGGCTCTATGGCCCCCGTCAATCCCGATATCATGTATTACCCTGACCTTGACTCTCCAGTGAACGGGAGCAAGCTCCCGGAACTCCACAAACTCCAGTACACGAGTATGGGTGCATTGCGGGCATTTGGGGCGATCGAAGGCTCTGAAGTTACGATATCGAAAAAGATTTCCCTCTACAAAAGCAACGACCGGCCATGGGAGGCGGACGGGCGTAGGCGTGAGCGGTATACCATCAACTATGGCTATCATATTACGGGCGCGGAGATGGGGCTGCAAAAGTTTGGAAAATTGACCCTTCGCGTTCAGGGCTCATGCAGCTTCGCAGACGATTGGTGGGTATCCCCCCAGAATGGCTCGGGGGGCAAGAAATTCGACCAATACACTCTCTGGAAAGATAATGACATCGGCATCCAAACGAAGGAGGCATACGCCGAGATTAATCCCTCCTCCCCGCCAGTTGCCTTCTTCGAATATTTTAGGCTCAATAGCAGTGATCAGGATCGTGACCCTCAGAAAATGTATTACTCAATTTTCCCAGTACTCGCCGGGAAGCGATCCGCTACCGAGACTCTTGATCCTTGGTACGAGACCACAGCTGGATCTAAGGAATTTCAACGCCGTGGCTTTGCGTGGGAAGTAGCGACGAAGCGACCTCCTCTCAAATGCCATCAAACCGACGAGTGGTCCTATGGTGGGTGGAGGGGAAGTACACATGCGCTTTATGACACCGATCAAGCACCAGTCAAATTTCCAGATGCCATTAGGTTCGTGCTGCGAACCGAGTTCGGTACCCCAATGATTGTCAACATTGGAAGGGCAGCCCAGGCCAGTGCCTTGAAATCCTCAACACGTATCCTAGCAGGATATGAGACAGGGATAGATGCTTCGTCGTGTACGGCTCAGGACGACATGAAGCGAATCATTCTTGCGGCATACCTCTCTACGCGGAGCATCTTCCGCGATGTTGCCATGGCTGGGGTGGACCTGGGCCGAGCGGCTCCCAAGAATGCATTGAGACTCGCTAATGGGGAGATGCGAGATGGGGTCGGGGATGTTGTAATAGCGAGCAGTGTTGTATCCTCCCTTCGACTGGGATATTTTGCAGCTATACCATCCATCCTGGTCTTCCTCTTCCTCATCAGTGGCATATTCAAGGGAAGCAGGACCATTTTTGGGTCTTACAATGGCAAGTTCTATCCAAATAGATACAATCGCTTCCTTCAGTTCCTCACTGGCTTGCAAGCAACGCAGCTCTATCGGATGGTAGACCAGATACTAGCACAGGTCGAAATTCAGGATGTTGCAGCTGAGCAAAAGCTCCCAGCAGAGGCCAGCCTACGCACACAGCACCGCGAGCAAGCTCATTGGGATAAACAGATTAGTGCCTTTCCACGGGTTGTTTATAATAACGGCATACACTACCCTCAGGCGGCCAAGGACCTTACCCTCCCTCAGCTCAGGGCGGTTGTCGTCGCCGATGAACAGCACCAACTGAACTTTCGCCGGGATGAAGTGCCGGTTAATAAATTGTTGAAAGGCAGTGAGTGGAAAAAACTTGGGGGCCCAAGCTATGTTTCTTCACCAGTTACTGCCCATGGTGAGCCCAAGGCGGGCACGGACAATACCCCAGCGGGTTCCGACACCGACGATATTGAGAAGACGCCGAACATAGGAGCGCGCTCCGTGCCTCAGTCGGTGGATTAGTACTACCCCAGGAGGTGGGGCGACTCGCGGTGATTGTATCGGCCAGCCTGCTGCTGATTCCACAACACCTCGTGGCTAGTTATACTTGCTATAAGCCGCATCCCCCTTGGGTTCTCTCTCTGAAGATGCCTATTTCCTCGTCATCATGGATATGATTATCGATACCCTTTCAGTCTGTCTTTCACTCTCAGCGTTATATATTATCGGGGGTCATTGGTAGGGGTGGAGGAATTTAGGTCAAGAACCAGTGATTACAATTGTGGGCTTAGCTTGGGATTCCCTCGTTTTCTAATTTCTGGCTACCTAGTGTGCAAATTCAATATATACTACAGGAAAAGAGAGCTCTCCCCACACCATGAGAAATGTTGGTGCTACTCTTAGTAGTGCTGTGTTGTCCGCTGTGGTGTGCCGTAGATAATTACATGATGCTAATCTAGTAAATTCACACACCCCACAACATGCACCTACTCACACACCCAAAAAATAAATCGGTCTGGACACGAGAACAACATATACTCGTTCTAATTTACAACTCCGCTAGGTAACTTCCACTTTCATTTGGATGTAGCAATGTGTTCGCAGAACTTCTACGACTACTGACAGGCCCCCCAGTTTGGACTTATTCGCGTATAGTAAAGCCCTCGATCCTCAATGAGTATGCAAGTCCGCTGCTTTACATAAGAAACCCTTATAGTAACTCAGTACTGTATCCAAGGTGATTCCATGAGAGAGTAGTTAATGGAGCAAGCTCATATATTCTTCACCTTGGTATCTTGAATTATCCCGCCTGTCCTGCCGTGCTCCGGAGACCTCCCATAATTCCCCCGACTTAGCACCCATGATACCGTATAAATCTAGGGGATACGGATAAGGCCCCTGTCTATACAAAAATTGTATAGCGAGACTGGGGCTCTCATCCAGATTTTATGGTGCCACCCACCAATAGTGTTGGGGCTACCTTTTAAATTTTTTGCTACTTGAGTGGTGACTTTCTTTAATCTATTCATCTTCAGAGCAACTGCCTTGCAAGGAAGTACAAGTGCTATTGACCCAAACATTTACTATGAAATTCTGATTTCGAGTTTGCGGTGAGACATTGATTTCTTTTTCTTCACCCCTTTGTCATTGCTGCACTTCTGTCATACCATGCTTCCTCGGTAGCATGTCGGATCTTATACATGCTTATAATTATTATTTGTAAATAGTTTGGCGATGTAGATGAGACTTAGACAACGGCGTTCCCCTCACTCAGTCACCTTCGCAGCCCTGGTAAACATGAAGGGCCTGGAAGTGTCGTTCTCACAATTTTATTGATCGAGAAGGGTGATGAGCTGGTGAAAGCGATTCTGCAGGCCGTGTTTCCAGAGACCTGTTAGCCACAGAGCGGAAAGTGGGATATATATTTTAAACCACAAACTCAGCTGGATCATACGATCTCATGGCAAAAGTAGCAAGCAGATAATCGAAGAGAGCAACCAATATCCAGTCACAGCAAAGGTATAGTCCACTGGCAACTTTGGATTGACCCAGGGCACGAAATCTCGCGGACCCGCTAACTTGAGACACAATGGTGTATAGAGCACTAATAATATGCACTATAATGGAGTCTTCCGAGGTAGATGCGGGGTGAGTGCGAGAGCTCGTTTGGGGCTAAGGCTATCGTTCGAACTACCCAGACGCTTTTCTGTCTCTATCGATTCCCCTCCCGGTTGGCCTGTATCCACCGCCGCAATGGCGATACCCTCTATCTTCACAATGTCGGGATCCAGCGGGCGATCATCGTCGTAAATTTTTCCTCCTTTGCTCAGCTCTTGATCCCGTCCATTTTCCGTGGCAATTTTTGTCGATCATCTATACCGAATACCCTTGCTGCTGTTGATTTCCGCTCCTTATTCCTGCATGTGCTTGTCAATGTATGAAATTGGCTGGCCTCAGTCGTTGCACACCTCGCTGGCCATTTCATGGCTGGTTTCCGCACAGAAAAGCACGGTGGAGCCGGATTAGCCCCCAACTGCATGGTTGATCGCCTAGCGGAATTGGGGAGTAAGAGTCCCACATTTCTCCAGGCATATATGTAGGAGCCATCAGTATAGGGTTCGTGTGACTACGTCCTGACACTAGGAAATATCAGAGAGTTCTGTTAGCTTCCGTAGTAACTAGTATTATCGGTTGTGTTTTTAATGCCCAGCACATAAGCCAGGTAGGAATTGGTCCGCTGTAGGTGCTAAAGCTGCCTTCACCTCGCCTCTGTTACCACCACTTCTGCCGTCGAGTCCAGTCAAGCTCCCAATGCCAACCCCCCTTGAGTGCCTGCATGCCCCTGTTGTTCTCTTCAGCTTTCACCGCCATATTTCAACAGCGCCTAGGAATCTCTGATGAGAAGCAGTGTGTGCCATAAAATCCGATCCGCCCTTAGTAAACCAAATTTGGTGGTTCCTCTCATCACACTCGTGCAGAATATTCCTCCCATTGCTTGTAGAGAAAGGTTTTGTAAGACGATCCAGCCATGTCCCCTCAACCGCTACGCCCAAGTATTTGTGTAAAAGAGAGAAATCCATAATTGTGCCTTCATTATTAATGGGGCCCAGAACTCTCAGTACTGAAGTGGGAGAGGTGAGATATAGAACGGTAGTGCCCCAGGTACCCGAACAACACAGATGCCTAGAATCCCTCCAGCTCCAATACGAAAGCGCCATCTCAGCCCCCGTTGCAGATAGGCATCATTGGGGGCGAATTGATATCTGCACTGTATTTTCTGGGATAACTGGTAATATCCAGGATTTCCATTGGTACCGGTGGGACCCTAAAGACATAACAGTCATGTTAGTTACAGTTGATGGGTACCCCCATTAACCTCCCAATATTCATCAGAGACATACCCCTCATAGCGCCATCCCCTGCTTGGAGGGAGTACCTATACGGGACAAGGTTACATTGTGAAGTGTTTGTGATTGCTAGGTGTGGTCGAGTGCCTGAGGAAACTCCCGGTATTAAAAATAGCTTCGCCTCAAAACTGTATGTAAATGAGGTGGAAAGAGGGCAAGATGTCCTTCTGCGTGATAAAAAGATGTGTGGAAGTTGTCGATACACGTGGTAATGAGTCAGCAAGCAAGTACTGTAACTCCATTACCGGTAGGTATAGTCGACTTTGGGCAGGGGTCAAAAACCAAGAGCACTTGACCCTCTTTCCTTTGCCAAGCTCCAGGGGTGCTGAGACTAGCTTTTTCCGCCCTACTGATTTTAGTATACTCCGTATGCCAAGCTCTTATGTTAGTGTATATGAGGGTAAATCCTTCTAGCACAATATCATACACAAAACTACTGGCACGGAGGTCGCAAATATTTGGTTTTCTGAGAAAAAGAACATATGAAGCCTAAATACAGGATTGATAGATACAGAAGAGTACATATAATAGATACAAAGGAGTAAAGCAGACAATGGCTGGTCAAGAGAAAACCTGGGTGGTGGTGGGCTGCTAGTAGGCGTGAAATATAAATTGGATTCCTATTGCGGCATACATTTTCCTGTGTTACTTTCTATCATATATCTTTATTATTTTCCATTCATTACTACGATATCTCCGTTTGTTTCTATCTGTTTGCCAGTACTGTTTCCATACATTGGCTGAAGCGTTTGGTTTTTCTCTGCCCTTCATGTATTTATACAGCTTGGTGGCAAAAAAACTCATACCCTTGTATGAGTTTTTGTATGAGTTTTTGCTTGGTGGGGTATGAGTTTTTTTGCCACCAAGCTGTACAATAGCATCTCGCCCCTATGGCTAGATAGCCAGGATCAATTAAGTACATTCATGGATCTGCTCGCTCGTCCATATCGCTGTCCTAGCTCGCCCTCTGCTTTTATTCCGCTAGTAACGCCATCGATTTATACTTCCGTCTTATTGGGTGAGGGTAAAACATTGAGGTATGTTGGTGCTCATCCATGCGAGAAAACTAGATTTACCTTCTCTGTATTGCTTCCAGCTTCAATTCATCTGGGTTATACTTACTAGTAGCCCACAAGAGATGGAGAGTTTGCTCGGGGGTAGTGGCAGTATGGTCTGAACATTGATAATCAATGTCCATCCTGAAATACAATCCTTTTTCTGGAGAACCTTCTGGTAATTGATCTTACCTATGCTCTCCGGTAATTCCGTAGAATTCCACTCTCCATAAAATCCAGACGGCTTCTGCTAATGTATAAACAGCGTCTTATGTATACAGAAGCTCCTCAATTATGGGTCATGGATAACAACGGTATATACACAATATACGTGCGCAAACTGCAAGCATATTCCTTTTCATGCCAGCAGAGGGAGATACTTGCCATCAGGTATATACGTATATACATATTATTTTAGCTCCATCATCTCCCTGAATAAATCCGCTAAAATAGATAATTGGCTAGTGTTATTGGCTCTCGTATTTACTCGAAGCTTATCAATCGTCTATGGGATCTGCCGATCGACATCGTAGAGCAGAGTTGATCAACAGGCATATGCTAACTAGCTCAGAATTGGCCCCAGACTTTTTTTTTTTTTTTTTTTAGAGTCTATGCGTCTTTTCCACGAGGGAGCCTTAGGCTATGAGACGGCCCCGTTCCCGCCCCTTTGAAGGTTTGGGTTTTCGCACGGGACAACACGATGCGCCTGCCAAACTACCTACACTAACTACATGAGGGTTGGGCCAACTGCTGCCCCACCTGCGCCAAGTGCGCCACTGTGATGCGCCAACTGCGCTGCTAGGCAGATGTGGTATGGCGGCCACCTGCACTAATCTATCTATGTACCAAGTGCAATTCCAAGGAAAGTCAAGCTAGACTACTTGTTGCTAGGTACATGTATCCCCCGTCCCCTACCTACCTTTTTTCCCCCTCTGCTTGGTAATGATGTATATGAATACTATGCACTGAACTCTCATCCACAGTTAAGAGAGATGTATGTGCATTAGGACAATATACATACATAGAGTATAACACCAAAATTAGCCAAGGCTTCCCCCAGGGTCGAGGATACAATAGGTTTAGGCCCTACTGGCATACAATAGCCTACTCATTTCTCACATTTCCATTCCATTTCATTACTTTATTTGGGAAATATGTATATGCTATGAGTATTCACAGGACAGTAGGTAAGTAGGTCCGCATGTTCGCAGTCCTGCTGGTCTACATAAGGAAAGGTTTCTATTAAATCTTTAGTTAAAGGATGCGTGACATGGTTGGAATAATGATCCAACCTTGCATTGATACAAATAGTAGAACTACATAGGTCTAAGGCTGCAGGCTGCAGGTTGCAGGTTTACTTTTTTTGAAACCTAAGGCGATGGGGTGGAGGTTTACACCTACTCCCAGTGAGGGTTCAAGTCCTTATCAAATTCGATACCCCAATTCGGCAGGGGGTTTACCACCTCACCTCATTTCCCTCGCGTTTTTACTTTTCGGCCAATTGAAGTAGTTTGCAACCGTGCCAATCGTGTCTGCACCCCAGTAATTTTACACAAAAATTGACGAGGGCTGAAGAGCTACCGGAGATCAGCAGACCGGGGTGGGGAATGGTCATTTCCAAGCTGGGGCCTACATCATGGAGACAAATCAAGTCACTCAATATAAATCGGGGGGAGTTATACGGTTTTGACTGTGGTGCTGTGGTTAACTATCATGTATCCTTACCATCCAGTTTGGTATGGCAATGCTTTGTACTCATGCCTTTGTTCGCTTTTGCAGCTTGCCCTGTTTCTATTCCTAGGCCAGAGCTGGAGTTGTAGGCTCCAATAGGTTATGCTTGCCTCGGAGCACTTTATGGCTTGGGGTTGTGGGGAATTTTGATAAGGTGTGGAGGCCCTCTCTTTTTCCAGCCTGTACTCACGTTCAGCTTACAGCTTGGTGAGGAAGGTGCGGAGACTCATGACGTATAAATATGCAGGTTAATCTTCACGACCCCCAGAGAGAGAAATGGATCCTATGGCCTGCAGAAAAGGAAGCCTCGTTTTGTTGGTAAAATGAAATCGAAAAATAAAAACATCCTGCGTTGGTAGAAAAGTGCCCCTCCATCTTGGTCAAGTCAAGGCCCCTTGCCCTTGTAGCCCTGTAGTACTCCCAGCTGGTAATGTACCCCCAAGATTTTCTGTGGCTTGTGTTGGTTGTGTCCTCTGCCCGCTTGTGGTCCTCAAACCCCAGACTTTAGCAAATCTCAAACTACCCGGCTAACTCTTTGCCCTCCCTCTTTGGCTTGAGGCTCTTGGATGCTTTCCTTCGGGGGCGGGTAGGTATCGTAGCTTCGGTAGGAGTAGAGGTGGTCATTGGGGTGGGCTGTGAAACCCCCAAACGCACAGTCCTGAGTTAGAAACCTGCAGGCCTGTGCATAGCACCTCAGCTTATTATCATCATCTTCAGCACTGTGATCCAGTGAGATTCATCGCTAGCATACTGTGGGGATCAGAGGTACGCTTCCAGAAATAGGGTGGTCTCAGCATGCTATAATCCCTCCCTGTATCTCCTTGGCCTTCAGATAGCCCTAAATTCAATGTCTTTCCTTTCTCAATATTTCTCCCAATGGCTTGTATTTCTATTTATTTGAACCACCAGCACTCAATTGCATATCATGTAGAGTCAGAATGTGCTACATGTCTGATTCTTAAATCATACCAAGAGTTCTGTATTTCGTAGATTCTTGGAAGTAAGCATATTCTATTGCCCCTAAAAACTATGGATCAGTTGCGTGTATGACAGTTCTATAAGCAACTTGAAGTTACTCTGACTAGAGTTAAAAGTACAATATACTTCCCCGAAAGGCGTAGCCATAAAGCCCATTCAATAACATTACGGTATCAGCTTGCCTGGTGATCTAGATGGGTAGACAGACCCTATCTACATAGCAGGAAAAAGGAATTCATGATTCCCAATTGGTAACTGTGGGCTGACAGCGCTAGTCGACCATGATAGGTGCCTGGATCATGTCATCATGTTCAGCTCTCCCAGGGCGGGGTAAATGGGTATTGCCTCCAGCTCCATCCTGCAGACTCCCCGCGATTGCTTACTCAATATTGGAGAGCAGTGTGGGGGGTAAGGCGGCTAGGTGGGGGTATTATAGGCGCACATTGATCTCTGGGTACAGTCGCTTGTAGCCCAATTCTACCCATACACATAACGGCTGGGGAAAGTTTTACTCTAATTGGACCTAAATTAACACTCTGGATTCCCATATTCGCTCAATTGGGGTTCTGGGATGGTAGATTAATGAAGATCGAGTCTGCCGATATTACAATGTTACCCCGCACAAGGCAACTTAGCCTTATGCTATGAGACAGCACTAGCAGGGTTACTCTCATGCTGACATCCGGACGGCACTTGACTGCATATCATATGTACTTACTCTATGTACTCGGGAAGTTTTAGTCTGCTTGGGGGAAATTTACGGTGCTCTCTGCTTAGTCGCGATCGCTATTGGCCTCGAAATTGAAGCGTGGATGCAGCTGAGGAGAGCGACCCCAATATTGCCTGATGAGAGCATGACTGCCAATTGCAATTGGTGGCGACACCACTTTCGTGCTAATGCGCAAGCGGGGAGCTGACTTGGGTGGGTATAAACACTTTTATCACAGTACTACTGTTACAATGTGTATTTAAAGCATTGAAAATCCCACACGGTTGGAAATATCTCAGCTACAGAACTACTACCTTGAATCCACAGGGCCTAACCAATTACTACCTACTCACCACAGAAATACACCATGACTTCTCAGCAAGGTGGCTCGTTCGCGTACCCCATCACTGGGGTCCGGACAGGTTACGACTCTGTCAAGAAACGCTGGCCTGCGAGGAAGGAGATTGATGAATTCATGAAAGATCCAAAGCAAGCGATATTATTCTTTGTTGCCCTTAATATGATGCAGGCTCGTTCGATGGACCATACGCTATCCTATTTCCAAATTGGAGGTTAGAGGAAACTTCCGAGAAAAACTCCCCGACTCCACAGTAGAAACTCTTTGCTGACTTTGGGTATGGCATACAGGCATTCATGGATTTCCCCTGCGTCCTTGGCCCAGGAAGGGTGGCCCCGGATCGGGTAGCTACTGCGAGCATACTAATCCCAATGGTCGATTTGTTACCTGGCACCGTGTTTACTTGCTTCTAATTGAGGTACGCTGACCCTCCGAACAATCTATATTGCCGTTGAGTGTAGCGTACAGAAAATTGAAACAAGCCTGTCCTACTGGGTAGCAACAAGAGCAATCGGAGCTAACTTCATATATAGCAAGCCTTACACGAAATCATCATGCAGCTCGTAGACCCCGCCACACCCACTAGCGTCAGTCCAATTCCCATTGGGCAACGCCCAGAGTGGCGTACAGCTGCTGAGACCTGGCGCCTTCCGTACTGGGATTTCGCACTACGCCGTACCTACAATGAGAATTCTGCGTGTCTCCCAAAAATTGCCCTGACGGAAACAAACCCCCTAGGAGACAGTAGCATATCCACTCCCACTCTTCCCCTCCCTTTGATTCCGATAAGTCCCGAAAATCCGCTTTATGCTTTTAGATACCCCTTGAAGGAGGGAGAAAAGTTGACTGATTATGGAATGACTGATATATTTGATCGCCGAGGGGTGAGGGTCGTGCCTGTAAGTATATCAAGTCGACCAGCCCTTCCAGGGCTAAAAATCACTGGCTGCTTTCCTGCACACGGATGAACACAGCTGAGCACTGCCATTTGGAAAATCCCGAGCTAAAATATTGTGCCTCTCGTGTAGCTTACGATCCAAGAACGTACCGTCAGGTACGCCGTGGCCTATCGGGATGGAAATGCCAAAATCAAAGACATATGGATTAAGGGGGTAGGTGACATGGAAATTCTCAAGGAGCAGTTCCGGCAAGAGACTGTCGATTTCAGGAAAGATTTGCGAGCGGTGTTGAAATCTACTACGACTTTCCCCCAATTCACCATGGGAACCACTAGAAGCGGTCCCTCCAGAGTACCCAGCCTCAGCGGCCTTCATGGGAGTGTCCATGTAACAACCGGTGGCTGGACAGGTGACGGTAGGAATGGAAATATGTCCAATGTCCCGGCGGCGGCATTTGATCCCATTTTCTTCGTCTATCATGCGTAGGTTTTCACCAGCGTTATATAGGGAAATCGGGTGCTAATTGTAAACATTGTGGTTCCTTCAGATCTATCGATCGTCTGAGTGCTATGTGGGAAGCAGCTCATTCAGACAAGAAGAACCCGGATTACTGGTTGCCCGCTGCAGACGATACATCGGCTCTACTACCCTTCTTGAACGCGAGTGGCAAGAACTATTGGGTTTCCAAGGATACCCGTGACTTGAGCAGCCTTGGATATACTTACGAAGTCCTGGCTAAAATTAAGGACACGGCCACACTGGCGGAAGTTTGTGATAGGCTGTATGGGGACAATGAATTCTTCAGTGGTGGGCCAGGCGACGGAGGATCGAGAACCTTTCTGCCTGGAAGGTGAATCTCTCCGCGCAAAAATATTAATTGGCAAAGAGGGGTGGTATATTAATACTGAGATAATTTTAGGCCAGAAGTACCTATCACCGCCCCTGATTACGTCTTTACGGCAAGTTATCAGCCGTGAGTTGCTCCTTTTTGATCCCCATTTCGCTGGTGATAGCTGACATTATGGAAAAGGAATGAGATCGGTCCTTGGGGTATCAAGATCTATCTCGAGCATAATGAGAACACATATCCCCTTGGAAATATCATAAACTTCGTGAACCCACCCGACGCCGGGTGTGAAAGTTGCGCAGAGCACCGGGAGCAAGGCACCATAATTACATCCTCAACCTTTATCTCACCAGCGCTTAGAGACTTGTATGAACGGCAATTACTTAATATCAATGCATATGAGCCAGCCGAGATCGAACCACTTTTGGCAACAGCGCTGAAATGGAAGATTGTTGCACTTGAGGTGAGAATAAATACCATTATACCCACTTTATATATCTGGAAAAGTACTCGCATAGAAAGGAGAAGACTAACCACGTGTTGGGTGTGGTTAGGATGCAAGCCTCGAATACCCAGTTGAAGATTTCACATCCTTGAGAGTTGGGGTTAGCCGGCGGGACAAGGAGCTCCGTGGAGAACCCCGAGGACCCGGAGCCCCACGTGGGGGCGGGGGCGGTGATGATATTCCCTCCTTCAGGTCTCCGACAAAGGTTGTTGCTCAGGTCCCTCTACGTGGAATTACGGCAGGAAAGACTGCAGGGCTTGGAGAAGATGAGGATTTCGACTAAGCATTTCTCTGGGGGTATTGTGGTGGACCTCTTCTTGTGCGGTGGGCTAACAGTTATGAAGCGGCTGTGGTGCTTAACCATGCTATGGCTCATTCACAATTTCTCACAAACACAGTGGGGCGACAAAATATGTTATTACCTAGTATTGATGGGTAAGGTTGGGAATTTGGAAGGGACAGAGTTAAGGGTGGAATAAAATCTCATGAATAAAATTGGAATTTGTCTCCTCGCATCCTAGCCCAAGACTGAGGTGTGGGTAGTACATTGCTCAGGGATAAATATATATCCAGTACGGTGGCAAAAGTCTGTATACGGAGTAAGTACAGTTGTCTTGCATATATATGCGGACCTGTTGGTTAGTGCATGATACTGCATATCGCACAATACTGAGAGTGAATATGCACCGTACGTCCGCCTCATAGCCTAAGGCTCCCTCCGGGGGAAAGGCGTATAGACTCCAAAAAGTATATGCACCGTACGCAGGCTTTTCCATCCCTCTGTATATCCTAATAGTTAAGTCCTCTCTGGCTTGGAGTGAAATATTTTTTCTTCTATGTACAAACAGACAAACTTTCGAGTTCAGGGTAACGGAGATCAAGAGCTCAGGGTAAATAGCACAACTGATGAACTCACATTCATTATGCAACAAAAATGCAAGTACATGTAGAACATTAGATGATAAATTGACATGAGGCAGCTGAATACTGAGTAAGATGAAATACTCCCAGTAAGTGAATATAGTTAACGATAGAATACGCTGTTCGCAGCGTATATTATCATCGCGAGATGGTTGTACTATTCGCAGTACAATAATTTGAAGCTAGATGTTGTAGTGGAGGAGAGAGTTTATTCAAAAGACTGAAAACTAGAAAATAGGAAAAACATAACACTCGGAAATCAGCCCGGTATATAAACCCCTTCCTCACAGAGCCCCACTCAGCATATCACATCCCACGTTATTTCCTCACAAAGAATACCCCACGTCACATGAAATACCCCACGTCCTATATTCCCGTCACAAAATGATATACCATCCTATTTCCCCCACGCTCACATGATTAGCCGTCTCAACAGTTAAAACCAAGGGATGCCTAGTACTAATAGCCCAATACACCAAACCCCGTGCCGCCGTCATTGGGAACCCACAACTTAAAACAGTCCCTAGAACCTTCTTGCCTTCACCGCCTCGAGGCAGTTAAGCAAAAGCTGTGGCTCGTCGATTAATTGATTTTCCTTCCTCAGCTTCCTCTTCTCCTCCAGAACTAGAGAAGCTAACGCATCACACGAGACAATATACACTGGTTTATCTGGATTCAAATCTCCTTCCCTTAAATTCTCGCGGTAATTCGCTCGGGTTTGACTGCTGACTTTCTCCCGTGCCTTCAAATAAACCTCATTGAAATCCCGTTCATCGTCTGAACCCTCCCACTCATAGTCCTGACTCATTGTATTAAGAATATGTTGGTTTGCCTTGGAGCGAACAATAAAGGACGGGATCTTATAGCGCTCACAATGCTGGAGGATGATAAGATCCTGTTCAGAGAATCTGTTATCAACAACGACAAGAATGAGATCGAATACAAAGAGTCCCTGGGAGTTAAAATATTGCCAGCCTTTGATTTTGCTAGTTCCAGCACCCGGAACGTCATACCATACAAAGCGGCTACGTGGAAGTGTTTTGGCAGGATCGCGGTAGGCAGCGATTTTCATAGTGGTTTCAGTCACCCCAGTTGGCGCAACTGCCGGATTTGTGGAACTATTCCGCAGCCCGCGAAGTGCGTTGATCAGCGAGCTCTTGCCACTACCTGCAAGACCGGCGATGGCACAGTGGAAGTGCTCCTCCCTTGGTTGGAGTAATTGCCCTTCAGCCCTCTTTCGCTCCTCTGGTGTGGGCCATACTTCAGGTTGAATTCCTGCCAGGTATTTGGACTGAAGCTCGGCCTGCTTGCGGTTCAATTCTTCCGTCTGTCTCCTAGCCTCCGCTTCTTGCTCTTGAAGCACCCTCTCAGCTTCAGCTGCCTGAGCAGCCAACCTTGCTCTTGACTCTTCTTCCAATCGCTTTTTTTCCTGTTCATGCCTCAATCGTTCCTCTTCGGCCCTTTCCAACGCCTTTCTGTGTCTCTCGTTGGCTTCCCTCTCCTGACGCTCATTCCGTTCCCGTTCTTCTTTCAGTTGCTTTTCCTGCCTCTCAGCTTCCTCCCTCGCTTTTCTCATTTCATTCTCATATCTCTCTCTTTCCTCCCGTTGCTGGCGCTCAATTCGTTCCCGCTCTTCCCGCGCTTTCTGCTCCAGCTCTCGCCTGATCCTTTCTTGTGTTTCTCGGTGCTCTCGTTCCATACGCTCACGTTCAGCATGTTGCTGCCTTTCCCACTCTTCTCGCCTCCTAATCTCTGCGTGGGTATCATTGTGCTGTTGGGGAGTTCCTGTTAGAGCCCTCCAGACGAAATCAAAGGCCTAGACAACTTAAGCCTCATGTCTCAAGGACATTAAAAATGCACAAACAAAAACGTATGAAGCAAGTAAGGAGTAGCGGGGGTAGTACACTTTGCGCAGCACCCATCCTTCCAAATAAGAGATGGTGGCTTTGGGAATAGATTTGCGTAAGTAGTGGATTCCAGTGATATGACTGCCACAGCTATATCTCGAGAATGCATTAGCCAGTGTTTTTCAACATTTCTCAAATTTGGTAACCTACGAGAAATGTATGTAAACACCAAAAGATCGAGGCCAGTTAATAGCTGAAGTGATGTACCCCTTAACCTCCGGCAATGTTATATATGGAACTGGTCTCGAGTGAGTTGCTTTATATACTTATATGTGCACAATATTGTAAGATTATGATACAGGGGCGTCTCACTGTACTGGCAAGGTCAGTATATGAGGATAAAGAGTATATTGACTGGTGACCCAAGGAGAAACCATGAAAGGAACAGCGCGATATATAAACGCAATCCTCCCGCGCAGCCTTGGCCCACTCGGTGCCACGTATTGTCCACGCCGCTCAGCTGCAGTCCTCATTCCAGGATTAGCAAGAGCAAGCATAATTCGTACCGATACTAGTCCAAACTGAGAACCGGCGTACGGGTAGGGTGCTGAGCCTTGTTCGCTTTTCCGGCCGCATCTTCAGCTTTTGTTTTTAATGGTTTTACTGACCACTGGAGGAAAGCTGAAGCCTGAGAGTCAATAGTGGCACAAGAGGCTATCGTCCAAAATTTGTCCCTATATTCTTGCCATACAATTTGATCAATATTGAGTGTGTATGGCCCAATGTAGTTTTAGTTCTATCAATATTGACCGTTCTGTCAATCACCCGCAACTCGTCTGTTACTTAAGTATGTACCGGTAGTGGCCAATGATTCTCCGTATTGGGTGACAACAGCCAATAATGAATGGTGCAGGCAGCCGCCAACAAACCGCGATGCCCCTATATACCTCATGTGTCATTCACCCGCATAATACAGAAGATGCTAGAATTAAAAAGAGAGCGTACATAAGTACATACTTGCCGGGACATGACCGACGTACTACCCGGCGACATGTATGTACAGTACATGTACACTACAAACTTTTAAACCATGAAGATCTCATGTATTGTGTATACAAATATGCCTTGCAGCTCCTTACAAACGGTCCTACACCAAGGCTCACCTATCGCATGCAGGCAGTTAAAGAATGACCCAGAACCCACTTACCTAGTGAGTTGATGGATCATATAGCTATTCAGTGCGGACGGCTCGAGATTCGTTTACGCAGCACATTTTCCAGGCTGGTTTCCGATTATGATATTCATGCTTTATAAAATGATACTTCAAGTTGTTTGCATTTTTTATAACTGCCATCATTATATTTACTATAGGCATGTTCTGTATGTCCCCCGCAGAATAGATATACTGTGGGTGCATGGCTTGGTGATTTCTTGACATAATCACAAGTAGATTCGGGCAAGGAATATATATTACCTTAGGAACCCAATAATATCTATAGATATACCAAACTCAAATACAACATATA
>Ga0307514_10001718_pt1 | contig 25143 bp, 34 predicted proteins | sample 16_EM_MG_FD_203088 | JGI IMG/M metagenome (GOLD analysis project Ga0307514, IMG submission 203088) | Populus trichocarpa ectomycorrhiza microbial communities from riparian zone in the Pacific Northwest, United States - 16_EM | ecosystem: Host-associated > Plants > Roots > Unclassified | place... | reverse complement strand
CTCAATCCGACGATCCCAAGTGACATCACAATAAAAGATGCCAAGGCCGCCGCCGATAAACTTGCCCGCCAAATCAGCAAAGCTGGATTACAATCACTGGAGTGCGTACCCCTCCTACATTCCGCCGCCCAAACCTTGACACGCCGGTCGTAGGGATGAAGATATTCTTAAAACAATTTACTCGTTCGCAAACAACAAGAAATCTGGATACGAGCGAGAATCCGCTGCCATCGGCATAAACTCGTTGGCAACTACCCTCGGGCCTCCCGCTGGCCCTGCCCTTCTCCCTGCACTTCCCGTACTTTATGAACTCTACATGGATAAAGGTGATGTGGTACGAATCGCCGCCACTTCAGCTGTCAAGGCGATCGTCAAACTCTTCCCACCCGAATCCACTCGGTTGATTTTCAGGAACCTCGAGGAGAACCTGGACAAGGCCAAGTGGAAGGGAAAAGTTGGAATTTTAGATGCCTTCAAGAGCTTCGTCCCTACCGCCAAAACCCAAGTTGCAAACCAGCTTGGTGAAACGTTGCCCAAGGTGGAAACCGCTATGCACGATACTAAATCCGAGGTAGGTTCTCCAATGAATCCTAACGCTGGTTTCTGACTCGACTTTACCTAGGTATCATCCGCTGCCACCAAATGTGCCACTACCTTGTGCACGACGTTGGAGAATGCAGATATCATACCCCATATCCCAACCCTCGTCAAGTGCATGGCAAATCCAGAGTCTGTCCCTGCGTGCATCAAATCACTTTCGAGTACAACTTTCGTCGCAGAGGTCAAAGCACCCGCTCTGGCGGTTTTGGTTCCCCTCCTACTCCGTGCTCTCAACGATCGTAGTATGGAAGTCCAGCGTCGTACCGTCGTTGTCATCGACAATCTCGTTAAACTGGTTCGCGACCCTACTATCGCGGCCATCTACCTTAGCCCCTTGGTTGAAGGAGTTGAGAAAATTGCCAAGGGCGCCTCCTTCCCCGAGGTAACTCCCCATTTCACACGGCTGTTATCATTATTAACGTAGTATAGGTGCGAGCGTTCGCAGAGACCGCCCTGAGCACCTTAACCAAATCCGGGGCATCAGCTACCGCACCGCCCCCGACTCCCCGTGATTACACTGCAGAGGCCAACGTTGTCCGGACTGTCATCAGAAATCTGTTCCCCCAGGAGGCTCTTCCAGCAACCGCAGACAGTCCCAGCGGTCCTTTTACCCTTACTGTTGACTTTGTCTCTTCTCTGCTTGGAGATCTGATTCACGACGGCAAGTTCAACGACTCCAAGGCATGGAACAAATGTGCTGGCACGTATTTTGATCCCTGGTTGCGAGGTATTGATGAAACAGGGACATCTCTGGCTGAGAAGCTTCGCCTACACTTCCTGGGGATAGACCTGGTACGGCTTGTAGAAATCATGGGATATACCCTTTTCCTGACAACCAAACAGGCCAGGAGAGTCAAACCTAAGGACACGGACGAGTCTGAGGGTGAACTGCTCTGTGATACTGTGTTCTCTTTGGCATACGGCGCACTCCTCCTGTTATCCCACACTAAATTACGCCTTATCCGTGGTCGCCGTTACGGTATACTCGGCGCGAACGGTTCCGGAAAGTCTACCCTTATGCGACAACTCAGAGATGGTAAGGTTGAGAACTTCCCACCTCAAGATCAGCTTCGGTGTGTCATGGTAGAACATACGCTACAGGGGGAGGACACGAGTTTGTCCATCCTAGATTTTATTGCAGCTGGTAGGTGGAATGCTACACCATGCATGGGATCTTGTGTCCCTCATACTCTATGGCAGATAAGGCTTTGGCCGGCGTCCCAAGATCGAAAATCCGAGACCAGCTACTCGAGGTCGGATTCGACGATGCTCGCCAGGACGAAACGGTGGGTGGGCTCTCTGGTGGATGGAAGATGAAACTCGAGCTTGCACGTGCGATGCTTTACAATGCCGACCTGTTGCTCCTTGACGAAGTGCGCAAATCATGATCTTTGATTTACAATTCACTGATTGATCTCCGATCTAGCCCACTAACCACGTACGTTACAAGATTTCCCGTATCGTGAGCATCTATTGAAGCAGCCGCAGTTGGATCGGACATCGGTCCAGTGGCTCGAGAGCTACCTTATCGCTCAGAAGCGAGTGACTTGTTTGATCGTTAGTCACGACTCTGGGTGGGTCATTTGCTGTTGTCGTATCACGCCAGTGCGTTGATACCTTGTCAGATTTTTGGATAACGTGACTACCGATGTCATTCATTATGAATCCAAAAAGGTGTGTTGACTGCCTCCCGATCGACTCCTACACAAGATCCGCGCGATTGACTTTACTGCTTCTCGCCCCAAAGCTGGTCTACTATCCTGGAAACCTCTCTCAGTTCGTCGAGAAACACCCAGAAGCCGAGTCTTACTACACACTGGCTGCAACCTCGATCAAGTTCGCGTTCCCTCCTCCAGGTTCACTGATGGGTGTGCGCAGCAACACACGGGCAATCTTAAAGATGTCGAATTGTACTTTCACCTATCCTGGAAAGTCAAGCCCAAACTTGTATGACGCATCGTGTGCTCTGTCTCTCTCGAGTCGTGTCGGGATCGTTGGACCAAATGGTGCCGGAAAGTCGACCCTCATCAAGGTTTTGACCGGAGAGGTGGAACCGCAAGAGGGAACAGTGTATAAGCATCCTGCCCTTCGCGTTGGATACGTTTCTCAACACGCTACCCATCACATCGAGCGTCATTTGGAGAAGACGCCAATCCAATACATCCAGTGGCGATTCCAAGACGGGCATGATCGTAAGTCGACTAGATCGATCCGACGAATCGCGATCACCGAATGATATCTTTCTCTCCATAGGCGAGATTCTAGAGAAAGTTACCCGGGTTTTGACTGCGGATGAACGGGCATTACTCGATCAGGATTGGGTTGGGAAGAATGGAACCAAGCGTAAGATGGAGGTATGTTAATTGTACCTCTAATATCGTGGTTTCTATGGCTAACTCTTGACCATATAGTTGATTATGGGTCGACAGAAGTTGAAGAAATCACTCCAATACGAGATAAAGTGGAAGGGACTGGACCACCGTTTTAATACTTGGATTCCTCGGGAGACCCTGATTGCCAAGGGTTTCACAAAGGTCGTACAACAGTTTGACGATCTTGAATCGTCACGTGAAGGTGCTGGTCAGCGTGACACCTCACTCCACGTTGTTCGCAAGCACTTGGAGGACATCGGACTCGATGGTGATATCGCTCAATATAACGAAATTTCTGGATTGTCTGGTGGTCAGAAGATCAAGCTGGTCATTGCCGCATGTCTGTGGAATCACCCTCAGGTTTGTGTGCTGGACGAGCCGAGCAACTTCTTGGACCGCGAAGCTCTTGGGGGGTTAGCAGTTGCAATCAGAGATTGGGCTGGTGCGGTGGTTATCATCTCCCACAACAACGAGTTCGTCTCGGCATTATGTATGTCCAACCGGTCGGTCACTTGCCTGCCTTTCTGACCGACTTGACACCTTGTAGGCCCAGAGATTTGGAACGTTGAAGGAGGTAGAGTCACCCATAAAGGCAAGAAACCACTGATAGAGGACGCATTTGGTGGCAAGAAAGGCAGCGGAGCGAACACCCCCGTGCGTTCTAGAGTGCAAACACCGACCGTGTCTGCCAGCGCCACTCCCGCGGGCAGTGGTGCGGAGAACGGTAAAGATGGGGTTCCGGTAATCAGGAAGAAGAAACAGACCCGTAATCAAATGAAAGCCCAGGAAGAGCGAAGGAGGTTGCGAAAGCTCCACTGGCTTACACATGGTGGACAGAAGCCCGAGGATACGGATGAGGATTAGCATTTGATCGTTCGCGACGCCGTCGAGGGGCAGGATTCTGTGGACGTTGGTCACACCCGTGATGTTCACTTTGTTGTGCATTTACTCTACTGTACATATAGCCTTCAATTGCAAGTGTCCAGCTATTGTTATGATCAGAGCTCAGTGAGTCTTCGGATATCTAATCAAGTAGGAAACCGAGGGCCCACCCATGCCTGTTTCCGGTCGTTCGGGAAACAACATTCCATTTCGCACGCTGTCTGAGTCTCCTGAACCTGGGGCCATCGATCACCTCCAGATGAGGGTCGGCAATACGAATCTCTTTGCCGATTTGCAAGGATGGGAGGTGGCGTCGGCTTGGTGAGTGCAATCCCAACACTTGAATGCTGACGCGGATGCAGGGAGGACATCTGTGTCCAAGGGAGCTTTTGCTTCTCTCCATCGAAGTGGGTTGTACTTCAGCAACCGGAGATCCATCTCAAGTTCCACTTTGCCAGGGTACGGAGGACCAGGAGAGCAGGCGGCTGCGATCTGTCACCCCTTACAATGTTTCCAACCGCGGTAATGCTCAGTTTTCACTTTCGATCTGGGAAGGAGGCAGGAGGCCACGAGGTAGTCATCACGACGGGGTGTATCAGCTCGTCTGTTCCCTCTCAGTCCCCGTCCAGATCATCTGCATCAGCTTTCACGTTTACCACCTCATGTAACCGAGGGTGGCTCACATGGCCTTTCGAAGACGGACCGATTCATTGCTCTTATCGAACTGGAGTGCTCGCATTTAAACCGAGGACTTATGGAACGGGGTGGTTGATCTTCGAGGCAGGGTTCCTTTCCCCACCCCTTCAACCTCCCTTCCTTTGTCTGCTTTGTTTCTTCTTTCGCTCTTTCCCTTGGCGTCTTTGACTAGATCGCCAATTCACTTGCGCTGAAGCAAGTTGGTTCCCCGCGGGACGGCTCTTTTCACTGTGATTTTCAGGATGTCACCCACCCCCGGGTCGATGCGCTCTCTCCAACCCCAAGATCTAACGCCCTTGGTCTAACATACGACAGTCACTCACCACACAACGGCGGTGTCAACCACCGTACTTGCGTCGACGTGCACGATAATCCTTGTCGGAATCCTTATCTTTAAGTGGCGTTGCATCAGAAATATGAAGAGCCGTGCCAAGCTCGAGGGGCATATTCCACGACTTTCGGACAAGTCGTTCTCATCTCCGGACGCGAAGATCTTAATGACGATATCGGAACCGATTCCTTGACACGGGAACGGTTCGTTTCGGATGATGACGATCCACCGTCACGACCCCTCTTCTGATCCTGAGCCATCGGCTAGGGTATCGCCGAAACGACACCTCTCTACGACCCTCGCGAGGGCGCTCTCGATGCGATCCCAACGCAGCATGTACTATACTCTCAACCGTCTCCTCCGTCTGAGTCTGAGTGTTCGCGAACGTAAGATGGGAACAGAGATGTAGCACCCGCAGAGTCGACGCTGTCGTTATTAGGGGTATCTTCCACGGTTCCTAACGTACTTGCGTTGATTTGTATTCATTCAAACTTCGTAATTCGCGCCTCTGGACCTTTTTTGTTTTGTTTTGCTGATAAACGGTTTCGAGTCGCGGAGGTGTTCCGCGTTTGTAGTCAGGGTGTATGATAGCAGTTGTATGCCTAGGTCAGCGGTTGTTTCGCGCGGTCGTGAGGCTGGAGAACTATCGGCATGGGCAGTGTCGCTTAAACTGTGTCGTAAGGAAGAGGACCAATGGACATCCCCCGGTGGCCAGACTCAAGTCAGAGTACATAATCGGTATCTACATTCTTCTTTCCGTAATCTCACTCGCTGATGAGAAAGAAAGAAAAAAACCAAATTATGTTGGGGAGTTAAACTACTCGCCTCGAGTACAGTACCCCTTTTCTTTGACTTGACGATCATGACGGTGCTCCGTTGGAGTGAACGCGCTACTCCGTCTCTCCGTTTCGCCTTCCCCCGGGTTCCGTCCCGAGGGGGGCAAGTCGGCCAATACATATAGATCTATAATCACTTTCGCGGGAGGACTAAGCCTAGCAGAGATTTCCGGCAGAATTGTGAGATTTGAGTCTTGAACAAATACGGGTCATCGGACTAGAAACAAAACAAAACGCAAACTCTCCGTGTTGCAGATACGCTAACCGCCGGAGATGATATCGATGAATATCAACGACTGCTACTTGGGCGCTGTGATGGTCCTTGAGCGTCGGGTTGGCCGGCCCAGCATCCAATCGAAATAGTGGTGGCCCGGTGAATCAGGAGAGGATGTTCAAGGGGAAGGAAAAACCTACTCGGCGACGAGATAGCATCGCCTATGCTCTCATCTCGCTGGAGGGTGGCAACGGCTTCAACGAAGAAAAGCCGCGTTGAAATGGGGAATGATTACAGTCATTACAAATTCGAGTACGAGGAAAACCAACCCATCTCCATATCGAAGGTATATTGAGAAAACAGGAAAAGAGCGGCGGCTCTAAATGGGGCCAACGTGAGGAAGGAACAAACTTATCCGATACACGAAAAGATAGTAAACATGCCTCCCCTCTCACGGTAAAAGTCGTTGAAAAACCCAATGGACCTGTTCCCAACTCAGTTAAATGCGTATAAAGTAAGAGGAGTGAAGATGGCGAGTAGGCGATGAAAGGGAGGAGAGAACTAGACAGTCAGATAGGTGACAGTGAGAGAACATGCGCAGGGGTGGCGACCACGAGGATGAGGAACAGCGAGATAAGGCGGTAGATCATGCAGAAAGGGAGGAAATAGTCAATAACACAGCGTATCCAGAGCCTAATTACAGGAGACCACATTCACGCAGATGTAGTTGTAACAGGATGTCTTGGATGGCGCTCAACACGACTGGAGAGGAGAGGGGTATCATCAGGCTAGAAATACATGCGAAAGAGACGTGAAAACATACACTTGATCTGTTGGGTATCGGTGGCGCAAGTGTAGTGAGCGTAAATCTGTTTCGTCGCCGCGCTCTGGTTGAGGGAAACAAATCGTTGGAGGAGGTAGTCGCAAGCAGCGTCGTAGTTATCGCCACCGATGAAGTCAGGGAAATAATCTCCCAGTGGTGACCGGGGGAGTTTCTCCATGAACAAATCAATCTTGTTCAAGAACAAGATCTGAAGGGAGATACGTGAGCGACGGATGAGACCGGTTAAATGGGAAAAAAAGACTTACGATTGAGGTTTTGACAAACCAACGTGAGTTGCAAATTGAATCGAAAAGTGTCAACGCTTCTTGCATACGGTTCTAGGAAATGTATGTGAGCGAGCCGCTCGCGTTTGTAGGGATAATCGTGTCTTGGACATACGACGCTCTCATCTTCGTACAACATTTGGTCGTACTCGCTCAAGCTGACCAAAAACACCAGAGCGGTGACGTTCTCAAAACAGTGAATCCACTTCTTGCGCTCCGACCGCTGGCCACCGACGTCGAACAGCTTATATGTAAGTTCGCCGACCTTGAAAGTCGTCTCGGTGATACCAGTGGTCTTGACACGAGACCGAAGGATATCTTGATCTGTGGGCATGTAACCGTGAGATGACATGCGGTCGATTGAGTTGAAGTAGTAGACAGCCGAGTCGTTGAGCTGGAATTCCCTTGATCTAGAGACGGCCTCCTTGACACCAGGGTCTTTCCAAAGACCACGAACGGCATCACTAACGTCCCTTGGAAGGATCTCGCCCTCTATTTGACCTGGGAGAGAAAGGATGATCGAACGACGAGCGTCGTTTTGAGGAGAAAGTTGAATGTTGAGGGGAGGGAGAGCCTCGAGAATCGCCCTGGGAGAGAAAATGAACAAGGTGGTTGAAAAACATGGTGCGACGACATCTTGCACCTCATGGACTGGATAGTATTGGAATAGATGATCTCCTTGTACGACTCCCGTTCCTGGTCGTTATAACCACCGTGGTGGATTAACTTCATTTGTTTCAGAACGGTGGACTATGAGGGTGGATCAGGACGCGGTTTGAAGGGTATATACCGAGGTGCTCTCACCTTGCCAGACTCTCCGGCACCGAGCAAAAGCATCTTAATCTCGTTTTTGGCCATCATACGGTCCTTTTTGAGCTGGCTCTCGATCTCGTCATTTCCTATGATAGCGCAGAAGGCATGAATTTTGGCGTTTGAGGTAAGAAAATGTGCAGAAAGAAACCAACTGGCTTTGGCCTCGCTATCGACGGCGGAGGACTGGACGCAACCCATTTCGACAAGTTGTTACAAAGTTGTGTGGGGATTGTTGGGTAAGAAACAAAAGAGTGGGCGGCCTCGCTGAAGGGGCAGACAATAAACTGGATGGGTGTGAAGATGAAGAGAGATGAAGGGGTAGGTCGGCCGAGGGCGGGGGGGCGGGAGCGAGCGAGGAGGAGGGTCGGTCGTGGAGAAGAGAGAGAGACCTTTTGATGTGTAAGGGGGGGGAATTGGGAATAAGTGTAATCACCAGCTTTGTCCAAAAGCGTTCATTTACAAACAAGTACAAACACGAGAGTACAAATTCGGGAAGCCTCGCAACAAGGTCAGAGCCAAAATGAGGTTAGTACCCGCTGCTCGTCCCGCCCCCCGCTTTTATTCCTTGTGGGAAGAATTTGCGAAAAAGTTGAGGATAATGCCTCTCTGCCACATCTGGGTGGCTCCTGCAAGCAAAGTGTCAGAGAACAATGGGGGGCCGTCGGTCATTCGACGGGGATTAGCCCACTTTATGCGCCCGATCAACGACACCTGTCCAGAATATTCATCTCCATACTCCCTGTAGTTAACCGCTGTCGAATCGCATAGGTCAAATGCACACAACGGATGCCAGTGGCACGCGACACCTACAGTCCGTCTCCCCGACAGTGCCCCGCTTCTCTCTCAACGCCAGCACTTCTGGTGGGACTGAAACAATGTGAGATCGCTTAACAACGACCCAATGAGCACACACAGGCCAACCGAACTTCGTTCAGCCGTAGATTCTGACCGATGTTCTGGAAAAACGGAATGGAATAGCGGGGTGTTGATCCGGCCGGAGGCGATAGAACTCGGTGGGATGTTGCGCGCGCCAGTCCGTAGGTGACCATCTCCAAACCTGTGGTGGAAATCCAACAAACGTCCAGGGGGTGACGACGGAAATGGACAAGAAGGGAATAAAAGCGCTCACCCTTGCCGATATTGACCACGAATGTTCCAGGAATGGGTGGCACGTCAATCCAATCGCCTGAAAGGTTTTGCACCTGGAGGCCATTGTGCGATGACGCCTGCAGCAACTGCATACGGGGTTTCAATGTCGGTGCTGCCATAGCCGTAAGCGGGAAAGGTAAAGCATCGAACGCACAAACGTCAAGAAACCAGAATCGAAATGGGGGCCAACCCCTTGGTTCGAATCTACATCGCCAACGGCTGGATACTTGACCACCTGTGAATTCGTTCATATCCGCTCGCAAGCCACCACATTTGGACGCGCGGACGCGTACCTTGGCACGGTGTTGCATCACTGGATCAAAGAATATTTGCAATGCATCCTTTTCGAGTCCCAGTGCCTCTGCTATAAGATCAATGAACCGGTAGCTCAGTTCCTCGCACTGCGCAAGGAATCGCAGAAAAGCCTCCTTAAAGTCAGGGATATCCTCCTCTTCGTGCCACTCAAATGACACTGGTCAGACCGAGATGACGTTACCCAGGTCCAGTGGACGCTTACCTGAGCAGGTCCCCAAAGCTTGAGGTATTCCGGGGCTCCGGGTGTCCACCGGCATTCGTAGGGGGTAGCAAAGTCGTACTGCTCCCTCTGGTCGACTTTCCCCTTGGTGTACTCTGCGCCTATCTTGGTATATCCCAAGAAATGGGGATTGTTCCTCATCAGGAGTTTATCTTTCTTCCCCTGAGGGATGGTGAACAGTTTGGGAGCATAGTCGATGACCAGATCGATGTCATCCTGCGAAACGGGAGGGTTGGATAGATACAAAAGGCCGACATGTACGAGAGCGTTCCTGAGCTGATCCAAAAACTCTGGACGAGTTGCAGGATCTCTCGTGAGCGCATAGTCCAAGACTGGAACGGAGGAGAAATCCTGGTACAACGCCATGCTGGTATACCTGTCCCTCTAAAATCAATCTCACAATGATATACCCCTCGCCTTTTGAATCATCGTGTCATCTGACGTGATCTTTCCGTTCGTTTGTGCGCAATCGTGTCTCCGTCCCTGTCCCTGCCGTCTGCTACTTGACGTTCGGTTTCGCGAGAATCCCGAGTCCAAGGAGAATGCCACTCCAACATGAACCGATTCCGTAATCTCTGGCTTTCGACCGAAAGTCCATCCGACTCCACCAGCACACCAATGACACCAAATGAGTCTACCACCGCTGTCTCGAGCAGGAGCTCAGGTCCAACCCTAAGCAGACTCATCGGCCGCCGACGTTCTCAATCCCAGTCCCATGAGTCCCAACCTCAGTCTCGCCAGAACCCCAATCGGCCACACTCGTCTAACCTGGGTCGCGGTGGATTACAATACTCTGCATATTCAACCCCGGGCCCGTTCCATCCTCGCATGTCTATCAGCGAAAACTTTATGCTTGGGGCTGGCGCAGTCATCATCCAACCTTCGTCCGGGAAAGTGGTCATTGTCCAGGATGGTCTTTCTTGGTTCCTACCAAAGGGCAGAAAGGATCTTGGAGAGTCAATCGAGCAGGCAGCATTAAGGGAGGCTTATGAAGAAGTGAGCTTTCCCCTTCATTGGCTTCATCTCTCCCGATCGCATTTTAAACCGTAGTCACCAGTCTGGTTATCGATGCGAGTTCCTGCCGCTCTACCATTGGACGAACGCCCCAACGAACGGATCACGCCTGGCCTATGGACTGAAACACACAGAGCCACTGTTCGTCATAAACACTTCCTACGTCGGCCACCGCAACAGACCACCCGGGGAATACTTGACCTTTTGGTACGCGTGTCAGATCGGACCTGATGCGGTAAGTCGACTCTCATCCGGTCGCGCCGATCCTGGGGTTCACAGGGCACATCCGTACAGATTCGCGAGCCCGGAACAGGAATGCCGGACGAGACTGGGTATATCGGACATCTAATCACCTACGAAGAGGCGGACCGGCTTCTCGATCAAGTCGAGCGAACGATACTCGCCGTAGCACGCAACGAATGGTTACGGAGCATTGAAATTGATGGACAAATTCGTGAGATGCAAGTTCAGTGATAGCAGCAGGAACAACAAATATAATTCGTATGACGACGGTGAGAGGAAACAATAGGCACCCCAAATTCTTTCACAGTTACTCCGTCGTCGCAGTGTATAGGATGTCACGAGAAACAATACTGAAAAATCACTTTATTCCCTCGGTCATATTCGCGCAGTTTGGTCGGGCTGTTCCCCTAAACCTCGGGCAAAATCGCTCCGTGTTGGAGCTTTGTCTGGGATACTGCCTACGCCCAGGGTCTTCTCAGAAGCAACCTCTCAATCCATACTTGATCAATATCTGCACCACCAGAGACGGTTTTGGCAACGACGAGATTCGACCACCTCTACTAGCACCGCGGTCATCGGGATCTTGAGTCGGCGTGGTCGGCGAACGCGAGAATCAGTACAAACCTCCGTGGCATCGGAAAAACATTTCCCATGATGATCTTGATCGTTAGAGACCAGGTCGAGGAACATCCGTTCTTCCGAACCTCATTTTTCTCTGTCGCTAGGGAGAGGTGTTATGCCCAGGTACACAAATAAGGGGATTTAATCTTGTCAATGCTGTCAAATCCGATCTGCGTGGATGAGTATGACTGTATGGCGTCCAATGGGAAACAGCGGTTATGCTTCCGTTTGTGTCTGGATCTTCCGCAGCTCGATATCCGGCTGTGACCATATGAAAGTTAAGCCGGACCCTCCACCTCGTGATGTTCGACAATCACCGTCGTCAATATCTTCATCCGATATCACCTTCGGAAAGCGACATACTTTCTGGTTCGCATTTCCCCATGGATAAACTGATACTCCAGGGTGCTGAGTACTGCATCTTTTTCTCGTTCGTCTCCCTGAACATAAGCGAAGCTTCGTGAGATGGTGGTTGGGTACCATAAAATTGGTGGGTTGTGATATAAGCAGCAGTGTAGTGTATCTATGCAACATGGGGTGTATTATGGACAATCAGCAGAACAAGACAGTTACTCCATCTCTTCGTCCGAGTCTGAAATCAGTTCTTTACTTTTGCTGTTGGACGTGTGGACTTCAGCGAAGAGGCGAAGAACAATGAAAGGGATATGCTCACTATTGTTTCTTTCGGGCGGGAGCAGAGACTTGCTCCCCATCGTCGTCTTCCCGAATCACACGCTTCTTCGACGACCGCTGGAAAAACAGACATTCATCGCAGCCCAAGTGAGTTTACGTGATGACAAACCTTCTTAGCGGGCTTCGAATCGACCTCCCCTCCCCCTTCATCGGTGAGCTGACCCTCCCGCTCGCTTCCGGAATCCCCGCCCAACCTCTTCAGTTTCCCTCTCCTCTTCTTTTTCGGAGGTTCGGGTTCCCCTTCGTTTCCACTGCCGGCCTCCGTCTTGACCCGTCGCTGCTTCTTCGGTTTCTTCTCCTTCTCCTCGTCGCTGTCCACCTTGATGTCCTTGGTCCATTCCAGAGCTGTCTCTCGCGCCTTCCTACGTTCCGCGGCGAGCACCTCCGCTTCCTCTCGTCGTTTCTTTGCCTCTTCCCTCTGAAAACAGAAATTTTCAATCACGTATCCCCAGAGGGAGGGGAGCAAGACAAACCTCTATGGCTTCTTGCTTATCTCTCTCATCCTGTCTCAGTTTCTTCGCGTACGCCAACTTCTCCGCTTTCTCGGAATCGTGCTGCCGTTGTGTCTGGAGGTGCTCGTCGGCCTTCTTCATCATGTTGTCACCGTATTTTCGCCTCTGATCCGCAATGTTCTTGTCATATGGAAGGGAAGATGACTCATCCGCAGCCAGGGAAGTAAACAATCTGATGCTTAATCGTCAATTTCTGACAAGTGTGGGAGTCCAAGCGAGCCACGAACCTCTGAGCCTTGGCGCCCTGCTCGATGGCACTCTCTAGGTCCACAATTTGCCGTTTCGCGAGCGGAATCGAGAACATCATCTCGGCCGCTTTCTGCATCATCATCGCGATGTTGTACAGAACGGCCTTATCATGCGGGGATATATGCAGTGCCTAACCGTTGCCGTTAGTTAATTGTTTTATCCAAGGAATTTAACCGGACCTTCTGTGCGCACTCGAGGGCCAAGTTCATCTCAACGTACGACTGGTCCTTGGTAGCTTTGGCGTAATGCGACCGACAGAGACACATCAGAAGCGATCCGTTCTGGCCGTTGTAGAACCGACTCGAAGCGGTCTCATACTTTAGAGCAAGATAATTTTAGGAGATAGTCCGGCGATAGAATCGAAGAGTACTCACGCTCTCAATAGCCCTGTCGTATTCCTCCCTCGCGAAATAACAGTGTCCCATGTTCACGTAAACGCTTCCATCGTTGAGGGATTCCTTGATCTTCGAGAACACTTCTAACGCGTCTCTGGCGTTATTATATCGCTTTAGGACCTCGTCCGATCCGGGGACGGGAGTTTGAGAAAGAGCGCCGCCCATGGTTCCCAATGCGTCCTCCGCGATGACTATGGCTAATCCTTGGGCGGCGACAGCACACAGTGGATCCAGTTGTAGGGCCTTTTCGTAGAACTCCGCGGATCTCTGAAACCCACGTTTCCGCTCTTCGATCTGTTTGATATCCCGGTTTTCTCGGGCCTGCTGGTACATGATCCACCCAGAGGCGCACAAGGAGTAAACGTCGTGCTTGTCGTGATCCCTCAGCGTGGCAAATACGAAGTCCTTTGCGTGTTTGTGGAGGTTCGACTGGATCAGAAAGCGGGTGTAGTAAGCTCGGACATTGAGGTTGTTTGGTTGGGAAGCCAAGGCTTGTTTGAGTAACTCGTGTGCCTCGTTGCCATTGTTCAGCGTGGCGGAAAGGTCGGCCAAACGAATTTTGGCTGTCCGCAAGTCAGCACTACATAAGATGTTGGCGAATCGCCGACTGACCGTCAACGTATTCTGGGTGGTGAGCCAGTAGCTTCTCGTATGCCTCTTGGGCACGGTCGAGCTCGCCCTGACTTTCGTATACCCTGGCAAGATTATACAGGATAGTCGTAGAAATGGCATCGCCATCAGGTAAAGCGGCGACGGTGTTACTCGTGAGCGCTTGCTCATATGCTGCCCGTGCTTGTTGAAGGTTACCCTCCATGTAGTCCAACACCCCTAGATTATTCATCAACTTGGGCTCGAGCCGGTGTGCGACTTCGTTTATGCGCAATGCCTCTTGTGCCGCACGTTTCACGATGTCAACGTTGTCGTCCTGCCAGAGTTTTGCGATCTCCACGTGCATATCCACGTCTTCGGCGAGGTTACGCGCAGACTTATTCGGCCGTGAAGAGCCCACCCCATTCGTCGAGGTGGAGACACGAGCGGTGTCCTCCGGTAAGTGAAGTTCCTTGATGACCTTCTCGAATAATTCTCGTGCGCGCTCCTTCTCCTTCGCAAACTCAGATGTGGAGACACCGGGTCGGGGGTGCGCTCGTAACGAAGCAAGCATCGCCATGGCTTCAACTGAATGCTGGTTGCTCGGAGATTGAAGGAGGGTATCTAGTGTGTGGATGGCAGCAGGGATTTCGTCTGCGGGGGCACAATTCAGCCGATAAATCAGCAGTCGCCCACCGGTAAGTGTCTTACCGGTTTTTAGTTGTATCTGGGCCAAGCCAATAGCGGCTATTGCATTTACGACAGGTGCCTTCGTGGCTTCTGTGAAATGGCGCGTGGCATCAAGAACCGACCCTTCAGCGTGACTAACCCTGCCAGCCTTGACGTATCCATCCGTCAATATGGTGAGAGTGTCTGCGAACTGTACCGTTCGTTCGGCGAGTTTCATTGCCTGTTCGGGGTTTTCAGCACCGAATATCGCATTCGGCGTGCATGAGATTGACATACCCGGGCGTGATTCCCCTTGCGAAGGAACAGCTCGCATAACGCGTTCGCAGCAGCGGAATTCTTTTGATTTGCTTTGAACGCCAGTTCAATCAGCTTCGTACCGCTCACGAAGGCAGATCGCCGCTCATCTTCCGGTAACCTCTCGTTCTTACTCGTATTGATGGCCTCCAGGCCGAGCAGAAGTTGGGCAGAAGAGTTGCTGGGGTTCTGAACCGACTCAAAGGGTGAAACCGCGCCGAGGCAGGCACGGGGGTAGACACGCACCACTTCCAAACTCCGTTGCCAAGCAGCCTTTGCTCTGGCCTTTTGATCTAAAGCCCAAAAGCACAGTCCGATACCAACTCGAGGGTCAGGTTTACATTCTGGGTTGTACCGTAAGACCTCTTGGAAAATTTTGAGAGCCTGGGCATGTTGTCGTCGAGCATAAAGGATGCGTGCCTGTTCGAGTGAATTTAAATTCCTGTGTTCAACACGACGTCGGAACCACGGGTGGGGCATACCTTCCCCAGAAGCGCAATAACGTTTGTTGGGTGTTTGGATACGACAGCTTCGAAACATCGAAAAGCATCTTCCATACTCCGAGTCGCCATCTGGTGGATACCTAAAAAATTAAGGAAAGAGACACACGAGGGGGCGAATGTCAACATACCTCGCGCAAGGAGGAATAGCACTCCACCATCGCTCTCACTCTGTCGGAGTGCGTTGTCACTGGCATTGATACACATCGCCGCTTCCTTGTAGTGTTCCTCCTTCGTCTTTTGAGACGTCATGTTGTCCTGACCTGGCTATGTTTCGGTATCATGGTGAGGACAGAAGAGATACGAGACCCGCACGAGGATTAGGGAGGACGAGTTTGGGTGCCTGTCGCGCCCTAGCAATGTGTACATTCGCCAAGAAAGAGTGTATCGGTGCCAATGAACCAGGGTCTGAAGGCGAGAGCTCTACAAAGATACGGAAGGTCGCAAGAGGTGCGCATGCACAACGGAAGGCATTGCTCACTGGCGATTGCGGCAAGAGCAATCTTCTCGGCCTCGTCATGGTACCCCCTTTGCCAATACTCCTGAGCCAGTTTTGTCCATACCCAAACATTGCATTCACTCTCGTTCAGCACGAGGATGAGATTGGTCGCGTCTTCCTCGAGTTCGTCAAGTTCGATCGTCACGACTTCGTTGAGCAGATCAAGTTCGATGGTCTTCGGAGCCTTTGGGTCCGACATTGTCTTACTGACTCTAGAAAAGTGTGGCAGACCGACGGTTCGTCGCGTGTGGGGTGGAGGTTGCCGAGTTGTGGCCCGGAGGTAGCGGGTGAATGTGATCGGACTGGATGAAGCGCCGAAACACCCCGTTTATTGAACAGGCTCAGAACTCGTAAGGACAAAAACATACAGCTACATCAGTAGAGTGCGACACTATCGTATAGGGCAGCGTTCAGAGGACGGTGTACTCAAAATATAAACGGTCCATGGTTCGTATTTCACGCCGTACCATTTTCAGGAAGCCTGATCCTTCCCTCACGCTTCGCCATCTGCTGCTTCCATAACAAAACGCCTGCAAGTGCAATGGGGTGTAATACCATAAACAGAATTCCAAGGACCTATAGGTATGATTCACAACAATCCATTCAAACGCATGAGGCCCACTTACGAGGATTGGACGCGGTTTGGGGCTCGTAGACCAGACAGCGACGTTGATCCATACCGAGGCAACGCACCAGATAATGTCGCTTCGTGATACAATCACGATCAACCCAATCAGGTTTGCAGCGAGGAAAACAGCAAAACCGATCCACTGATGGTCAGTGTAATGTTCGGGTTCGCTGGGCTTCCAAGTCAAACCCAACGTAACACTAAGGTGAATTGTTAGACCACATTCTGTCTGTTGAAGGTTCACGTACAAGAGTGAGTACGGGAACATGATAGTCAACGGAAGGACCAAGAAGAAGCGAAGGGGAGCATGGATGAACACAACATCCAAAGGCCGTTTTCCAAGCTCCGGTGGGTGGGTGATGAGGATCGCCACGTTTGGATATATAAGCAGAACCACGAGGATACCAAGAAGTATGGTCGAAGCAAGGAACCATTGATAAACCTTGTGGAAATGTGGACATCAGCCAGAATCCTTCGGAAGGCAGAAAAAACATACCCAGGTTATGGCCCACGCAGCCATGACAAAGTTTGCGAGCACGAGAGGGTAACCTACCCCTTTAATGATCATTTCCTATGGCACAAAAGGTAAGAAATCTATCATACGTATCGCTCTCCAGGTCATCACCTTCGTTTGCTGCTTCTGCACGAGGACAAGGAGGACACAGTATCCCAGTTGTCCCACGTATAGCAGCAGAATGTATATGGCGATAAACCATGGGTTTGGCGAAATAGACGAAGGATATTGTTTTTCAACCCCACCTGTTGGAGCACTTGAACGTCCAGTTTGAAGGCTGAAGGCCGAGAGAACTCACGAATGGAGGGGTTCACAATGATGCTGCAGATAAGAACCGTAACGATGTTGGTGGCTAGGGATAGTGGTGTCAACACCTGTAACCTACGCCAAGCAGGGGTTAACGTTAGGAAGAATGGACGTCGGGAATGGGCTCATACCTGACGAGGGTGAGATAGTCTCTCACGAGGGGGTTAGACGTGTCGATGGGTGGGTTCTGTGCCATTTGAGATTCGTTTTGGTGGTGGTTAGGAAAGATAAAAGTGGGAGGTGGCATGTCCGCGATGACACCCAGCTCCACGGAAAAGTGATGTCATCTAAGATGCACGGGCGAGCTGCAAGCTTGGCGGGATCAGATCTCGCGTATTCGCCGGAGGGATGGCCGATAGGAATTTCCAAGGCACTGACAGAAGAGACTGGGGTTGATGTCGAGGTGGTTGAACAAGCCCAGGCCCATGGCGATTACGTAAGTTAGACTCGAGTATATCTTCCGAATCCCTGGTGAAGATCACCGCTCTTTGTTTTGTACATACCATCATGTTGCGTCGACAGGTTTCGTCCTCCTCTCTCAAGACCGTCGTGACTACCATACAGTCTATGGGATCTGTCCCCAGCTCCCCTGGTTTCTCTCGCGGTCTTTCGTATCTTAACTTGCATAGCCAAGGATCGGCGCTGGCTTCGCCCCAACACTCCCCTCGTTTCCTCGATTTTTACCCGACTGCTCCCCAGCACTCTGCTGTCACAAAATCCCGACTGGACTCTGATACGAATAACGACTTTTCCAATACTTCTGTTCCCGCTGAGCCCATGCCCCCTGATACTTCGCGGACCACGAAGGTGAGATTGCCTACCGGTGACGATGCATCCAGTAACCAGACAAGAACGTTTCAGGACAAACCCACGTCCTCTGTGGAGACTCCATCTCGACCAGTACGGTTCAAACTTCCTCCTATGGTGATCGAGGGTCTCCCATTGCAGCAAGGGTTACCAGGATTTGCTTCCTTCAACTTCGGAAATGTTCACTCGGTGACTTACCGTTCAACCTGCGAGAGGCTGCCAACTCCGTACCCCCTGAGGGAGGACTTGGACTGGTTGGAACTTCAGGATGAGGCTGAGTTGTTCGCTTCCAACTTCCAAGAGGACCCCGACTCCGAGTCATCTACCCCTAGCGCCTCCACCAAGCCATCACCATCTCTTTTGTTTTCTGGCTTTCCAACCGCGCTGTGCTTGTCGAGGGACGATGCCACCTCTGCTGTCGAACATTCTCCTTTCGCACGGTTGCAACAGAGGTCTCTCACACACTCCAAGTCTCTCAGCGCTTTGGACACCTTGGCGGATGACCCCCTTATCGTCACTTGCTCGTCCCTACCATTTTCGCGTCCATCTGCTCGACCAATGTTGCTTTCCGTTCTCTCTTCCGCGCTGGCTCGCAGGGAGCGTAGTCGGAGGGTCAGATTCGAAGCCCTTCCGTTTGCAATCCACCTCGCCAACGACTCTCAGAACTCGCAGTACTACATCCCGACCCCTTTCCCTTCTCCACCTGTTGGTCGAGTGCTGGACCCAGATCTTATGTTTGATTCCGTAGTATGACGAATGATTTGTCTGAAAACTGCATTTCACGAACTGCATGTACACTTGTCTCTGTACGTAAATGTATATTAGGCACATGAAACACAATATACTGTCGACGAATTTCAGCCCTTTGCCGATTATAAACCAGACAAAAAGTCCCATAGCGAGTTGGTGTGGATGTAATCGTGGTGGACGATGCTGACCAACCATCTTTCCTTTCGAACCCCTTCAAGTAGTTCACGCTCCGGTGATTGAGGCGGATGAACCGATGCCCAGTCCGCCCATATCGAGAACGCCGCATCCTGGAAGCGTATGAGCTCTCGTTGAGTCGAATAGGGGTTCGGTGCACAATAATACCTTCCATGCCAAGAACGATTCCCTCTCGATGATAGTTGTCTGTGTGATCTCCTGACCAGGAAAGACGCCCCACGTAACCGCGTTCCTCCCGTCGTCGTCCACGTTAGTTCGTAGATCACCCTATATGAACCCCATCCATTTAGCCAAAGAACAGGTTCCAGAGACAACTTTCACACCTCGAGGTTTATCGCAAAGTACTCCACCCATCCCATCCCTTCCGATTCCACCTTATTTATTATCCTCTCTACGTCTTCTTCAAGAGCAAAGAACTCCACGAAGGCTTTCTGGTAAACGTATCCTCCCCGAGGTCCCCACCCAAAAACTGGGTCGGTCGACTTGGCGCCATCCACTGCAGGTTGAGAACTAACAGTCCACCATCCTCGTTTCGTGAGTTTCTCAAGCTGAGGCAGAATAACCTGCGATTCCTGGGAGAGAGGGCCATCGGAGAATGGTGTGTCCGAAATTTCTGAATGAAGGTGCCTTAAAAACACAGAGGTGAGTTGGTTAATGGTTGTCGGTCTGCCCCATTTCGCAGCAGCCCCGTTCGTCTACAACAGCCAACCTTTGAAAAAAATGAAAAACTAATGTGACTGGGGAATCGACGGACCGGATGGCTGACAGGACCTCCCCAGGGGTCCTGAACCCCGTAAGCTGGACTTTTGAAGTCACCAAACCGGCCGTTTGGAAATTCGTCCCAAGTGGAGACGGATGTGGCCTCTCCTTTCCAGATCCCACTCATCTTCACAGCCTGGTCGGCAAGATTCTGAGTGGCTGTGTCGCTAGCCTTATGGGCTGATATCGTCAGGTCTGTCTCTGACGATGAGGGTTTGTGGTCAACCATCTATGGGGGAAGTAAACTCTAGTTGCACATTCGCTCAGGGGAGTAGGGCATACTCACGTTTATCAATTTATTTACGTGATGATCATCATGGTGAACCGTCCACTTGAGCCCCTCAAGGATGAGCTGTACACTTTTTTCTAGGTTCAAAGTGCAGAAGTTGACGCCACGAACGTCACCCGTGACCAATTTCTTGACTACATCGATCGCAAGCTTGACGCCATAGTCTTTCACGAGCTGGTCGTCATGCTGTGCAAGAATGAGGTGATGACAACGCGCGACCTGTCAGGATTACCCACCTTGATCTTATCGAGGTCTGCAAGTATCGAGGGTGGTACCGAGGTGCCACAGAGTTTCGTGATCCGGAGGAAGGACGCGTAGGTTTGTATTGGCATGACCCCGGGGATAATTGGCACCGTGATCCCTACCGAACGTTCAGTCAGGCACCAAATAATTGCAGTGAGAACACAGTCGGACCTCTTGCGCGAATTTCCTTGACCCATTCAAGGAACGCGTCAACATCGTAAAACAGTTGAGTGACAATGAAATCCGCCCCAGCGTCGATCTTCGCCCTCAAGTGTTGGAACTCTGTTTCGCGATCGGTCTCGCCGTCAGGGTGTCCGTCGGGATATGCTTTAATGAACTTGGTCAGCTGTAACGTACGGAGACGGATGGTCTCAATGACGCGCACCCGCCACGCCGATACAAAAATTTGACGATTCTTCTGACTGTCTGATGTAGGTAACCAGGTCAATGGCGTGTTGGAACCTGGGATCTGCGGATATCCAGGATTCCTGCCCCCTCGGCGGGTCTAACGGCCGCAATCGGGATCAGCCAAAAGTACAGTTTCACCGCTTCGCCACCATACCTCCTCTTAAAGCCAGGATGTTCTGAATTCCGCGCGATTTTGCTTCCTACCGAGGTGGGGCGTGGGTCAGCGACGAGCTCGCCACTTTTGAATCGACAGGGTTGTTTCTGGCGAGTACCTTCAGAGCGTCATCCAACCTCCCTTGTACAATGTTTGTACAAGTGAGATGCAGCAACGTGTCAATCCCGTATTCTGATTGCGTCAGCCCTGCAAGATCTAAACTCCTGTCCTGGGTAGATCCACCGGCTCCCCAAGTTATGCTGATGCCCAACGGTCCTCGGCTGTTCAATCGCGAGATCCGGGGAAGAAGATTTGCGAAACCCTAAGAGCGGTCATCGAAACGGTTACTGACCTGGGTGAAAAGTGTACTGACTTGGTCGGTTCTAGGCGGAAAGAACTCGAATGTATAGAATGGTCGAGAGGATCCCCATTTCTCGATCTTGTCTGTCCACTTCATGATGGAGGATCACAAAGAAGGAAACAATGATCACGAGAGATCGATGCTATGTGGAATGAAATTACTTGCGAAATGTACAGATGTCCAGAATGTAATACACAAAAATACATCGGTGGCGTCAGCAGCCCCAACGGCTCTCATCGTCCAGCCTAATCGATCTCCGCCATGGCAGAGGTGGTGTCAGTCTCAGTGACATGAGTTTCCTCGTCTGTGACCATGGCGTCCGATCAAGTCCAAAAGCTGGGAGATCTCAGCTTGGAATCCAAAAGATTCGGCCAGTTTTTGAGTTTTGGGTAGCGAAAAGAGAGAGTTGAGGAGGAGGAACTACCAGGGCGTGGCGTTATTTATCCTCTAGGACTCGCACATAGGGACTCATTATGGTCTTTTCGAGAACCTTCGACCGAGGGTCAAACGGTAAACTCTCTGCATTTCTGGAAAAAACATTACATCACGCCGTGATCGCTAATCCGTGACCGTATCTCCTAACCCTGCGTCCCCCACCACACTTCCAGGTTTTCCTCGTACCTTTAAAGCCTCAATCTTCAGCCCTTCGACCTCCTCTCGCAACGCATCGTTGTTCTCCCTGAGTCGTTGGTTTGCCTTCAACACTTGAGCCACATAATCATCCCTTGCTTTGATAATCGACTGCAGCTTCTCTTCCTTTCCTTGATCCTCGCCCTGGCGCGTCACAGAAAGTTCTGATTCCAGAATATCTGTCCGATCGCTGTACTCCCTTCAAAAGCGTTAACAATTGGTCAGAGTTTCCAGAATCGACAACATACTTGGCTTCAGCCCGAACAGCTTTGATGGACTCCTCATAGCTCTTCAACAATAACTTCATCCCTTGGTAGTCGCTCTGCATCTTGTTCAATAACTGTGTCTGCTCGCTGAGCTTGTGTGTATCTGTTTCCCTGCAACATCGTAAGTCTGCAGCTCCGTATTCCAACCAGTATACTGCCAACCAGAGTTTCTGCATTTGTACAAGCTGTTCAATCTGCCTCTCGTAATCCCTAAGCCTGTCGACTTTATGCGCAGTCTCCTTGATTTTCGTTTCAAGCTCAAAGATTTTCCGGTTGGCGTTTCCGAGCAGTTTCCCTTGCGCCTCGAACGCCGTCTGATCGAAGGACTTTCATTTTACTGTATCGAACAGTGTGTTTCCAAACGAACCTTGTGCTGAGCATCAGATGCCTGTAGAGCGGCACTGTCGATAGTCCAGTTCCTCTTTTGCTCACGGAAGTCCCTCAGTTTTGCCTGGAGTTCCGCGTTCCACTGGGCATACTTGTTCTTCATGGAAAACGCTTGCTCTTTGTGATCCTTGAGCTCTTTCTGCAATCTTGCGACCTCGCTCTTGTACTCCCTTAGTTTATTGTGCTGTCACATTGTGCGTTGAGAGCGTGACCACGGCCTTCAATACAACAAACTCACCAATCCCTGTCTTTCTCCCTCAGCACTCTTCGCGAGCTCGCACTCCGTTTTTAACCAGCCAACGTATTCCACGTTCCTTCGGGCTAACCACAGTTCACAGTTTAGTTCGTTGTTCATGAGGATCAGCTTCCTCTGTAGGGCAGAAATCGCCTCTGCGACATGATTGGGAATTTCCTTGTCACTGCCTAGGAGTGGCTTGACTGATGGTCCTTCGGGTGGGAGAGACACGTTGCGTTTGCCGGGAGAGTTTAGTGAACCGGAGAATAAAAGGGCTGGCCATGTCGCTTGAGACTCCCCGCCATCTATTTCGATATCTATCCCAGACTTCAGGGCTACCGAAGTGGCAACTATGTCCCGAAGGGAAATACGGAACCTGCCACGTGGCGATTCTCCTGTAGAATGGGATGATACGCCAGTAGCGGATTTTGACAAGGAACTGGTCGCCAGTCGCGGAGTGTCCCCAGAACCGTCATCGGGATCCTCTCGCCGCAAACTGATCCTTACATTCCTGGCGTTCAGCATCGTGCATTCTCCCACAATCCGAGACAGATCGTAACCGATCCAGAACGGCTGTGCGAGTTCGGCGTCAGGGCCACCGGCGGTTAAGAAGGTTGGGTGTAGAATATAGTTTGAAAAAAGCGTCTGGAAAAAGACTGTTTCAGCACTAAAGCTCAGCGCCATTATAGCTCGATTACACACCTCGACCCTGGCACGTATAGCAGCTTTGTTCAAGACTGCTGTCCATCCTGCTATATACGGACATTCAAATCCACTCTGCTCAACGTACTCAACTGGGTCGCGCGCGAACTTCACAAGGTTCCTTGGGAAAAGATAATAAAGCTGAGAGAAGTATTGATCCGTTTCTGGGACAAAAGTGGCCAAGTTGAATGTGAAGGTAAGGGGTTGCCAATGTAGGTCTGGGTTCACGTCAGGTAGGATTAGCGTTTCGTCCTCGATGGTGTCTTGAGGCGCGTCCGTGTGCCAGGAGTAAACCCTCGCCAGGATGGAGATAAATTGTGGGAGGCGGGATCTGAGTGTATCGGGTGCGTGGACAGCGAGTAGAGGCAATAGTTTGCTGGCGAGCGTGAGACCGACCGTACAAGCGGTAGAAGATCGGTCGAGTTCCAGTGACAGGACTAGGCTGTCAAGGAGTGGGTGGTTTGCGAGCACTTTAGAATGTGGGGGGAAGCCGGGGTGGGAGGAATAGTTATTCAAGAAAATTAGGAGTTGTAGTCGGGCGGGTGTGGAAGAGAAACATCGAAAAACTTCTGACATTAAGTCCTTTCCGGACAGGCTTGAAAATTATGATGGACGATATGCAATCTGGCATGTACCCACCTGAGGGCATTTCATGCCGAACGTGATCAATAAATCCTCTAAATTTGACTTCCAGCACTCTCTTTTGTCCCTAGAGACCTTATCAAGCTCCGCCCATTCCAGAGCGTCTTCGCCTGAGGATCCGCTGTGAGCATCCAGAAGGTAGAAGTCGAGAAGTCTCCGTCGGAAATCCTTGGTTTTGTTGGTATTCTCTTCATCAAAAATAACCAAGCCAACAAGAACCAACTCCTTTGCAAACCCAACAGTGGATGTTGGAAGCTTTGGTTCCCGCAAGGCAGGTCGTAGGACCAAGTCAAACCAGGTGGAAACGATCGACGCTACAGGGATGACAGCGCGGAGGTGATAAAGCACCGTCAGAAACACCTCGACCTGGTGGAGCACGGCATGGTCCAGGACCTGATGGTACAGATCCTCAAGCGATGAAAGGAGGCTCTTAGCCTGGGGAGAGGATGGTGTCGCCCATTCTGATGCGGAGTTGTCTAGGGTGTCGATGACGCGCTGCAGCGAAGGGGCGTCGGACGACTCTTCGAGAATCTGTCTCACCTGCCGAACAATATCTGTTGCGGAGGACATAAGAACATGGAGGTGGTCGGGCTAGTTATCGTGGAAGGTATCAGGGACGTCGAGCGGGACCAAAGCCGATCGCCGTACCCTTCCTCATATAGATAACGGGGACAAATTCACGCTCATCGTCTCAAACAACCCGCTCGACTACTCCATCTCTCTTTCCAAAAGCTACAGGACACGGTAAGCTACTCCTTTCGAACATCCAACTAGGTTTCGGCTGGATTCAGCGCTGTTCCTTGGCTGGATTGACCAACGCTTGGGCGGATGGGCTTAGATGTCGGCGACCATCGAGGAGATCCACGACCACGACCATGAACATGAACATGACCACGAACACGACCACGACCACGACCACGATCATTCCGACAAGGAAGAGGATCCCACCTCCCAGGCCGCTCTGGACAAGATCCAGTCCCGCGCTGAGAGGAAAGCTCGGAAGGCTCTGCTTACCTTGGGTTTGAAAAGGGTTC
>Ga0307514_10001716_pt1 | contig 25152 bp, 19 predicted proteins | sample 16_EM_MG_FD_203088 | JGI IMG/M metagenome (GOLD analysis project Ga0307514, IMG submission 203088) | Populus trichocarpa ectomycorrhiza microbial communities from riparian zone in the Pacific Northwest, United States - 16_EM | ecosystem: Host-associated > Plants > Roots > Unclassified | place... | reverse complement strand
GATGATTTTATAGTGAAATTTCAATTAGTTTCTTTCAAAAAAAGCGCGAAAGAAAACCTTTGAGATTAAGGTGATGAAATAGACGGGAACCACTCCCATTGGTTGGTGTGCGAATTTACTCAACATTTCTTCATTCGCTTTATTTTCCGGATACTGATTAAAACTTCAGAATAAATTCAAGATATCTCCAACGGGTAAATTTTGCGCTGCCCCCGGTGCTAGGAGGTGAGATGAATGAGCAAGAACAAGGCTCGCGGTTGGAAAACTCGCCCAAGTATGTCTCCCGTAATACGCAATGGGGTGTAGTCTGTCAAAAGGGGCTCGTAGTATATGTGTTGCATCTGGCATGGCACAAAGGTCACACAGGGTGCGGGGTTGATTATTGGCACCGTGAACATTCTTCGTCGCACACAAGGTTCTTAGCTCCGTCAATATCTCCAGGGAGGAGTTTTCCAATACCTTGGATGGGCGAAGCCTTGGGCTGTGGGTTCGAATGGCCAAAACAGGTGGCGGCGGTTGTATTATCGTGGAGGATGCTCGTGGCGGGCCGCTCGGACGAGAGTGGGTCGTAGGTGCTTCAATTCGTCCCAGTGACGTCCGTTAAACTTGTTCTTAGACGCCGACATTCGCCCTGCATCAAGATCCTTGAAAAAAAGGAGGCTGCAAGTATGTCTTTGATTCCTTTCTTCCCTCCGCAGGCTAATAAATCGCTCGCTTGGAATGATATTGATATCCTTGGGATAGGACCGCTTTGAAGGTATGCTCGGAGGATGCGAGCTCTAGGTCGCCGCGGTTCCGGGGAGAGTTCAGGCTCTGGAGTCTGGACTACCTATTGACGCTGCAAATCACTCCACTACGCCCTGCAACACTTCCATATGATCTCGAATATCGCCGTGGTCATGCTGGTTGTGGGCATTCCCCGGAAACACGCCCCCCAAGTCGGTTTCAGTTGTGTTCCACTTCCCTTTCAAACATTCGGAACCGTCGCCTCTGTCCTGCTCTCATCTCAGCTCCACGCTTGCGGTTCTTGAAACCCGAAGTGTTCCTCACTCTCACTTGCTCGAATCACACAACTGCGACTTACAATTGAATCCTCCTACAGTTGTAGGTGGCAGTATTAGCACCAACCCAGTGCGAACGACACCGGAGTTGAAAATTTTTCAATTGGGAACGCGTCGCGGTGAACGTTTAAACGCTTAGCTCCCCCGGAAGCCGCAGTTTATGGTTTACTATTGTCTCCCCTTGTTGTTACTGTTGCCTCTCCGAACCTCGCGTTTGCTTTCTGGCGGTTCGCTTTGCTACGGAGCCACCCCAATAGTTAACCACCAAGGTGGTCGCTGTCGTGTACTGAGGCTGTTGGGATGGGTGCATTCCACAATGGGATTCCTCTCGAACTCTGATGATCATTGGCAATGGTGGTACGGCTGTCACCACCTGATGTACTTCTAATGCTAGGAATTTGCCCTGGTCGTTGAATTAGCTGGTAGAATAGCGGTCCCTATTTCTCCATCGGAGAGCCGTCCCTCCGACGTAAATGTTCGTCAAGAGCCTCTGCGGAATCAAGCGTCATGGCTATTCCGAGAGGGACGAAGCGACAGTCTCCCCCCCCAGTCCCGTCCGGTTTTGACACTGAACTCGAGCCAACTACTCGATCCGTTAACGCAGAGAGGGTTTCGAGGCCAAGGGTCCGGTTCAACTCCCCATTAGTCTTTTTCAAGACTCTTTGGGCCCGATTCTCTAGCATTTGGTCAAAGAGATTCATTCTCAGCCTGCTCGCTGGCCAACTCGTAGCGCTGTGTATCACTTGCACCGATGTTACGACCACGGAACTTGTCAACCGTGGATGGGTCCTACCAACTACCCAGACCTTCTTCCTGTGAGTACAATGTCCTATTGCCCCGCGTTTACCCAAATGTCTCTACTCAGGTACTTCACACTGTTCGTTATATATACGCCTTACACCATTTACAAGTGTAAGTTGGCGGTGGAACGCGGCAAACTTCAACTGACTACTCCAATTCCAGACAGTTTCGTAGGGTGGGGAAAGATGGTGGTCCGTGACGGTTGGAAATGTGGGTAGTTTTCCGTCACCTGTCTTCTTCCCTACTCAAGTTTTAGATTTTATTCTGGCTGCATGCGACGTGGAGGCGAATTTTACCGTGGTGAAAGCGTACCAATACACTGACCTATTGTCCTGCATGTTGCTCAACTCGTGGGCTTTCCTCTCTCGATCAGAGTTCCCGCCTGACTGTTTTCAATAGATGGGCGATCCCAACGTGCTTGTTCTTCTCGTGGTTATTCATGCGCACCAAGTACACTTGGACCCAGCTTGTCGTATGGAGTCTAGCCTGCATCTGCGTCATTCGCCTCGTATAGTGATTATCACTCCAGGGTATCTTGATCTGTGTTGGCGGTCTCGGGATCCTCGTCGGATCCGACCAGCCCACTGAAAAGAATCGGGAGGCAGTAAATAAGGTCAAAGGTGACCTATTTATGCTCACTGGAGCTACTCTTTATGGGCTGTGTTAGTGGTTCCTTAGTCTATTCGAGACGTTGTCCGCTGAATTTTTGTGTCCTTAGCGAACGCCGCTGAAGAATTCTTCGTACGCCAATCGCCGTTGTACGAGGTCGTGGGTCAGCTTGGGATGTGGGCTACGCTCATTAATGGCATCCAAGCGGCTGCCTTGGAACATAAAAATATGAGGGACGTTACGTGGAACGGCCCAGTCGGTGAGTTCCCTTCCGCTTCTTTGTGCTTCAATGGGGTTAACCATGTCTTCGAAGCCGGTTTGTTGCTAGCTTATACCACCGGGTTGTTCATCTTGTACACGACGGCTCCAATCATCTATCGACTGGCAAGCTCCGTGTTCTATAACCTCAACTTGCTCTCTGCAAACTTTTTTGGTCTCCTCTTCGGTAAGTAGGTTCTCCATGTTCCAATATATCTAGTCTGATCGCTGCCTTAGGTGTGTTCCTATACGTACGTCCCCGTCCAACGTGTGGTGACACCCGACTCTGCAGTAACTGATGGATTTACAGCACTATCAACCATTCTGGTTGTATTTTGTGGCGTTTGCCTTTATCATTGCGGGACTGGTTTGTTACTTCTGGTCGACCACGCGTAGGTTTGCTGTGTTCTTGCGGAATCTCTGACACTTACACTGTTTGTCAGCCGAATCACAAGGAAAGGTCGATCCGCAATTGCCATCTTATGTTTACCCAAATAACGACAAACGAGCCTCCCCAGAAAATCAGGCGTAGGGGTGATTGTGGAGGTTTATTGGAACGCGGTCTGGACCTGGTACCCTTCGGAGTTCTTTCTTAGTTCAATATAGAGCACAACGTGATTTTGGAAGAAATGCATCCAGGATGCAGCTTTATGATCCCGCTCAGCGGAAGAGTAGGCTGGAGACACCCCTGCGGCGAAGAGGTGAATGATTCGTTAGCGGGCGTCTGTTGGATCTCATCGCTCAACACGCTACCACGACAACTTGAGGCATCTCCAAAGCAACGTTAGCACTGAACGTGAGCTATCATTTACTCCATGCACTACCGACACATGGTCAACTACGCGTTTTAGGTTCGATGTACGCCTGTCTCAACGTGGATGAGATCACGAGACGCATCGCTTCCGAACTCGTCGCGTCTGGAGGAAAGGCGACGGCGGTCGCCTTAGCCTGCTGTTGCAAGAGCTTTGAAGACCCGGTGTTGGACACGTTATGGGAGACACAGGGTCAACTGCTCTGGTTACTCAGGTCCTTTCCGGGGGATGTTTGGAACAAGGGCGGAGGCACTGTGAGTGTGCCAACGATGTGTGTTTTTCCATTTCTCTAATGATTTGATTCGAAAGACTTTCAAAAGACTCCCAACGACGATCGAATGGGCTCGTTTCCAAAAGTACGCTCGAAGAATGCGAGGGCTCAAAGGCATTTGCACTCAGGAAATACTGTCTTTGGAAGCACTCTCGGTCATACAACTTTGCACCATCAATGAAACCTTGTTCCCGAATCTGAAAACTCTTGATTTTTTGAGGGTTCACAGGGCGTTTGTTCCATCCATCTCCTTGTTCCTTTCCCCCACAACCACCTCCATCATTCTGAGGTTCCATGAATCCGACCCCCCAGAAGCGACGGTCGTTGGGTCATTGGTCACAACATTCCCAAAATTGTGTCCCGAGTTGCGAGAGATCGTTCTCCACTTCCTACCAAGAGATCCAATTATCACCGCTGCTGTTTCCGGAATGGTTCTCGCCACAAATCGAAACAAACTCCAACTATTCCATGCCAATTCCCCATTGACAGAGGAGGCCGGTGAAGTGCTTTACAAACTATCCAGCCTGCGCATGCTATCGGTAGTGATTGAGAGGGAGACCTCTTTAACCCGAGCATCGCTCCCGAATCTAACCGAGCTAGTGATCAGATGTGAAAACGAGGGCGACTGGCCGCGACTGTTCCACAGAGCAACGTTCGGGAAGCTCGAGTTCGTCACGTTCCACCCTCAATCCGAAGAAATTGGCGACTTCCTCGGGGCTTTCGAAAGGGTCGCACTCTCCTCATCACTCCAGAATACGCTCTCGAAGTTTCGTGTCTCCACGTCATGTTCATGGAACCCGAATTATTCTTCTCTCCTTTCATTTACGCAGCTCGTAGTCCTGAATATAGGATTCTCCTGCGACGACGGATGCTCCTCGACGGTAGACGACGATATCGTTATCGACCTTTCGCAAACAATGACGAAGTTACGAGTCCTCAAACTAGGCGGTAACCCATGCGGGGAATCCACGATGGGCGTGACTGCAAAGGGACTCACGGCCCTGGCCCTCGGTTTTCCAGATCTCCGGTGTCTTCGTATACACTTTCAGGTGGCCAGCCTCAGTGCCTCACCAGCGAATCCTGGAATTAGTCGCGACGTTGAGCCCACTGGTTCGCAGGTGGATTGCGCTTTGTGGGAACTTGCAGTTGGGGAGATAGTGGTGCCGGAGGAGTCGGTTTTGACGGTGGCTCTGACCCTACTGCGGATTTTTCCCCGGATAGGGATCATCCATTTTGTCAATGATGGATGGAGGAGGGTTGAGGATGCAATCCAACTTTCCAAACAGATTCACGATTACTCAAGTGAGCACCGCTGCCTCGCTACACCTTGAAGTAACTTCAATGACGCCTCTGTAGAAGCAACACTCAAGACGGGTGGTTAAACGAGAAACGTCGATCCGCGATCGCCCTCTTATGTATAACCGAGAACCAGGCGTTGAAGTGACCCATTCTAGGCCTGGTACCCACCTCTATACAGACTACGCCTTTGTAAAAATGGTCAGAAACTGTGGTGACATGATTTTGGGAGGAAAGCGTGTCGGCGATGCAGCTTCGCGTATCACGATCGACCATCTGCTCGCTGTTAACGGGCGTCTATTGGTTTCTTTCACGCTGCACGCTCTAACTTGTGACCACAATACCTCCGAGGCAACGTTGGCGTTGAAAGTGGGTTGGCTTTTACTCCATCCGCCACCCGACGCATGGGCTAAATGTACCTTCTAGATCCAATGCACGCCTGTCTCAACGTGGATGAGGTTGTGAGGCTTATCGTCCGCGAACTCGTCTTGTCTAGTGGGAAGGGGGCGGCGGTCGCTTTGGCCTGCTGTCGCAAGAGTTTTGAAGACCCAGTGTTGGACACGTTATGGGAGACACAGCATCGAATGCTCCCGCTACTCAAGTCTTTTCCGGGAGATGTTTGGAACGAGGGCCTATGCACTGTGAGCGCATAAAAAACGCGTCTCTCCCTTTTATTAACGTTTTGGTTCGAAAGTCTTTCAAAAGACTCCCGACGACGATGGAATGGGGTCGTTTCCGGAAGTACGCTCGGAGGATGCGGGAACTCCACGAAATGGGCACTCCCGATCCTCTACCTCCCAAAGTTATCTCGGTTCTGCGACCTCACGCCATCGACGAACCCTTACTCCCGAATCTGGGCTTGCTCTATTTGTCGGGAGTTACGTGGTTTATTCCATTCATCTCCTTGCTCCTCTCCCCCAGAACCACCACCATCCACCTGGTGTTTCCTCCATCAGACAACTTCGTAATGACGATCGCCGCAACGGTTACAGCCTTCCCGACACTGTGTCCCAACTTGCAAGTGATCAGTCTCCGCGCTCTACCAAGAGATCCGCTGATCACTGCTGCCGTTTCCAAAATGCTTCTTGCCACCAATCGAAATACCCTCCAAAAATTCCTCGTCGATTCCCCATTGACCCATGAGGCCAACGAAGTGATTCTCAAGCTGTCTACCCTATGCAGTCTATCGGTAGTCATCGACAGGGAGACTTCATTGTCTTCAATGTCGCTCCCGAATCTAACCGAGGTTGAAATCACATCTGACGAAGGTGACTGGCCGCGACTGTTCCACGGAGCAACGCTTGGGAGGCTGGATTTCGTCGCGTTCTCGTTCTCCCCTCAGTCAAAAGAAATTGGGGACTTCCTTCAGGCATTTGAAAGGGTCGCACTCACGTCATCAGCCCAGAATACGCTTTCGGTGTTCCGTCTTTCTACGCCCCCGTCGTGGAACTTAAATTTTTCACGACTCCTTCCATTCACACAGCTGGTGGACCTGAAGGTCGAATCCCCCTGCAAAGATGGATGCTCGTCAAAGGTGGACGACGATATGATAATTGACATTTCGCGAGCGATGCCCAAGTTACGAGAACTTACACTAGGTGATGAACCATGCGGGGATTCCACGACGGGTGTGACTGCAAAGGGACTCATGGCCTTGGCCCTCCACTGCCCAGATCTCCGGTACCTTTGTATACACTTTCAGGTGGCCAGCCTCAGTGTCTCCCCAACGAGTCCTGGAGTTATTCACAACGCTGAACCCACCACTCCCTGGACGAGTTCCGGTTTGACAATACTCAAAGCTGGGGAAATACCGGTGCCGGAGGAGTCAGCGCTGACGGTGGCCCTGACCCTGCTTCGGATTTTTCCCCGGATAGACACCATTGATTTCATCGATGGTGGGTGGGAAGAGGTTGAGGGTGCAATCCGACTTTCCAGACGGATCCCCAATTATTCAGGTAAGCACCACCCCCTCATTACATGCTGAAGTGTGTTCGATGACGCCTCTATAGAACTCGCGCTGGAGATGGTGGTTGAGCGAGGAATGAACCGCTAAGGACAGCGCTTGTTCAACGCGCTTTGCGCTTCTGTCATCACTCTGCCACCCCACTTCAATGTATAATACAGGAAGTTAAAGTTGAGTCCGTGTAACTGAACACCGAATAGTAACCACACCGAGCGTAACCGGTGATCAGAGCGCACAATATATGATCTGTGGAATATGACGCAGGAGACCCGGGATGGGTTGTCTACGTTCCGGTTCTTTACAACCGTCCCTCAGCACTTCGGACACGTTTAATCCATCATCCCTTTGTTTCCTTCCCTCAAAAAGATCACGATTGGTCTCGCCGCGGGTGTTGCATCGATTGTCAACAGACCTTCGACATCGTGTCTTGACCCTGAACCCACCGCTCTGTGCCCCCCCTCGTACCTGGCGTTCGACAGACTTTAAGGTTGGGCCGTGTCGGTGCGGTCGGCATCTTGATTTCAGACAGATTGGCGACGCAACAAATACCCAACCGCACACATCCCTCCTCGGTGATCGTCAGTGCTATTACGTGGTCTGCTTGAGGAGACTAAACCGCACCTCCGATGATCCCATGTGACACGTCACCAGACACCCGCCAATATCTTTTCTCAGCTGAATCGCCCTCTGGAGGCCTATGTTCACCCGAGAAGCAACAAACGTGTATTCTCAGAGAGTCGAGCGTACTAGGAGTCATTCGTGGGGAGTTATTGGAGCGCAGTCTGAGCCTGGTGCCCGCGTCGGTACTGACTTTTTCTTGGTTTGAGATAGTCAGAAACAGTGATAGGACATGATTTTTGGGAAGAAAACGCTTGAGCGATGCAGTTTCAGGATTGGCCGCTCAACGGAAGAACGGGCGCCTGATCTTGTCGCCGTGATCTGCCGTGATTCGTCGGTGGGCGTCTGTTAGTCCCCGTCACCAACGCGCCACTACGAGCTCGAGATACAACGTTGGGGTTGAACGTGAGCTGTCATTCAATTCACGCACCATAGCTATACGCCTAAACGCGTCTTCCAGATTCGATGCACGCTTGTCTCAACGTGGACGAGATTGTGAGGCTCATCACCCACGAACTCGTCGCGTCTAGAAGAGAGGCGACGGTAGTCGCCCTGGCCTGCTGTTGTAAAAGTTTTGAAGACCCGGCGTTGGATGTGTTGTGGGCGAAATGGGATTTCCTACTCCCGTTACTCGGGGTTTTTCCGGGAGATGTTTGGAACGATGACGAATGCACTGTGAGTGGGCCAATAACGCTTGTTCATCCACTTCTCTGATCGTTTGATTCGAAAGTCTTTCAAAAGACTCCCGACGGCAGTTGAATGGGCTCGTTTCCTAAAGTACTCTCGAAGGATGCGAGAACTCGATGAATTTGGCAGTCTCGATGTCATGTCTTTGGAGGTTTTCTCGGTCGTGCAACCTCACATTATCAACAATCTCATCCTCCCAAATCTGAATACTCTCGATTTTTCGGGAATCGAGAAGCAGTTTATTCCATTCATCCCCTTGTTCCTCTCCCCCGGGATCACCTCCATCTGCCTCGGATTTGTGTCCGATTGCCCCAAAGCGATGGTAGCTTCAGCGGTCTCAAGCCTCTCGACGCTGTGTCCCAACTTGCGAATGATCAATCTCCAATCCCTACCAAGGGATCCGATGATCACCGTTGCTGTTTCCGGAATACTTCTCGCAATCAATCCGAACACACTCCGAGAATTCCGCGCCAATTCCCCATTGACAGAGGAGGCCTCCGAGGTGGTTTACACGCTACCCAACCTATGCCAGCTATCGGTGTACATTGAGAGGGTGACCCCATTACCCTCGGCGTCGCTTCCGAATCTAACCAAGCTAACAATCAAATGTGAAAGCGAGGGCGGCTGGCCACAACTGTTCCACAGAGCAACGTTCGGGAAGCTCGAGTCCGTCGCGTTCCACCCTCAATCCGAAGAAATAGGCGACTTCCTCGAGGCATTCGAAAGGGTTGCACTCTCCTCATCCGTCGAAAAAACGCTTTCATCGTTCCGCCTTTCTACGTCACGTTCATGGAACCCAAATTATTCATCGCTCCTTCCATTCACACAGCTGACAGAACTGGTGATCGAATCCTCCTGCGACAATGGGTGTTCGTCAAGGGTAGACGACAACGTGATTGTCGACCTTTCGCGAGCGATGCCCAAGTTGCGACTCCTTAAACTAGGCGATAGACCATGCAGGGAATCGACGACGGGCGTGACAGCAAAGGGACTCATGGCCTTGGCCCTCCACTGCCCAGATCTCTGGTACCTTCGTATACACTTTCAGGTTGCCAGCCTCAGCGCCTCCCCAGCGAATACTGGTCTTATTCGCAACACTGGGCCCGCTGTTCCGTGGACGAATTCTAGTTTGACGACACTTAAAGTTGGGGGGATAGCGGTGCCGGATGAGTCGGTGCTACCGGTGGCCCTGACCCTCCTTCACATTTTCCCCCGGATAAATAGCATTAAAGCCATCAAATACGATGGAGAGTGGCGGAAGGTCGAGGGTGCAATCCGACTTTCCAGGCGAATCGCCTGTTGTTCAAGTGAGCACCACCCCCTCACTACACGTTGACGTAACTTTGATGACGCCTCTGTAGGAGCCACGCTCGAGATGGGTAGTTAGGCGAGAAGTAAACCACTGAGGACAGTACTCGCTCAATGAGACTTGTGCTTCTGTCATCACTTGACCACACTGCTTCGATGTGTATTACGGGTCATTGCGTGGGAGCCATATAACTGAACAGCAAATGATAACCGCAATGAACCGTAACTGGTGATTATAGCACAACGTACGACCCGTGATGAATTGTTTACTAGACGGGTGCTTCGCTTCCTTTCGACTGTCCCTCGCTGGATCACCATTTCGCTAATTGCTGCGATTGTTGTATCGGTCGACATCAGGCTTTCGACACTGTATCCTGACTCAGAATCTGTCGCTCTACGCCGCCCCCAAAGAGACCCAGCTGTCACAGACATGGCCGATGTTTTTGAGATACGCCTCGTTTACAAGGGAGACCTTATTATTCCCTTGTGGGCTCCCCGCTGGTGGGGGGGAACACACGAAGTCATTTTCCAATCCCTCAAATTGAAAGAGCAACAATCAGTTCTCCAGGAACCGATGTAACTACCGTAGTACCACCGTAATTCCAAGAAGAAAAGGTGTCAGTGGCCATTCATTTGAAGTCACTTGAGCGCTTGCTGGCAGCTTTCGGGCAGTGATCGGCAGGCGTTTGTTGATTCCTTTCCCCCACGCGCTCTAGCTTGTGGTGGACCAAACTTGCAACCGCGATAGCTTGAGACACCTCCAAGGCAACGTTATTATTGAACGTGAGCTATCATTCACTCCGCGCACCGTCGATACACAATCAAACGCACCTCCTAGACTTGATGCACGCCTGCCTCAACGTAGATGAGATCGTTAGACTCATCGCCTGCGAACTCGTCGCATCTAGAGGAATCGCGACGGCAGTCGCCTTGGCCTGCTGTTGTAAGAGCTTTGAAGACCCGGCGTTGGATGCGTTATGGGTAAAACAGGATCGACTGCTCCCGTTACTCAAGACTTTTCCGGGAGATGTTTGGAACGATGGCGAGTGCATTGTGAGTGGGCCAACGACTCGCATGTTTCCCTTTCATTGACATTTTGAACTTGAAAGTCTTTCGAGAGACTCCCGACGACGACGGAATGGGCTCGTTTCCGGAAGTACGCTCGAAGGATGCGAGAGCTCAGAGAATACTGTACTCCAGGCATCCTGTCTTTGGAAACTCTCTCGGTCCTGCAATTCTGTACCACCGATGAGCCTTTGCTCCCGAATCTTAAAACTCTCTATTTCTGGGGGGTCAACGGACCGGATGTTCCGTTCATCCCCTTGTTCCTTTCCCCCAGGATCACCTACATCCTTCTCAACTTCTATGGATCCGACCCTCCAATAGCTATGGTCGCGTCGATGGTCACAACCTTCCCAAAACTGTATCCCGAGTTGCAAGTGATCCGCCTCAACTGCCTACCAAGAGACCCGATGATCACTGCTGCTGTTTCCAGAATGGTCCTCGCCGCCAATCGAAACACTCTCCAACAGTTCGACGTTGACTCGCCGCTAACAGAAGAGGCCAGTGGAGTAGTTTACACACTACCCAACCTGTGCCAACTATCGGTGGACATTGAGAGGGTGACTTCATTACCCTCGGCGTCACTTCCGAACCTAACCGAACTAACAATCAAATGCGAAAACGAGGGAAAGTGGCCACGACTGTTCCACGGAGCAACGTTCGGGAAACTGGAATCTATTACGTTCTACCCTGAATCAGAAGGAATTGGCGATTTCCTCGGGGCATTCGAAAGAGCCGCACTCTCCTCATCCGTCGAAAAAACGCTTTCATTGTTCCGCCTTTCTACGTCACGTTCATGGGACCCAAATTATTCATCGCTCCTCCCATTTGTGCAGCTTTCAGAACTGTATGTCGGTTTCTCCTGCGACGATGGATGCTCCTCAAAGGTGGACGACGATATCGTTATCAGCCTTTCGCGAGCAATGCCGAAGTTGACTGTCCTGCAACTTGGGAATGATCCATGCCGGGAATTCAACACGGGCGTCACTACAAAAGGACTCGTGGCCTTGGCCCTCCACTGCCCGGCCCTCCGGTGCCTTCGTATACACTTTCAGGTGGCCAGTCTCAGTGCACCGCCAGTGAGTCCTGGAGTTGGTCGCAACACTGATCCCACCAGTTCGTGGACGAATTCTGGTTTATTGGAACTTGTAGTTGGGGAGATAGTGGTACCGGAGGAGTCAGTTCTGATGGTGGCCTTGACCCTGCTCCGGATTTTTCCCCTGATAGAGAGCATTTATTTCATCGATGAAGGGTGGGGGAAAGTTGAGGATGCAATCCAACTTTCCAAACGAATCCTCGATTGTTCAAGTAAGCACCACCCCTTCACCATACCTCGAAGAAACTTCGATGACACCTCTGTAGAAGTTACATTGGAGACGAGTAGTTGAGCAAAAAGCGTCGTCCTCTTCTGACTAAGTCTGGGCCCGGGTCCACCTCCACAGACTACACCTCTGTAATTTTTTTTGGTTAAAATTAGTTAGGAGCAGTGGCGCGACATGAGTTTGGGAAGAAAACGCGTCGGCGATGCGGCTTTGCGATCGACCGCTCAATCGGTTCTTTCGGACAGCAGGGTCACATCCGGAGTCCGCCAGCAGTTGTCCCTGTTGCTCTGCACGCTCTGACTGACCACGACAACTCGAGATACTTCAAAGCAACGTTAGCATTGAACGTGAGCTATCATTTGCTTCGCGCACCGACACATAGTCAAACGCTCCTTCTAGACTCGATGCACGCCTGTCTCTACGTGGATGAGATTGTAAGACTTATCGCCCGCGAACTCGTCACATCTGAAGGAAAAGGGACGGCAGTCGCCTTGGCCTGTTGTTGTAAAAGCTTTGAAGACCCGGTGTTGGATGCGTTGTGGGTGAAACAGGGTCGACTACTCCCATTACTCAAGTCTTTTCCGAGGGATGTTTGGAAGGAGGGCAGTTGCACCGTGAGTGGGCTAGCGACGTGTATGTTTCCCTTTCATTAACGTCTTGATTCAAAAGTCTTTCAACAGACTCCCGACGGCGACGGAATGGGGACGTTTCCGGAAGTACACTCGAAGGATGCGAGGGCTCAGCGATTCTGGCACTCTCGACGTCCTTTCTTTCGAGGTTTTCTCGGTTTTGCAACCTCGCACTATCAATGATTTCCTCCTCCCGAACCTGAACACACTGTTTCTGTCAAAAATTGAGAAACTATTTGTTCCATCCATCCCCTTGCTCCTCTCTCCGAACACTACCTCTCTCTTCCTCATGTTTTCTGGATCAGACAACTTCATAGCGATGGTCGCTTCAACGATTACAATCCTCCCCACGCTATGTCCCAACTTGCACACGATCGGTCTCCCCATCATATCAAGAGATCCGATGATCACTGCCGCCGTTTCCGAAATGGTCCTCGCCACCAATCGAAACACCCTTCAACATTTCTTTGTCGATTCCCCGTTGACAGAGGAGGCCAGAGAGGTGGTTTACAAGCTACCCAACCTTTGCGATCTATCGGTTGTGATTGAGAAGGGTACTTCATTGCCCTCGGCGTCGCTTCCCAACCTAACCGAGATAACAATCAAATGTGAAGACGAGGGCGACTGGCCACGACTGTTCCACGGAGCATCACTCGGGAAGCTGGAAACTGTCACGTTCTACCCTCAATCCGAGGAAATTGGCGACTTCCTCGAGGCGTTTGAAAGGGCCGCGCTTTCCTCCTCACTCCAAAATACGCTCTCAAAGTTCTCTCTCGAACCGGGATGTTCATGGAACCCAAATTATTCATCGCTCCTTTCATTTACACAGCTGGTAGAACTGGAGATCGAATTCTCCTGCGACAGTGGATGTTCGTCAAGGGTAGACGACAACGTGATTGTCGACCTCTCGCGAGCGATGCCCAAGTTACGAGAACTCAAACTAGGTGATGAACCATGCGCGGAATTCACAACGGGCGTGACAGTGAAGGGACTCATGGCCTTGGCCCTACACTGCCCGGATCTCCGGCGTCTTCGTGTACATTTTCAGGTTGCCAGCCTCAGCGCCTCGCCAGCGGGTCCTGGAGTTAGCCGTAACACCGAGTCCACTGCTTCGTGGACGGATTGCGCTTTGAGGGAACTTGTAGTTGGGGAGATACCGATGCCGGATGAGTCAGTTGTGACGGTGGCCCTGACCCTGCTTCAAATTTTCCCCCGGATAAGGAGTATCGATTACATTGATGAAGGGTGGAGGAAGGTCAAGGATGCAATCCGCCTTTCCAAACGCATCGTCCATTGCTCGAGTAAGCACCACCCCTTCATTACATGTTAGAATAACTTTGATGACACACCTCTGTAGAAGCCGCACTGCAGACGGGCAGTTAAACGATGAAGATGAATGAACCGAAGGGCAGCGCTGGATCGGTTCATATCTCTCCCTCGCCCGACGGGACCTGTGCTGCCGGCATCACCTGATCCCATTACCTCGATGTATGGTACAGATCATTGTGGAAGGCATACAACCGAGCAGCTGATGAGAACTAGGTTGAGTGTAGGCAGTGACCACAATGTGCGTTCTGTAGATGATGATGCAGGAGATGGGTGCTTCGTTTCCTGACAATCGTTCCTCACGTAACTCAGCACCGCTGACGAACCCCAAAGAATCGGGCGTAGAGGTGATTTGTGGAGGTTCATTGGAACGCAGTCAGGGCTTGGTATTTGCCTCTACAGACTACACCTTGTAGTCAAAATTAGACAACATGAATTTATTTAAGAAAATGTGTTGGCGACTTCAGGGTGAAGTTCATGATTGACCGATCATCGAACGGGAGGAGCCTCGGGTCGACGGCAGGCGTCTGTTGGTCCTTATTGCTCAACGCGTTCTAGGTGACTACAACACTTCAAAGCAACGTGAGCCATCGTTTACTCCGCGCACCGACACACGGTCAAACACTCTTCCTAGATTCGATGCACGCCTGTCTCAACGTAGACGAGATTGTGAGGCTCATCGCCTCCGAACTCGTCGCGTCTGGAGCAAAAGCGACGGCGGCCATCTTGGCCTGTTGTTGTAAAAGCTTTGAAGACCCAGTGTTAGACGCGTTATGGGAGACACAGGATCGACTACGCCCGCTACTCAAGTCATTTCCGGAGGATGTTTGGAATGAGGGTGGATGCACCGTGAGTGCATGATGACATGTGCCTTTTTCTTTCTTTTCTTAACGGTTCGATTCGGTAGTCTTTCAAAAGGCTCCCAACGGCGGCGGAATGGGGTCGTTTCAGGAAGTACGCTCGAAGGATCCGACGGCTCTACGATTTTGGTACTCTCGGCGTCTTGTCTTTCGAAGTTTTCTCGGCCCTGCAACCTCGCATCATCAACAACAACCTCCTCCCGAACCTGAACAGTCTATCTCTATGGATCATTGATAAACTGTTTATTCCGTTCGTCTCCTTGCTCCTCTCCCCCAGAACCACCGATATTTCCCTCAATTTTTCTGAATCAAATAACCATAAAGCGATGGTTGCTTCAGCGGTTACCGCCCTCCCGACGCTCTGTCCCAACTTGCAAAACATCAGTCTCTTCTACCTACCAGGAGATCCGATGATCACTGCCGCTGTTTCCGAAATGGTTCTCGCCACCAATCGAAATATCCTCCAAAAATTTCACCCCGGCTCCCCACTGACAGAGGAAGCCAGTGAAGTGGTTCACAAACTACCCAACCTACGTGTACTATCGGTGATCATCGAGAAGGAGACTTCATTATCCTCAGCGTCGCTTCCGAATCTAACCGAGCTAGAAATCACATGCGACAGTGGGGATGTCTGGTCGCAACTGTTTCACGGAGCAACGTTCGGGAAGCTGGAGTCTGTCACGTTCCACTATTTTCAAGAAATAATCGGCGACTTCCTTGGGACATTCGAAAGGGTTGCACTCTCCTCATCACTCCACAATACCCTCTCGAAGTTGTCTCTCTTCACAAAATTGCCATGGAACCCAAATTATTCATCACTCCTTTCATTCACGCAGCTGGTAGACCTAGATATCGGATTCTTGTGCCACGATGGATGCTCCTCAACGGTAGACGACGATATCGTTATCAACCTTTCACGGGCGATGCCAAAGTTGCGAGAGCTTAAACTAGGCGAGGGTCCATGCGAGGACTCCACGACGGGTGTGACAGTAAAGGGACTCGTAGCCCTGGCCCTCCACTGCCAGGGTCTCTGGTACCTTCGTATACACTTTCAGGTGGCCAGCCTCAGCGTCTCCCCAGCGAGTCCTGGAGTTATCCACAACGCTGAGCCCACTGGTTCGTGGACGGATTGTGCTTTGAGGGAAATTGCAGTTGGGGAAATAGTGGTGCCGGAGGAGTCAGCGTTGACGGTGGCCCTGACCCTGCTTTACATTTTCCCCCGGATAACGACCATCTTTTACGACGGTGAAGGGTGGGGGAAGGTTGAGGATGCAATCCACCTTTCCAGACGGATCGTCGATTGCTCAAGTAAGCACCACCCCCTCACTACATGTCGAAACGACTTCGATGACACCTTTGCAGGAGCCACGCTGCAGACTGGTAGATGAGTGAGATATGAACCGGAGGAGAGTGCTCAATCAGTTCACATATCTCCCTCCCCCGACGAGTCGTACTTTTATCACCACATGACCGCATTATTCCGATGTACAATACAGAATATTGTGGGGCAATCTGTGTATGATATGAGACGCGGGATGAATCGGTGAATGATCTACGCGTGCTGACAATCGTCCCTTACTAGTAACTCAGTACCACCACCGAACTCTTGCTTCCGAGGCTGGATGCATGGACACGTTCAATTCCCTTCCCTTAGAGCCGTGTGGACCGTCATTGATTCGCTGCGAGTGAACGCCACTCGAACTGGGGGCGGTTGTCGTACCAATGGGCCCATGAGCCGGCATCGCTGCCCCGTGACACTTCAGAACCTGCTCTTGATTGACATCTGGCAGAAGTTCGAAAAGCCAGAGTAGGCCTGCTTCAGCTGTGAACACAAGAAAATTGGCGACTCGCTCAAGGCATTCTCTGCCCTGTCCATCATACCGTTGGAGTTCAAGGGGAACCCCACGATTGAATTCTTCCGTGATAGTGGCTGTTCCTCGAGCGCAGATGACGATATAATCACAGATCTGGGGCGAGCGATGCCATAGCAAGCCTTCAATTAGGCCGTACGTATCCCACACCAAACCCCCACCAGCATCGCAACCAAACACTTGTGACTGCCTGCACAGGCTCTCCATGCCGCTGATCCAGGCAACCGGTTCATTCGGGACGGCAACAAGCGTGAGGGTCATTTTCGTCCATTTCCCCTCAGACGCTCGATGTCAAATATCTGAACGGGAGCGGAAGGCTTTTGCGGAAAACATTGTTATCGACCCTATAAAGCGCGCGGGGACGGACCGTTCCTTTGTATAACCCTCGGTGACATGCAACCAGAAACTCACTGACACTGTTTCCCAGCCGAATCGCAAGGAAAGGTCGAACTCCAGTATAGTCACCCAAGAAATGACAAACAAGCTTCCCAAAAGCATCAGGTGTAGGAGAGATTTCTGGAGGTTCGTTGGAGCGCAGTCTGACTGCACCTCGGTAGTTTTTTTAATTGATCAGAAACCGTGGTATGACATGAGTTTGGGAAGAAACTGCATCAGCGATATGGCTTCACGATTGAGCGGAAAGCAAACTTGAGACTGGGGGGCGGCCGCCGCCCTGTGAAGAGTCATTCGGCGGGCGTCTCTTGGTTCCCGTTGCTCTACACGCCTTGGGTGACTACAACAACTCGGGATACCCCAAAGCAACGTCAGTCATTGAATGTGAGCTATCATTTACTCCGTGTACCACCAACACACAGTCAAATGCGCCTATTAGATCCGATGCACGCCTGCCTCAACGTAGACGAGATCTTGAGAGGCATCTCCCGCGAACTTATTGGCACGCCTGGGGGGGAGGGGGCGGTGGTTGCCCTGGCTTGCTGTTGCAAAAGTTTTGAAGACCCGGTATTGGATACGTTATGGATAAGACAGAATGAACTACTCCCGTTACTCTGGACTTTTCCGGAGGATGTTTGGAACGACGACGGGTGGATTGTGAGTGGGCCAACGACTTGTATGTGTTTCCGTTTAATTAAAGCCTTGATTCGAAAGTCTTTCAAGAGACTCCCGACGGCGACGGAATGGGGTCGTTTTCGGAAGTACGCTCGAAGGATGCGAAAGCTCATCGAGTATCACATCCCAGACATCCCGTCTTTGGAACCTCTCTCGGCCATGCAACTCTGCACCATCAACGAACCCTTGGTCCCGAACCTGCAATCTCTTGAATTGTTCGAGGTTCACGGGCCATTCATTCCATTCATCCCCTTGTTCCTTTCTCCCAGAACCACCTCCATCTTTCTCATGTTCAGTGAATACGACTGTCCAAAAGCGATGGTCGCGTCGGTGGTCACAACCTTGCCAAAATTATGTCCTAGCTTACAAACGATCAATCTCCTTTCCCTACCAAGAGATCCGATGATCACTACCGCCATTTCCGAAATGGTTCTCGCCACCAATCGAGATACTCTCCAAACTTTTCGCGTCGATTCCCCGTTGACAAAGGAGGCCGATGAAGTGGTTTACAAACTGTCCAATCTCCGCGATCTATCGATTGTGATTGAGAAGGTGGCCTCATTGTCCTCAACGTCACTTCCGAATCTAACCGGGCTAACAATCAAATGTAAAAACGAACACGAGTGGCCACAACTGTTCCACGGAGCAACGCTTGGGAAGCTGGAGTCCGTCGTGTTCCACCCTGAGTCCGGGGAAATTGGCGACTTCCTCGGGGCATTCGAACGGGTTGCACTCTCTTCATCCATCCAGCACACGCTCTCAATGTTTTGTATCTACTCGTCAAACTCATGGAACCCAAATTACTCGTCACTTCTTCCATTCACGCAGTTGGTAAACTTGGTGGTTAAATTTTACTGTGGAGAGGGTTGCTCCTCGAGGGTTGACGATAACATAATCATCGGCCTTTCGAGAGCGATGCCGAAGTTAAAAGTCCTCGAACTGGGCTACGAACCATGCAGGGAATCCACGACGGGTGTGACCGCAAAGGGACTCCTGGCCCTAGCCCTCCACTGTCCAGACCTCCAACGCCTCTGCATACACATTCAAGTGTCCAGCCTCAGCGTCCCGCCAGCGCGCCCTGGAATTGGTCGCAACACCGAGTCCACTGCTTCGTGGACGGATTGCGCTTTGACAAATATTACGGCTGGGGATATACCGATGCCGGAAGAGTCAGCGTTGATGGTAGCCCTGACCCTACTCCGTATTTTCCCTCGGATAGTGCGAACCGGTGGAGGCAATGCGGGGTGGAGGAAGGTTGATGATGCGATCTACTTTTCCAAACGGATCGTCGACTATTCAAGTAAGTAATTTACTACACGTCGAGTTAGCCTTGATGACACCTGTATAGGAACAGAGCTTGAGACGAGTAATTAGGCGAGAGATGGAATCGGTTCGCATCTCTCTCTCGTCCAACGGGACTTGTACTTCCGTCACCACTCGACTGTATCGATTCGATGTATGATATGAAACGTTTTGAAAGCCGTGTGATTGCATAGCGGCTGATAACTACGCCGGGCGTAGTCCGCGATTGCAACACGCAATATGGATCCGTGGAGGACGACACCGGATGAATGCCCTGCGGGTGGATTTCCTGACGATCGTCCCTCACATAACTCAGCACCGTCAGCAGGGCAAAATTCCTCAGATGTACGGGTATGCTAAATCCCCCCCCCCTAGAACCGTGTGGACCATAATTGATTTTTTCGTGGGCGAGCGAATTTTAACCCGCGGCGGCTGCCGTCATTAGGCTTTTGATACTGTGTCTTGACCCGGGCCTTGTGTCCGCTGTGGGTTTGTTCTAATCAGAAAGGGTGGTGCGACATGAGTTGGGGGGGAAACGCATCAAGGATGCGGATTCACGATTGACTGGATGAACGGGAGCCTACTCTTGAGCCCCAGTTTTGGCAGACCCCGGAGTGTGGCTCTGTGACCAGATGATCCGGAGTCGGCAGGCGTCTGTTGGTCCTTGTTGCTCTACACGCTCTGGGTGGGCGACCGCAACGACTCAGGATACCTCAAAGCAACGTCAGCATAGAACGTGAGCTATTATTTACTCTACACGCCATCGACACACGGCCAAACGCGCCTTATAGACCCAATGCACGCCTGCCTCAACGTCGATGAGATCGTGAGACTTATCGCCAGCGAAGTCGTCTCTGGAGGAAAGGCCGCAACGGTTGCCCTGGCCTGCTGTTGTAGAAGTTTTGAGGACCCAGCGTTGGACGCGTTATGGGAGACACAAGATCAACTAAACCCGTTACTCAAGTCCTTTCCGGAGGGTGTTTGGAGTGGCGAAGGGTACACTGTGAGTGGGCCAACGTGTGCGTTTCCCTTTCATTAACGTCCTGGGTTGGAAAGTCTTTCAAGAGACCCCCGACAGCGACGGAATGGGGTCGTTTCCGGAAGTACGCTCGAAGGATGAGAGAGCTCAGGGCATATTGCACTCCATGTGTCCTGTCTCTGGAAGTTCTCTCGGTCCTGCAAACTCGTACCGTCAATGAGCCCTTGCTTCCGAATCTTAAAGCTCTCCATCTCTGGGGGGTTGACGGGCCGTTGTTCCCATTCGTTCCCTTGTTCCTTTCTCCCAGAACTACCTTTATCTTTTTTAGATTCAATGACCCCGACCTCCCAAAAGCGATGGCCGCGTCGATAGTCACAACCTTTCCGAGACTGTGTCCCGACTTGCAAGCGATCAACATCCAACTCCCAACAGATCCGATGATCACCGCCGCTGTTTCCGAAATGGTTCTCACCACCAATCGAAATGCTCTCCAAAAGTTCGTTGTCGATTGCCCATTGACAGACGAGGCCAGGGAAGTGGTTTACACACTGCCCAACCTCCACGATCTATCGGTTGCGATTGAGAAGGAGACTTCATTGCCCTCGGCGTCGCTTCCGAATCTAACCAAGATAACAATCAAATGTGAAGACGAGGGCGACTGGCCACGACTGTTCCACGGAGCATCACTCGGGAAGCTGGAGTCCGTCACGTTCTACCCTCAATCCGAGGAGGAAATTGGCGACTTCCTCGGGGCGTTCGAAAGGGCCGCGCTTTCCTCCTCACTCCAAAATACGCTCTCGAAGTTTCACGTCCGTCCACTATGCTCATGGAACCCCAATTATTCGCCACTTCTCCCATTCACTCAGCTGGTAGAATTGACTATTGGATCCCGCTGCGGTGTGGATTGCTCTTCGAGGGTTGACGACGATATAATTATCGACCTTTCGCGAGCGATGCCGAAGCTAAAAATCCTCGAACTGGGCTATGATCCGTGCCGAGAATCCACGATGGGCGTGACGGCAAATGGGCTCCTGGCCCTAGCCCTCCACTGTCCGAACCTTTTGTCCCTTAGTATACACTTTCAAGTGGCCGGCCTCATCACCCTGCCAGCGAGACCTGGAATTGGCCCCGACGCTGGGCCTACTGGTTCATGGACGGATTGTGCTTTGACTAATCTTACAGTTGGGAGAATACCGATGCCGGAGGAGTCGGTGTTAATGGCGGCTTCGGCCTTGCTCCGGATTTTTCCCCGGATAGAGAACATCTTTTCCACCGAGGGAGAGTGGGGGGAGGTCGAGGAAATAATCCAAACGAATTCTCGATTTTTCAAGTGAGCATCATCCCCTCACTATGCCTCGGAGTAACCTTGATGACACTTCTGCAGGAGTCACACTCGAGATGAGTAGATGAGTGGGAAACCTCGATTCACAATTGCGTCCGCCCAAGAATCAGGCGTAGGAGGATTGAAGGAGGCTTATTTGAACGCAGCCTTGGTCTGGTCTCTGCTCTTACAGGCCTCACCTCTGTAGTTTCTTCCTTGTTATAAATAGTGGAGTGACACCAGTTTGGGGAGGAAACTCGTCAATTTCACGATCGACCGTTCCATCAGTGGGAGGACGGGTCCACCGCGGGCGTCTGCTGGTCCTCTGGGAGACCGCGACAACTTGAGATACCTCGAAGCAACGTTAGCATCGAACGTGAGCTATCATTTACTCCACGCACCGGCACACGGTCAAACGCCCCTTCTAGGTTCAATGCACGCCTGCCTAAATGTGGACGAAATCCTGAGACGCATCGCCTGCGAACTCGTCGGATCTGGAGGAAAGGGGGCGGCGGTCGCCTTGGCCTGCTGTTGTAAAAGTCTTGAAGATCCGGTGTTGGATGAATTATGGAAGACACAGCATCGACTACTCCGGTTACTCAAGTCTTTTCCGAAGGATGTTTGGAATGAGGATAGATGCACCGTGAGTGCGCCGATGACAATGCATTTTTTCTTTCTTTTCTTAACGGTCCGATTCGAAAGACTTTCAAAAGACTTCCACCGACGGCGGAATGGGGTCGTTTCCGGAAGTACGTTCCAAGGATGCGAGAGCTCGAGGAGTATTGCATTCCGGAAACTCTGTCTTTGGAAGTTCTCTCGGTCCTGCAATCTCTTACCATCAACAACCTCCTCCTCCCGAAACTGAATACTCTCCAATTGGGGAGCATCGATAATTGGCTTGTTCCATACGTCTCCTTGTTCCTCTCCCCCGGGATCACCTCCATCTTCCTCGGATTTGGATCCGATTGCCCCAGAGCGATGATCGCTTCAACGGTCTCAAGCCTCTGGATGCCGTGTCCCGGCTTGCAAAATATCCGCCTCCGATTCCCATCAAGAGACGCGATGATCACCTTTGCTGTTTCCGGAATGCTTCTCGCCGCCAATCGAAACACTCTTCAAAAGTTCGACGTTAACTCCCCGTTGACAGAAGAAGCGTGTGAAGCGGTTTACACACTGCCCAACCTGTGCCAGCTATCGGTGCACATTGAGCGGGAGACTTCATTGCCCTCAGCGTCGCTTCCGAATCTAACCGAACTCACAATCGACTGTGAAGACGAGGGTGACTGGCCACGACTTTTCCAAGGAGCGACGTTCGGGAAGCTGGAGTCCGTCACGTTCCACCCTCGATCCGAAGAGATTGGCGATTTCCTCGGAGCGTTCGAAAGGGTTGCACTCTCCTCATCCATGCAGAATACGCTCTCGAGGTTCCATGTCTCCGCGCCATATCCCTGGAATCCAAATTATTCATCGCTTCTTCCATTTACACAGCTGGTAAACCTGAATATCGGATTCTCCTGCGAAGATGGATGTGCGTCGAGGGTGGACGATGATATGATAATCGACCTTTCGCGGGCGATGCCAAAGCTGCAATTACTTAAACTGGGCTACGAACCATGCAGGGAATCCACGACGGGTGTGACAGCGAAGGGTCTCTTGGCCCTGGCCCTCCACTGTCCGAATCTCTATTACCTTAACATACACTTTCAAGTGGCCGGCCTTATCGCCCCACCACCAGCGGGTCCTGGAATTAGTATTTCCGACACTGAGACCACTGGTTCGTGGACAGGTTGCGCTTTGAAGTGTTTTGTAGCTGGGGAAACAGAGGTGCCGGAGGAGTCAGCGTTGGTGATGGCCTTTACCCTGCTCCGAATTTTCCCCCGGATAGATAGCATCAATGCAACCGCCCAAGGGTGGGAGGAGATTGAAGATGCTATCTACGAATCATCGATTGTTCAAGTAAGCAAACCTCCTTACTGCACGTTTAAGTGATCTCAACGAAACTCGTATATAGGAACAAACCTTGAGACGGGTATCTAGACGATAAATGGACCAAAAGACACGAATGGGACTTGTACTTCTGTCATCACTTGACCACGCCACTTCGATGTATAATACAGAGCATTATGGAAGGCGTGGCTGAATAGCGACCGATAACTATACGCAAAGCGTAGTCTGCATTTACACCAGTGTATCTGTCCATCGATAACGACGCAGGAGGCACGGGATGGGTGGTCTATGAGTGCTTCGCTCCTTCGGACGGTAGTCCCTCGCGCGACTCGACACTTCTAACGAACTGTTGTTTCTGAGGCCTCGGAACTGTGTGGATTATGAGTGATTTCGCCACAGGTGGTCGTCGCATTGACTATCAGCGAGCTTTCGAAGCACGCCACCTCTCAAGCCAATCCGAGACGGTCGGGCGAATGGTCCCTAGGTTTATGCTTATACGTGTGTCCAACTACTAGGTCCCGTTTTCTCTCATGTCCACCCGAGAAACAGCAAGTCGATGAGCCCCCCAGAATCACTCGTCAATTGTAGAGGCTTGTCAGAATGTGGTCTGGGTCGGAGATCCACCAGTATACCCCCATAGCATTCTCTTGGTCGATAATCGTCAGAAAAAATAGCATGGTATGATTTTGAGAAGGACGCGTTGGTGGTGTTGGTGGTGCGCCTTTGGAATGAGGTCGACCACCTAGGCGTCTCGGGTTGTCTCCCTTCAACCCTACGCGCTCTTGCTTCTGACCACAACTGGAGGCACCTCCCAAGTACCGTTAGTACTGAACGTGAGTTGTCATTTAATCAACATATCGCCAGCACTCAGCCAATCGCGCCTCCTAGATTCGATGCACCCCTGCCTCAATGTGGACGAAATCTTTAGACGCATCGCCTGCGAACTCGTCGGATCTGGAGGAAAGGGGACGGCGGTCGCCTTGGCCTGCTGTTGTAAAAGCTTTGAAGACCCGGCGTTGGATGCGTTATGGGCGGAACAGAATCGACTACACCCGTTGCTCAAGTCTTTTCCGGGGGATGTTTGGGTCGACGACGGATGCATTGTGAGTGTGCCACCGACACGCCCTTTTCTTTCTTTTTTTAACGACTTGATTCGGAAGACTTTCAAGAGGCTCCCGACGACGACTGAATGGGCTCGTTTCCGGAAGTACGCTCGGAAGATGCGAGGGCTCACAGGATGTTGCGCTCCAGACACCCTGTCTTTGGAAACTCTCTCCGCCATACAACTTTGCACCGCTAATGAACCCTTGCTCCCGAATCTGAAAAGTCTCTATTTTTGGGGGATTTGCGGGCCATTCATTCCATTCATCCCCTTGTTCCTTTCCCCCAGGACCACCACCATCCTTTTAAACATCTATGAACCCAACATCCCAAAGGAGATATTCACTTCAATAGTCTCGAGCTTCGCAAAACTTTGTCCCGAGTTGCAAGTGATCCACTTCGACTGCTTCCCAAAACATCCGATAATCACTGCTGCGGTTTCCGAAATGGTTCTCGCCACCAATCGAAACACTCTTCAACAGTTCCACGTCGATCACCCGTTGACAGAGGAGGCCAACGAAGTCGTCTACAAACTGCCCAATCTCCGCGATCTATTTGTTGTGATTGAAAGGGACACTTCGTTGCCCTCGGTGTCGCTTCCGAATCTAATCGATCTAACAATAAAATGTGAAAACGAGGATAATTGGCCACGACTGTTCCAGGGAGCAACCCTCGGGAAG